>Ga0164295_10002771_pt1 | contig 14273 bp, 11 predicted proteins | sample GEODES006metaG_FD_111798 | JGI IMG/M metagenome (GOLD analysis project Ga0164295, IMG submission 111798) | Oligotrophic lake water microbial communities from Sparkling Lake, Wisconsin, USA - GEODES006 metaG | ecosystem: Environmental > Aquatic > Freshwater > Lake | place: USA: Sparkling Lake...
CGTTGAGCCCCTTAAAATCTTAGCAAACAAAGCCTCAGAATCAAGATGTATTTAATGCAATACTTTTGATAATTGAAGTACAAAACGGTCAATCGTATTTAGGCATTATCAACTAACCACTAACAACTAACCACTAACAACTAACAACTATCAAGAGATTCTCTGAATCAAATCCGCAATTAATGCCGTCCAACCGGTTTGGTGATTGGCACCTAGCCCCTTTCCGGTATCACCGTGGAAATATTCAAAAAATAACAACAAGTTTTCGTTACCGGGCCTTGAATAAAATTCTTGGTATTCGCCAAAGACAGGTTTTTCGCCTTTTTCATTTTCTTTAAAAATCAATGTTAATCGCTCTGTTAAACGGTCTGCCACTTGAATTAAATTTATAGAATGCCCGCTACCTATTGGATATTCTACCATCAAAGAATCACCATAAAAAGCACCATATTGGCGTAAACTCTTGATAATCATATAGTTCATTGGAAACCAAATAGGTCCACGCCAATTTGAATTACCCCCAAAGAAATCACTGGTAGAATCACCCGGATCATATTGAATGGTGAAATTTTGTCCATTGATATTTACCGTGTAGGGATTTTTTTCGTGGTATTTAGACAATGCCCTAATCCCGTAATCTGATAAAAATTCTGCTTCGTTTAGTAACCTTTGGAGTAAAGATTTCAATCTTTCCTTAGGCAAGAGTGACATTAGAATTTCGCTGCGTTCGCCATGTTCTTCATTTGGCCAAAACAAGAAGTTTTTAAGTCGATATTTTTCAAACCAGGTAACGCGTTTGGAGAAATCTTCCAACTTATCCATCATCTGCTTTTGAATAACGGATACGGCAAACATACTGGTTAATCCTACAACAGATTGGATTCTCAAATGGAGAGGGGCAGAACCAGCGATGGCCAAAGTGTCGTAGAAGAACTTGTCTTCTTCATTCCACATACCATGGTGGTTGAGGGCTTCAGCAATGAGTACGAATTGTTCAAAAAACTTTACGGCAGAATCTTCAAATGAAATATCGTGTAAAGCAATTTCGATGGCCATGTCCAGCATATTGAGGGCATACATCCCCATCCATGCGGTTCCATCGGCTTGTTCAAGACGCATTCCATCATTCAATCGCTCACTTCTGTTGAATACCCCAATATTATCCAAACCCAAGAAGCCACCTTCAAACATATTGTTTCCATTGGGATCTTTACGATTGATCCACCAAGTGAAATTAATCAGTAATTTTTGGAAAGTTCGTTTAAGAAAAACGATATCCCCTTTACCTGAATTTCTTTTTTCAATATGATATACTTCCAATGCTGCCCAAGCTTGAATTGGGGGATTTACGTCGGAGAAATTCCATTCGTAAGCAGGTAATTGACCATCAGGTTTCATATACCATTCCCTCATCATCATGAGGAGTTGGTTTTTGGCAAAAACAGGATCAATTAATGCCATCGGAATACACTGAAAAGCAAGGTCCCATGCAGCATACCAAGGAAATTCCCATTTATCTGGCATGGAAATGACATCTTGATTTTTCAAATGTTTCCATTCGTGGTTTCTACCTTGCATTTTGGAAGAATGTGGTTCAGACAAACCATCGCCTTTCAACATCCACTTTTCTACATCGTAGTGGTAATATTGCCTGCTCCACAACAAACCCGCTAAGGCTTGCCGCTGCATATTGTGTAATTTGGTAGAATTAGAATTTTTTAAGATAGAAGCATAAAACTCATCGGCTTCTTTTTTTCTAACATCAAAAATGGTTTCAAACCCTGCAGGAAAAGGTGATTCAAAAAGTGTGGCGCTTAGCCTCAAATAGAAATCTTTTGATTCTCCGCCGGCCAATTCAACAGAATAAATTGGCGAACATTTGGTTCCGTATTTCCTTCGACGAAGTTGGGTTTTATTTTTTCCAGCAACAATGGCATTATTGATTGCATCTTTGGTAAAGATTGTTTTTTGTTGTTCTCCTTTTACAAGCTGCAGATTAGTTTCATTATCTGTAAAAAATAAATCATCTGGTTCTTGAAAATATAGATGATATGTGCCAAGCCTGGGGTGATCTGCTTTTACATGGGTTTCATTTTCCCACTTTATGGTAGGAATTTTATAGGTAGATTCTAACTGCCAACGGTTATAAAACCAAAGTGTTGGAATTACTTTTGTAGAAGCCGTTTCCTTTCCTCGATTGGTAACACGGATACGAATAAAAATATCAGTGCTATTGTCTTTGGCATAGGTAATTTGAGCATCGAAATAGGCATCTTTATCAAAAATACCGGTATCCAGAATTTCATATTCAGGTTCGGTTCTACTTCTGTTTCTGTTTTGGTCTTTTAATTTTTGGTATGGAAATTCTGCATGTGGATATTTATACAGATAATCCATGAAATAGTGTGTAGGTATATTATCAAGATAATAATACAATTCCTTTACATCTTCACCATGGTTTCCATCATAATTGATTAAGCCAAATAGTCTTTCTTTAATGATAGGATCTTTACCATTCCAAAAGCCCACTGCAAAACAAAGGTTTTGATAAAAATCTGAAATACCCGCTATTCCATCTTCTCCCCAAATATAGGCACGGGCATGGGAATGTTCAAATGGAAAGTAACCCCATGCATCTCCATGGGCACTATAATCTTCTCTTACGGTACCCCATTGGCGTTCACTCACATATGGACCCCACTGCTCTAAAGGTACTTTTTTACCTTTATTGGCTTCAAGACGTTGTTGCTCTGCATTCATATACTTCTATCACCCTAATTTAATGCCCCACTGTAATATAACTCCATCCTTCTTCTTGTTTTTTCGCCAATTCCAAAATGGCCATTGGTACAACAACAGCATCAGGTAAAACTTGGGATGGATCTACCTGAATTCTTTTTAAACTATTGTTACAAGCAGCGAATGTTACCCCTTTCTGATGAAATTCTTTAACCTTTTCAGAAAAAAAAGACTGACCTTTAACCAATCCTGCAATGGCTTGGCCATGATATACCACTTCAATTTTTGCATCCGGTGCTAATGTGAGTACGTTTTTCAATTGACGAAATAAGGCAGATTGATCTGCAGTATCTTTTCCGGCAATATCAAATACAATTTTGTACTGAGCTTGAAGATTACAAAAAGAAGCCATTACGAAGAAAAGAGATACTACTACTTTCATTTGATAAATTTTATCGAAAATTAAAAAGAATGTTGATAATCGATTAACAATCATATTATTTTTAAATAATATATACCAACTAAGATAGATATTATTTTTTTTCTTTCCTCTGTTCTTTAATAACGCTAAAAGGTCCATATTTATGTTGTAAGGAACTAAAACCATCTGAAAATGGTCCAAAAGGGTGGTCTATCGGTTTTTTTGAGATGTCTGGCCAATCTTGTGCAAAAGTTTTTTTAGGCCTAGGTTGCGAATTTATAAATGCTGCTACATCCCAAGATTCTTCGTCAGAAAGTTGTGGATTTGTGAAATCGGCTTTACCAAAAGGCATATTTGCCTTAATAAATCCAGCCAATCTCGATAATCTAAATAAGCCGGCACCTGTGTTGTAGCTATTTTTTCCCCAAACGGGAGGATATGTATAACTTACCCCTCCATCATTTAATTTTCCTTCTCCGTTGTTTCCGTGGCAATTTGCACATTTCGCATTATATACAATACTGCCCAATGAGGGGTTTGCAGGTCTATTTATATAAGGTATTTCAAGTATGCCGCTCCCTTTTGGTTTTTTTCCTTTGGGTATATCATCCCCTATCCAATGCATATACGCCACTATCGCCTTCATTTCGGTACTATTTACATCCAATGGAATGCCATTCAGACTTCTTTGTATACAATCGTTAATTCTTTTAGGTATCGTTTCCATTGTACCGCTTCTATCCCTAAATTTTGGGTATGTAGACGCTACGGCACTATAGTTGTTGCCATAGGGAATTGTTCCGGCACTTAAATGGCAATTTTGGCAGTTCATTCCATTGGATATATGGGCTACTTTCCCTTTTGGGCCAAGGTAGAAGCTGGTATTTGCTATCAGTTCATATCCATAATGCGTTAATGTATCAGCGGGTTTGATTTGATATTGGTTCCATCCGCGCCAGTAGGATTCTTCCAATGGTTTGGGGTAAGGATGGTTTGAACAAGATAGTATGAAGAAAAAGAGGAAAAAAGAAATGACTCTCATACTAATGTATATATTATTTTAATATCATAAATAAAAGGTACAAAACATTGAAATTCAATATTTTATGTGTTTTACTTACTCCGTTACTGTTTAATTGACAAATAAATAAAAGCATATTTCTTTTTGTGTGTAGCATAATTTTAAATGCTATTTTGATCTTCCTATTTTATCTACCCATATAAACCATTAAAATTTGCACATCACTAGGGTTTATTCCAGAGATGCGAGATGCTTGCCCTAAAGTTCGTGGTTTGATGCGGTGTAATTTTTCTCTTGCTTCATTACTGATGGCATGAACCTTTGTATAATCAAAAATAGTAGGAATTTCAAGATCTTCCATTTGGCTCATTCTTACAACTAAGTCTATTTCCTTATTGATATACACTTCATATTTCATTTGGATTTCAGTTTGTTCAAGGTGATCCATTTTTTCTCCTTCGAGTAATGCAGCAACTTTTGGAACAGCTTTAATGATATCATTCAGTCCAATATTGGGTCTGAGGATAAGTTGACTTAGGCGTTGCTTTTGTGTAATAGGGTTCGATTGATGTTGCTCAAGAAAGCCATTAATTTCTTCGGGATCTATATTGGTATCTTGGAGTAATTTCTTTATTCGTATTACACTATCTACTTTAGCTTTTGCGTTTTCCAGGCGGGTTTCGTTAGCCAAACCAAGGTTATAGCTCATTTCAGTAAGTCTGGTATCAGCATTATCTTGGCGGAGTAGAGTGCGGTATTCTGCACGGCTTGTAAACATGCGATAAGGTTCTTCGGTTCCTTTTGTGATAAGGTCATCAATTAATACACCGATGTACGCTTCGCTTCTTTTGAGGATAAGGGGTTCTTTATTAACTACTGCAAGGTGAGCGTTCATTCCTGCCATTAAACCCTGGCAAGCGGCTTCTTCATAGCCTGTAGTGCCATTAATTTGACCAGCAAAAAAGAGACGTTTAATTTTCTTTGTTTCCAAAGTAAAATCAAGTTGTGTTGGCGGGAAAAAATCATATTCAATTGCGTAGCCAGGCCTAAACATGCGACAATTTTCAAAACCGGGTACACTTTGAAGTGCTTTATATTGTACATCTTCGGGTAATGATGTAGAGAATCCATTTACATATATTTCAATGGTATTCCAACCTTCAGGTTCAACAAAAAGTTGGTGCCTATCTCTGTCGGCAAAGCGGTTAATTTTATCTTCAATACTAGGACAATAACGAGGTCCTGTACCTTCAATTCTACCAGTATACATTGGACTTCGATCAAAACCAGACTTCAAAATTTCGTGAACCTTGCTATCTGTATAAGTAATCCAACAATGGCGTTGATTATTTGCTTTAAGTGGGGGAGGAACCAAGTAAGAAAAACCAACGATTTCGGTATCACCTTCTTGTATATCCATTTTAGAATAGTCAAGCGATCTGCCGTCAATTCGGGGTGGTGTACCTGTTTTCAATCTATCACTTTCTAATCCAAGTTCAATTAATTGTTCGGTAATTCCTGAAGCAGATTTCTCTGCCATTCTACCACCACTGAATGTTTTTTCGCCAATATGTATAATACCATTGAGGAAAGTGCCATTAGTTAATACTACTGCTTCCGATTCAATTCGATGTCCTAAACCTGTAATTACGCCTTTGCACCTGCCATCTTTTATTAATAAGCCATTTACCATATCTTGATAAAAGTCAATATTAGGCGTTGCTTCAAGCATTTCTCTCCATTTGATGGAAAAAAGCATGCGATCACTTTGCGCTCTTGGGCTCCACATTGCTGGTCCCTTAGAACGATTGAGCATTCTGAATTGAATCATAGTGGCATCGGTTACTATTCCGGAATAGCCACCCATTGCATCTATTTCTCGCACAATTTGTCCCTTTGCAATACCACCCATTGCAGGATTACAACTCATTTGAGCAATGGTTTGCAAATTCATTGTTATCAATAAAACCTTACTGCCCATGTTGGCTGCAGCCGCAGCAGCTTCACAGCCTGCATGACCAGCACCCACCACAATAACATCATATTTTGGAAACATAGTACAAAATTAAAGTATAAGCAATTGAAGATGCCGCTTTCAAACCGTTAAATTATTAATCAACCTATATTATTCTGGTTTAATTTAAAAATGTTCCACGTGGAACAGTATACTATTTAGAATGTGATGAGTATACAATAATATATATAATTCCTCCATTAATAAAAATTATATAAAGGGTTTAGACTAATAAAATCCTTATAAAATTTAGTATACATTACAAATGAAGTAATTTATTGAAGAGTAAATAATAATTTATATAAAAATTTAGATAAATGTTTGTTAATTAAATAATTATCTAATAATCTATTTAAAATAGGGTAAAAGCAAAAAAAAATGATAAACTATCAACAGTAAAATATACTAAAGCTGAAAAAAAATTATTAAACGAGGATTGTCCTATGACGGAAACAGGTGCGTATACAATAAAATCTATTAAAAAATAATAAACAATAGCAACAAATCAAATAAATAAAGAAATTTAATCTGCATACTACAATGTTCCACGTGGAACATTAAAAAATTACGAGAAATATTTATCTAAATAATAATCTTCCTTTTGGCGCATGATAGTAATTTCCTCGACTGTTTTATCACCATAACCACACAAGTGTAAACATCCATGGAATATAACTCTATGTAATTCGATAACTTTTTTGGTATTTAATTGTGAAGCATTATCAATAACTCTGTCTACACTAATATATAATTCTCCGTTAATTATATCATTTGAATCAGATAAATCAAATGTAATGATATCAGTATAAAAATCATGTTGCAAATGTTGCTTATTTATTTCCAATAAATAGTCATCACTACACAGAATGATGTGTAGTGATTCTACAGAAAAACCTTCAGAAACACAAATAAATGAAAGGAATTTTTTCAAATTCTTACGATTTTTAAACCAAATCACCTCATTTAAAGCAAAAAACTTAATACTTAGCATATAAACAAAAATAATGTTATCAACTCAGATTATCTTTATACCATGGCTATTATGAAATTGTCTAAAGTAAATGTTGGTGTTGAAATGACCATAAAAGAAATTAGTAATGATGAAATATTTCTAAAACTTATGGAAATGGGTATCATACCAGGTGAAAAAATTACTGTAGAAAAAATTGCCCCTTTAGGTGATCCAATATCTGTAACAGTAGCAGGATATCATTTAAGCTTAAGACTAAATGAAGCAGATAAAGTTATTGTAGAAGATTAAAACAAATAAATGAAAATTGGATTATACTTTGGATCATTCAATCCAATACATAATGGACATTTAATTATTGCAACGCATTGTCTAAACTTTACAGATCTAGAACAAATATGGATGGTAGTAACACCACAAAATCCCTTTAAAACAACTTCCTCATTATTAGGGGAATATGATAGATTACATCTAATAACTAAAGCTCTCGAAGGGGAAATAAATATTAAAGTCTCTGATGTTGAATTTAGATTACCAAAACCTTCATACACTATCACTACGCTACAATATTTAGAAGAAAAATATCCTGAACACCTATTCACCATAATAATGGGATCAGATAGCTTGCAGAATATAGACAAGTGGAAAAATGCAGATATTTTATTACTTCGCTACAAACTATATGTATTTTTAAGAAAGGGATTTCCCATTAATGAAAACGTAAAAGCGGCAATAACAATACTTGATGCACCATTAATTGAAATATCATCTAGCTATATCCGAAAACTAATAAAAATGAATAAATCAATACGCTACCTAGTTCCAGATACCGTTTGTGATGAAATTCAAAGCACTACTTTTTATAAAAATTAATTAAAGTAATAATCCTAATATAATAAACCCAATAACTAAAATATGTGGACTAACTTTTGTAAATCTTAACACACAAAAAGTTACCGCAATTGTTATCATTGACAATACTCCGAATTTTATATCTGTCATTGGAATCATTAATGTATTGTACATTAAATAAATAGTTGATGTTAACATCATACCAACTACAGATGATTGAATACCATTGATAGATTGAAGTACAATAACATAACGTTGAAAATTATTAAAAACTGGATAAAAAAATAAAACCAATAATATACCCGGTAAAAACAAAGCTATAATACCCGTAAAACCACCTAAAATCTGCCAAAAAACATTTTTGTCTTTATATACCATTACCCCCATATAAGAGGCAATAGAAAAAACAGGACCAGGCATTGCTCTTACCAATCCTGAACCAATTAAAAAATCATTTGAATCAATTTTTAAAACGTTTTTATTATTTTTCTGTATATGAGATGAAGTAGGACGAATAACAAATTGTTCGTACATCATTGGAATTAATACATCGCCACCACCAAAAACAATACCTCCAAAACGATAAAAATGCTCAACTAGATTGAATTCCTTTCTGATATTTCCATCTAATTTCCTTGAATACTCCGATAACAAAGCACTAATAAAGAAAAAGAGAAAAAACAAACGAATATAAATCCACCGAATTGTCAACTTTGGCAAAGACGCTTCAATCGTCTTTCTTTTGGAAAACCATACCGAAATCATTGCACCTAAAAATAATATAACAGGAAATATCCATGGCCCCTTAAAGAAAACTAACGATAAACCCAAGGATACAAAAAAGATAATAATAGATAAACCAGTTTTAAGTAAAGAAAAAATAGCTTGGTATGTAGAATAAACTAAAAAGCCAATTGCCATTGGTTGGATAAACTTAAAAATACCGTCTAAATATGATCTATTAGGAATAAAATTTACAAATATGGCTAGTCCTCCCATAAATAATGATGCAGGAAGTATCCACACCAATAATGACATTATGGCTAATCCTAAACCACCCCTTTTATATCCAATTAATAATAAAGTTTGCGTTGATGTAGCTCCTGGCAACATTTGACAAAACGTGTTAATACGCATTAATTCGTTGATTGTCAAATACTTACGTTTTTGTACAAATATTTTAATCATCATCCCTAAATGACCTTGAGGGCCACCAAAGGCTGTTAACGAAAATATTAAAATGTCTTTTAAATATATAATTTGCTTTAAATATTTCAATGTAATTATCTATTTAATAAACTTCAATAAAGAATGATAAATTTGCATTTCAAATTAATGCAAAAAATCAAATATCACAGAATGTTTATGAAAAACACATTTTTTTTACTCTTCATTGTATGCTTAACCTCCTGCTATCCTAAATATTATACCCATTTAAGAGAATACAAAAATGAAGGAAATAATTCCATTCCTGATTATGCTAAATTAAATAATTGGGCAGCCCACCCTAAAAAAATAGATCCGGCAGATAGCATCCCTTCAGATTTAAAAAATTATACAAAAGATAGTAGTGTAGATGTATTTTACATTCACCCAACCTCATTTACAGATCCTAAAATCACACATCTAGCCAATGCAGATATTAACAATGATAGTATCAATGCCGTAACTGATTATGGTAGTGTATTGTTTCAGGCTTCAGCCTTTAATGGAGACGGTAAAGTGTATGCTCCAAGGTATAGACAAGCATATATAGGAATGTACTATACAAAAGATACAGCAAAAGCTATTGCAGCGTTTGATCTTGCTTACAGTGATGTAAAAACAGCATTTGAATACTACCTAAAAAACAATAATAATAATAGACCAATAGTGATCGCTTCCCATAGTCAAGGAACTAATCATGCAAATCGACTGTTACATGAATTTTTTGAAGATAAACCACTAAAAAATCAATTGGTTATAGCCTATCTAATTGGTATGCCAATAAAGGAAAAAGAATTTAATACTATTCCTGTTTGTTTAGATTCCACAAAAACCGGATGCTTCGTTACATGGAGGACATTCAGAACTGGTGTTGAAATACCTAAAAAATCTAATGATAAAATAGCAGTAGTAAATCCATTAAGTTGGAATACAGATACCGCTTATTACAACTTTAGTTATAATAGCGGTGGGGTACTTTTCAACCTTAACAAACGAATTTTAAAAATTTCTGATGCCCAAATTCATGATAATATTCTTTGGATAAATAAACCTAAGTTTTTTGGTTCCGCCTTTTTTAATCAAAAAAATTATCATGTAGTTGATTATAACTTATTCTATTACAATATTCGTGAAGATGTGCGAAGAAGAGTAAGATATTATACCCTCAATAATCAAATAATTGGTAAAAAATAAAAATAAATTGTTTAACAATAAAGCCGACAATAGTAAAATTTGTCGGCTTTTTTGTTAAACGATATTAATCAAACTAAAACTCTGCATTTTTTGGCGTTCTAGGGAAAGCAATTACATCTCGAATATTATTCATACCGGTTACAAATTGCACCATACGTTCAAAACCTAAACCAAACCCACTGTGCGGAACAGTACCAAATCTTCTAGTATCTAAATACCACCATAATTCATCTAAAGGAATATGCATCTCTGTCATTCTTTGCTCAAGCTTATCTAATCTTTCTTCTCTTTGAGATCCACCCACTATTTCGCCAATTCCTGGTGCTAAAATATCCATTGCAGCAACAGTTTTTCCATCATCATTCTGCCTCATGTAAAATGCTTTAATATCTTTAGGATAATTATAGACAATAACGGGTTTCTTAAAATGTTTCTCTACCAAATATCTTTCATGCTCACTTTGCAAATCTATTCCCCATGCAATATCATAGGTAAACTTCTTCTTTTTGTAAGCAGGTGATGCTAATAATATATCTATTGCTTCAGTGTAGGTAATTCTTTCAAAGGCATTATCTACTACAAACTGAAGCTTTTGTAATAAAGTTAATTCACTTCGCTTATCTGCTGATAGTTGGGCTTCTTCTTCAACCAAACGTTGGGAAAGAAATATAATATCATCCATATTATGCTCCATTGCATATCGAATGATATATCTAATAAAATCCTCAGCCAAATTCATATTATCCTCAATATCATAAAAAGACATCTCAGGCTCAATCATCCAAAATTCAGCTAAATGACGAGTTGTATTAGAATTCTCTGCCCTAAAAGTAGGACCAAAGGTATAGATTTCACCAAAGGCCGTAGCAGCCAATTCACCTTCCAGTTGACCACTTACTGTTAAATGCGTACCTTTTCCGAAGAAATCTTCCTTATAATTCACTAAACCATCTTCCGTTAGAGGTGGATTAATTAAGGGTAAGGAGGTAACTCTGAACATTTCGCCGGCACCTTCTGCATCACTTGCAGTAATAATGGGGGTATGAAAATATACAAAACCTTTTTCATTAAAAAATTGATGAACAGCATAAGCTAATGCATGTCTCAATCTAAAAACAGATGAAAAGGTATTTGTTCTAAAACGTAAATGAGCCTTTTCACGCAAAAACTCCAAACTATGTTTTTTGGGTTGTAATGGATACTTATCTGCATCAGCATCACCTAAAATTTCAATACTATCAGCAATAACTTCCATTAATTGACCCTTACCCAATGATGGTACAACTTTGCCAATAACCTTTATAGCTGCACTGGTTGTGATACGTTTTAACAAAGTATCTTCAAATGAACCCAAAGTAGCTACAATCTGTAAGTTTGTATTAGTAGAACCATCATTTAACGCAATAAACTGGTTATTTCTAAACGTCCTAACCCAACCCATTACTGTTACTTGTTGTTGATTAGGCTCAATACCAAGTAATGACTTAATTTTTATACGATCATTAAACATAATGCAAAATTAAAGAAGGATAGTATTAGAAATCAAAAAATAAAAAATATAATTTGTATTTGAATTTTGAAAAATAATGCTTAAAATTGCAATATATTTCTACTATATATAAAGATAGAATAATCTCTACGCTAATCACTTATTCCCAATTGTACTAACTCAAATTTTTTCTCATCTTATTCCGACAATCAAAATTGTCATTTTAACTATTTATGTACGATATTTTACAATTAACAGAACTGTTAGATCTTGAATTACTTAAGGTTGCCGCTCAACTAAAGATCACAAATGCAAAAAAATTAAATAAACAAGATTTAATATATAAAATTCTTGATCAACAAGCAATTCAAAATGCTGGTAAAATTGCCAATGAAACAACGGATAAAGATCCAAAACCACGTAGGAAAAGAATTGTAAAAACTACTACCGGAAATAGTACTGAAGACGCTATTGTTGAAACAGAAAATACATTGTTACCAATAATAGAAGCACCAATTTTAAAAGAAGAGATAAAGACTACAGATAATCAACAAGTCGTTGATGAAATTACTACAACAGTAGCAGAACCAGTTGCTACACAACCCAAAATTAAAAAAACAATTAAATCCGCAGCTGCTGCTAAAGCGGAAGTTATTGTACAACCAATTGCAGAAAATGTAACAATAGATCAACAAATAATAGAATCTACAGATACAATAGCAGTTGAAACAAATAGTGCTGCTGTTGAAAACGTAGTTGAACCTGAAATAAAGAAAAGAGAAAAAAGAACGGTAAAGAAGAAACAAGATTTACCATTCCAAGCGGAAATACCCGATTTTATGGTTGAAAATGTAGAATTGGAAGAAAAGCCAATTATAAATGAAAATATAAAACCAATCATAGTAGAAGACGAAAATCAAACGCAAGAACCTGAATCAACTATTGAGGAAGAAATAATAGATACAAAAAAAATAAATTTAAAGCGTAACGATAATTTTAATATAGAATTTGATGGTCTAATTTCTGGTGAAGGGGTACTAGAAATGATGCCAGACGGATATGGATTTTTGAGAAGTAGCGATTATAATTACTTATCGTCCCCTGATGATGTATACGTGTCTCCATCTCAAATTAAATTATTTGGCATAAAAACGGGTGATACAATTTGTGGTACTGTAAGACCTCCAAAAGAAGGTGAAAAATATTTTGCATTACTAAAGGTTGAAACAGTTAACGGCAAAACACCTGATGAAGTTAGAGATCGTGTACCTTTTGATTACCTTACGCCGCTTTTCCCTTACGAGAAACTCACATTAGCAACAAAATCTAATATTATATCAACGCGATTGATAGATCTTTTTGCACCAATTGGTAAAGGACAAAGAGGATTAATTGTTGCTCAACCAAAAGTAGGTAAAACAGTTTTACTAAAAGAAATTGCCAACGCGATTGCAGAAAATCATCCAGAATGTTATTTGATGATTGTATTAATTGATGAAAGACCTGAAGAAGTTACCGATATGGAAAGAAGTGTAAACGCGGAAGTAATTGCTTCAACGTTTGATGAACCAGCTGAAAAACACGTGAAAGTTTCAACTGTAGCACTTCATAAAGCCAAAAGATTAGTAGAATGTGGCCATGATGTAGTTATACTATTGGATTCTCTAACAAGATTGGCACGTGCTTATAATACGGTTGCACCAGCTTCTGGAAAAGTATTATCGGGTGGTGTAGAAGCCAATGCAATGCAAAAACCTAAACAATTCTTTGGCGCTGCTAGAAAAATTGAAAATGGTGGCTCTTTAACTATAATTGCAACTGCACTTATTGATACAGGAAGTAAAATGGATGAAGTAATTTTTGAAGAATTCAAAGGTACCGGCAACATGGAACTACAATTAGAGCGCAGATTAGCCAATAAACGTATTTTCCCTGCAATTGATTTACCATCTTCTTCTACAAGAAGAGAGGATTTATTGCTAGACAAAGAAGTATTGAAAAGGATGTGGGTATTGAGAAATCATTTAGCTGGTATGAATAGCGAAGAAGCTATGCAAACAATTCTTAAAAACTTTAAAGGCACTAAAGATAATGCCGAATTTCTTTCTTCCATGAACAACTAGTGGTTAGTTGTTAGTGGTTAGTGGTTAATGGTTAGTGGTTAATGGTTAGTGGTTAGTGGTTAGTGGTTAGTGGTTAGTGGTTAGTGGTTAGTGGTTAGTGGTTAGTGGTTAATGGTTAATGGTTAGTTGTTAGTTGTTAATGGTTAGTTGTTAATGGTTAGTTGTTAATGGTTAGTGGTTAATGGTTAGTGGTTAATGGTTAGTGGTTAATGGTTAGTGGTTAGTGGTTAGTGGTTAGTGGTTA
>Ga0164295_10002772_pt1 | contig 14273 bp, 7 predicted proteins | sample GEODES006metaG_FD_111798 | JGI IMG/M metagenome (GOLD analysis project Ga0164295, IMG submission 111798) | Oligotrophic lake water microbial communities from Sparkling Lake, Wisconsin, USA - GEODES006 metaG | ecosystem: Environmental > Aquatic > Freshwater > Lake | place: USA: Sparkling Lake...
CTCGGGCATGATCTCGGGTATCTCCTCATCGAGCTCCATCTTGGCCTCCGCGAGGGGCTTGATCTCAGGCATGATCTCGGGTTTCTCATCCTCATCGAGCTCCTTCTTGTCCTCCGCGAAGGACTCGAGCGATCCAAACTGTCCTGCGTCTGGTGCCGCCTCGGGTGGCGTGGATGACAGCTCCAGGGCTGGTGCGGTTGCCATGGGCGCCGTTTTGGGCGCCGTCATCGGCGCCGTCATCGGCTGCGTCGCCTCCGCCGCGCCACTTGGCTGCGCGGCCGCTGGCGAGCAGGTCGCCTCGATCACACCATCGGTGCCAGCACCGTCGTAGCCGCTGATGCCGAGACGGACGGCGCCGTCGTCGTCGCAACGGCTGCCGAGACGGCGCGCCCGCGCCCAGTCAGTCCATGAAGGGCTTGCATGCAAGTTCACGCCACTCGCCGTATTGCCGTTACGCTCCAACAGCGGCGCTGCCTTGTTGGGCGTCGGGGCAAACCCTGCTTGTGCCTCTGGCGGGGCTGCCGGCGTGGACGCCGTCGCGGTCGTCGGCGTGGTCGTCGTCGCAGGCGTCGTCGCGGGCGTCGGCATCAGCACATGCGCGGCGGCGGCGGCGGCTGGAATGTGCCCAGCAGCAGCCACCTCCGCCATAGTGCTGGCCGCCGGCACCTTCACCGGCGCCTCCTGCGCCTCGGCCGCCGGCGGCACCGCCTCGGCCGCCGGTGGCACCGCCTTGGCCGCCGGCGGCACCGCCTCGGCCGCCATTGGCACGCGCAGCGGCAGCCCGAAGAGAGGGCGCTCCTCATCGATCTTGACGCGGCCGACGAGCGTCGTGAGCGTCGGTCGGAAGATCGGGTCGACGTCGCCGAGGTGGTAGATGGTGCCCGAGATGGTGGTGGCCTCGCGCCCACGCACGCTCACGAGCACGCTCGAGCTCGCGAGCGAGCCGTCCGCGAGCGTGGGGTGGTTGAACACGCGCCCGCACAGGCAGTAGCCCGTCTGACGAAGCTCGGGCTGCACGAGCTGCTCGAGTCGCCACTCGAGGAGAAGAGACAGGCCGGCCTCCACGCAGTGACGGAGTGCGGGCGGCGCGCGCGTGGGCACGCGAGGGAGCGATCGCCGTGGCTGCTGCTTGGTAGGCGCTGCCGCTCCGCGCCCCGCTGCACTCGCATGTGCGGGCGGCGGCGGCGGTGCAGAGTCCTGCTCGTCATCGGTCGCGTGGCGGCGCTTGAGGCCGCGCGTACCCGGCTCGCCCAGCTCGCCCGCCTGCTCTTGCAGGAAGAAGTGCACGCGCGGCGCGATCTTGAGGCAGCCACCAACCTCAACGGCGAGACCGGCGGAGATGAGGTCTCGGGTTGCTCCACGCAGTGCGGCGAAGGGAGGATCGCCGCGCTCCACGGCCGCACGGCGGAGGGTGATGCCGAGTGAGTGGTCGACGTCGCCGGAAGTCGTCAGCCACGCGCGGAGCGAGGCGACCAACAAATCGCGTAAATCGATGGCCTCATCCGGAGTCGGAGCACCAGACATCGCGTGTGCAGTGACTCGGAGCAGTGACATGCGCAAGCATCGACTCTTTCCGCGCATGCAAACGGAACCGTTAGAAAAGAAGTTTTCGCATCACGTTATATTGTCAAGCAAGTCAAGTGGAGGTGTAGAGTGGTTCGAGGGAGACAGGGAGTAGGGTAGTGTAGGCGCTTACATACTGGTGGAAGCTTCAATGCACCACGCAGGGAGTCAGGGACCGACAGCTAGTTCTAGCTACAGCATCCACAAGCACATGTTCCACGTATCTGATACGTATCTGAGTTACGTTAGTCCGCCGAGGCCGATGTGTCATATTCCGCAACATCTCGTTAACATCAAGTGCAAGAACGGTCTCGTCGTGCTGCTCGTCCATGACGTTACATGTAAGCTCCGATTCGCGGCGAAACCGCGGTTGGTAACCCTAAGTTGATCTGTCGGGCGTCGGGTAGGCGTCGGGCCCACTTGCACCAGCCGAAGCGCACGAGGATGATAGTCAGTTGACGAGCTCGGCCATGCGGCGGGCGGGCACCATTTGCGTCACTGCATGCACACGACCGAAACAGCGCGCCAAGTTTTGAAGTCAACATGTTGGACATCGACCTTTTTCGCGTCGACCGGGGCGGCAACCCGGACATCGTGCGTGAGTCACAGCGGCGGCGCCACAAGGATGTCTCGCTGGTCGACAAGGTGATCGAGCTTGACACCGAGTGGCGCTCGACCCGCGGCGGGCTCGACAATGCCAAAAAGGTGTTGAACCAGGTCCAGAAGAAGATTGGCGAGTTCATGAAGAAGAAGGAGAGCCCGCCTCCCGAGCTGATGAAGGAGAAGCAGGATGCCGATGCCGAAATCACGAAGCTCGAGGCGAAGGAGAAGGAGCTCATCGAGGCGCGCGACAACACGCGCGTGGGCAATCTCGTGCACGAAGACGCGCCTCTCGTGGCCGCGCCGCCTGCGCAGCGCGGGCTGCCAGCAGACACGCTGCGCCGCTGCCTCATGGCCTCAGGCCTCGCCGAGCCCGTCGCCAGTGGCACCGTGCCGAGCCGCTCGTGGCGTGCGGTGGGCGACGGCTTGCTGCTCCAGCAGCAGTGGCTCTCTCACGCGCTCGCATTCCTGTCGGCGCGCGGCTTCGAGTTGCTCCACGCGCCGCTTCAGCCGTGCGCGGACCGGCTCGACAAGCTCGACAAGCTGCGCCGCGGTCGCGGCGAGCAGGGGACTGGTGTCGCTGTGCTGGCCACACGGCTCGCGACCGATCCGCTCGGCGCGTTGCATGCATGCAGGTGCGCAGATGGCCCATTGCCACTGATGGCGTGGATTGCCTCTGATTGCCACTGATTGCCACTGATTGCCACTGATTGCCACTGATGGCGTGGATTGCCCCTCTACTTACCACACTGAGCGCGATGGCTCGTCTCCTTGCATGCAATGCAGCTGCCTACCGCCCACCGAGCTGCCACGTAGCTATGCCCTTCTGAGACCATCTTTGGATAACTCTTCGTCGTCCTCCGCAGCCCTCGTGAACGGCGGTGGCGGCAGCGGCGGCGGCGGCGGCGGCGGGTTGTCACTGCTCATCGACGCGTGCCAGGCGCCGCAGCTGAGCGCGTCTGTCATCTGTGAAGATGACGGCTCGTGCTGGGAGACTCTTGATGAGTTGATTACGATGGCCGAGCACTTGCATGCGGATCTCATCGGGCGAGATCGGCTCCAGATCGTCGAGCTCGCAACCACCGAGCTCCGCGCAGTCGAGGCGCGCGCCTATCTGCTGTGTGCCGCTCCACCGCCTAGCACGGCGCCACCGCCCAGCACGGCGCCTCCGACCAGCACGGCGCCACCGCCCAGCACGGCGCCACCGCCTATCACGGCGCCACCGCCCAGCACGGCGCCACCGCCCAGCACGATACCAGATGCGCCGGTCGCAGCGGCGGGTGTGCCGCCGCCCAGTACCGGTACTGGTCGTTACGGCATCGAGCTCGCTCGCATCTGGTGTGAACACGAGTACTGTGCGCGTGAACTCGGTGTGAGGTGCGGCTACCCGTCGCTGGGCGACACAAGCCGCCGGCACGTGCACACGCTGGGCGCGGACTTGTTCTCACCCGCCGCCTGCCTGCTCGCGCTCGCGGCCGCGACGCCCGGTACGGCGCTCGATCACGAGGAGGCGGGTCGCGCCGTGCCGAGCGCTGACCCGCGAGATGCACTGCCGAGCACCCATCGCGCCACGTGGCTGCCAGAGAAGCATCGCCAGGGAGCGAGGTAGAGAGAGATCGCTCCCGCGTCTGCGGAGCTGCCACCTGCCTCCGAAGTTCCGTCTACTTTTCCGAACTCCCCGGGCTCTCCGCTAGACCCGCTCTCGCGTCTGTGGTCCCGATACGGCAAATTACCTGTGCTCGCACAAGAACATCTAACAAGATAAAATAGGAATAGAGCAAGCAACCCGGATACGACAGCTCACACCATCACAGTCCGTGCTCTGACGAGTCACGAGAGTCACACAACTGAGAAGGAGCGCTGTACTGAGCACCGGACCCACGTGCGGCTGTGCGGCTCAGCAGGGGCGCGGAGTGCGGTGGGGTGGCCAGCCGGCCACACGCAGCGTGTGCGCCGATCCCGGGGGCCTCGTAGTAACGTCTTCGGCTCGTGCTCTATCGTAGTAACGTCTTCGGCTCGTTCTCTGTGTCGCTCTGTCTCTCTGCCGCTCTCTGCCGCTCTCTGCTGCGTCTCGCTCACTTCCACAGCTTCTTGAGCGACGTGTTCTTCTCCGAGTCCTTCTTCATCACCTTGGCGACCGCCATCTCGAAGTCGTCCTGCGTCACGTGCACGCGCCGCTCGCGCAGCGCGAACATGCCCGCCTCCGTGCAAACGGCCTTGGTCTCGGCCCCGGAGGCCTCGTGCATCGACTTTGCAATCTTGCGAAGGTCGATGCCGCGGGTCAGGTTCATCTTGCGACTGTGGATGGTGAGAATGTCGAGGCGCGCGTCCTCGTTCGGGTTCGGGAACTCGATCTTGCGATCGATTCGGCCCGGCCGCAGCAGTGCTTGGTCAAGGATGTCAATGCGGTTCGTGGCCATGACCACTTTAATTTGGTTGGTGGCCTCGAAGCCATCCAGCTGGTTGAGGAGCTCGAGCATCGTGCGCTGGACCTCCGAGTCGCCGCCGGACTCGCCGTCCTGGCGCGCGCCGCCGATCGAGTCGATCTCGTCCATGAAGATGATCGAGGGCGCATGCTCGCGCGCCATCACGAAGAGCTCCCGAACCATGCGGGAGCCCTCGCCAATGTACTTTTGGACCAGCTCGCCGCCCGAGACACGGATGAAGGTGCAATCCGTGTGGTGGGCGACCGCGCGCGCGAGCAGCGTCTTGCCTGTGCCTGGCGGGCCGTACATGAGCACTCCCTTGGGCTGCGCAATCCCTAGAGACTCGAAGAGCTCAGGATGCTTGATCGGCAGCTCGATCACCTCCTTGATCTCCTTGATCTGCTTGTCGCAGCCGCCAACCATGTCGTAGGTGGAGTCGGGTACCTTCTCGACCTTCATGAGCGACACGAGCGGGTCCACCTTGGATGGCAACACCAGGTGCAGTGCGTACGAGTCGTTGCGCAGTGCGACGCGGTCATTGACGTTGAGCTTGCCGATGTCGATCGACTTGTCGATATCGACGACGTACTTGCCCTCCGGGTGGACCTTGACGAGCACCTTCTTACGCCCCATGATCGCCACCAGCTCGCCCACGTACGAGCCCGGCTCCTGCAGCAGCGACAGCTCCTCGCGCAGGTGGCGCACCATGGAGTTCAGCTCATTGCGCTGGGCCTCGAGACGACGTAGGTTTTGTGTGCGCTCGCGCACGATGACCTCGAGCTCCTCGATCTTGGCGGCGTAGTAGTTCTGGATGCCGCCCGAGGCGGACGTTGGCGCCGCCACCTTGGCCATGGTCTTGTAGAAGGGAAAGGGTGTCGCGGCGCGGCGCGGCGAGGACGTGTGCCTCTTCACGTGTGCGTCGTGTGAAGGTGCGAAAGCGAGTGCCATGGGCACAGTAAGCTCGGCCTGTTCAACACAACGCGCAACTGCCCCGGACCCCTAAGCACCGGCGCCACAACACACTGGACGGGGGTGCAGAGCGAGGGGGAGCAGCTGTTCAACACAACGCGATCGGTCAGCCCACATGATGATGATGGAGGCAAAAGACGGCGCCCGGGCGAGCTCCTCCATCATGCTCAGCTCGAGCTCGTCCTCTTTAGCGATACCTTTGGAGCCCACCCGAGTTTCAGATTGCGCGCGTGGTCGGCGCGCGCCGCTCGGAAAAGATATCGGCAATTTTACGTCGCGCGCGACGTCTTCAACGTCCACGAAATCGTGAACGTTTTGACGATTCTAGCTCTTCTGGACATTGAGATCTCAAACTCGTGAATTCACGATCTGTGGACGCGTCTTCACTTTGGGCTGGGACCACTGGTTGCCCTGCAGCAGCAGTCGGCTGCAGCCAGGCTCAGTGCCGGCTCGCCCGCCGGACCGGCGCAGAAGCTCGCGATGCGCTTAGTACTCGGGAGGGCTCGGGCGGTCGCCGTGGTGGCCCCGTCGTCGCAGCAGCGCTCGCTTCAGCGTCTGACGGCGGCCGCGTTGCACAAGACGGCGACGACCAGCATCTTGCGCCACGGCCAGTGGATAGTCGTGGGGGCCACGCGCCCGGAGCGCGAGGCGGCGGCGCGGGAGGCTGTTAAGGTCGGGAGGCCTTGGCTGCTCTCGGGCGTCGACGCCTCTGCGGCCAGCAGCAGCAGCGGCGCCGGCGACGGCGACGGCGGCGGTGGCGGCGGCCTTGGCCTCGACCGCCCCCCATCGTTGAGCTTGCTCGAGGAGCAGAAGCAGGTGATGCCCTACGGCGCCCACGTGATGACCAGCGCGATGGGTGCCGTGGCACTCACAGCGACGAGCGCGGCGGAGGCTGCGCGCACGGCGCTGCTCCTGGCCGCCGTCGTTGCGCGCCTAGCACTGGGCGCAGGCCCGTCCGGTCTGCATGCAACGCTCGAGACGACGCGCGGCCTCCAGTTTGGCGTGGCCAAGGCGAGCGGCAGCTCGTCCGACGAGAGTCGCCACGCGCCCAAGCCGCCCAAGCTCGCCATCTCCGCCAAGGACAAGGAGAGCTCGAAGCTCCCAAGCCCACCCCGACCTCCATCGGAAAAGGAGGACAAGACGACCAGGAGTGCACCGAAGCTCAACAGCGCGCGCGGCGCGAAGAAGGCGGCGGAAAACAACCCTCTAGGCGGCGGCTCCAGTAGCGCGCGCGGCAAGCCTGCGGAGAAGAAGAAAGAAGGGGGCGTCTCCGGGGGGGGCGTCTCGGAGAAGGGGACCCAAGGGACCCCCCGCTCCGCCGCCACGTCGAAGCCGTCGGTGTCGCTGCCACCACCCCAAGACGGAAAGCCGAGCTCCGCTGCGCCGCCGTCGGGGGCCGGCGGAGGCGCCTCTGCAGCGGCCCCAGCGCCGAGCGCGCGTGCCATGTCGGCGCCAAGTGCCAAATCGAAGGGACCTCCGGCTTCCAAGGGCGCGCCTGAGACGAAGAAGCTCGAATTGTATCTCGAGCCGGAGGTGCCCAAGCCGGCGGGGTTGGTGTACCAACCCATCCCGCCCTTGCCCGCAAGCATCAAGAAGCCCCCGGGCGTGCCGATCATCTCGCCGGCGGGCACGCGTCCTCGTGGGCGACAGGACGGCGCGCCATCTCGGCACGATCTCGCACCCACCGATCGGATCGGATGGGCGCTCCTCTTCAACTGCTTCAAGGCAAAGTTTGAGGTGCGTCCGAGTGCTCCTTTCTGATGGCCCTATCCGAGGACCCTTTCTGATGGCCTCCTCTGATGACGAGCACCGATTGGCTCCCTCATCAGGTGATTTCGGGCGACGCGACGCAGCTCTCGGACCACGACCCTTTCGATCTCAAGGGACCCAGATCGGGCACGTCGATCGGTCGCATCAAGATCGCCCCGGCGAAGGGGACCCCTCTGGTCGAGCGCGTCGAGTTCTCGAACGACTGGCTCCTGGCCGATCTGCATGGCGTTCAGCATGACTACTACCAAGGCGAGGGCACGATTGATCTCAAGGTGGAGTGGCGCAAGGAGACTGGCGGTGTCGAGTCGATCATGATTCGCGTGACGCCCTGGCTCGCGTACGCGTGCTCGGTTGGGTGCCGCATGCAGCTGCGCAAGCCAGGAGAGGCCGAAGGTCGCACGTGCACGGTGCAGCGCGTGCTGCCGGACGATCGATGCGTGGTGCGCGTCGACGGCCTCTCCGGCACCGACCCTAAAAAGGCAGTCGGTTCGGCCGAAGACGTGGTCGATGCCTCGCCCTCCACTTGTGTGCCCACATCGAATCGTCGTTACCCGGCGGGCGCGCGCCTGCTCGTACTGCACGAGGCAGCGTGCTCTGACGCGGTCGTCGAAGATTGGGTAGGCCCAATAGGTGTGCTTGGCACGGCGCTCGGCCCCATCCCTCGCAACTGCCCAAGCATGCATGTGCTCACCACGGCGCCACGTCCCGGGTTGACAGATCCCAAGGAGGGCTCGCGGCATCGACTCTGGCTCGCCCAGGGCGGCGCCGTCTTTGGCTGGGTCACTTGCAAGACGACAAGCAACGTCAACAACCTGATCCCCTCGGGAATGGAACTACCCGAAACCCTCCCATCGGAGCTCAACCCGCTCAGCCCGACAGAGGTCACAGTTCCGGCAATTCAGGCCGAGATTGAGTTCACTGTGGGCAGCCTGATGCAGGTGCGCGCGCCCACCGGCCACGCATGAAGCGCCGTCCCGAGCGCGCGCGCACTCGAAGCGCCGTCCCGAGCGCCCGCATGATGCACTGCTGCTCACCGATCCCTCCCCCGCCCTGATTCGGCAGGTGGTCACCCCCCAACCGCTTGTGATGCGTGCGGGCTGCCATCTCTCGACCGCGCGCGTGGGCGTCCTTCCACTCAAGACGGAGGTCCGCCTGCTCGAGATCCGGCTGCACGACGGCGGGCTGCGTGCTCGGGTCGAGCGGGTCGCTGCCGAAGAGGACGCCGTCGTGATCACCGCCGACCTGAATGATGTGAATCACAGTGTGCAGCGGTTCACCTCCGCCGCGGAGTACGAGTCCGCACGCTGTTCGTACTGTGACGAGGCACGGAAGCAGCTTGAGTATGTAGAGGATGCGATCACGGGATCCGACCTGCCCATCGCCGAACAAGTGATCTACGTCAACACGAGCGAGTACGTCGATGTGGCCAAGAACATGCGTCCCGAATGGAAGGCCATCAAGGAGGGCATCGATATGGTCGAGGTGCGTCTGCAGCCCACGCAACGCCGTCCCGAGCGCTCGAAGCGCCGTATCGAGCGCCCGCAAGCACCTTGGCTTCTGCTCAGCTGATCCGTCCCCCCCCCCCGTTCACCCCCCCCCTGGTTCACCCTGGGTTGGCAGGTGCTCCTCAAGGCTTCGAAGCGCCGTCCCGAGGGCATGCATCTGGCGCAGCCCGGCCTGGTGGTCGCCGGCCCGGGCACAGGCACCACCTGGATGGTTCGTCAGATCGTGCACTCGTGCGCCACGAAACTGACCGATTCGGATGCGCTGGGTGAGGGCGGCGTGCGCCTCGTTCCCGTGATCGTCTTCGTGCAGCGCATCGTCCGCCTGCTGCGCGACACGGGCACTGACCCATGGAACGTCGTCAAGAAGCGGCGCATGATGATCTGGTACATTGAGAATGAATTCCCTGGCAAGTCAATGAAGCTCTTCCGCGACTGCCTGTGCCAAGCTTACGACATGCGCGCGCTGGTCATCCTAGTGGACGGTGTGGATGAGGCCGCCTCGCTCAGGCTGCATGTCGAGGAGTTCATCCACTACGAGCTCGTGCCCAGTGGGAATCGGTTACTGGTCACCTCGCGTCCGGAGGGCATTACCATGCCCTTGTACCTGACCAATTTCGCCGTGGTCTCGCTCCGTCCGCTGACGGAGAGCCAGCAGCGTCGGGTGGCGCAATCGCAGATGCGCGGATCGGCGTTCTATGAGCACCTGGTCGCCATCACCGCTGCGCGCAAGCGGCAGGACGAGCTCTGGCAGGAGCACTACCCCACCGAGGCGGTGCGCACGAAGCTCGAGTCAGTCGAATTCACACCGAGCGCGGCCGATTCTACCGGCCTCTCGCTCTTGATGCGCACAAGCCCGACGCCCAACAGCGACTCGACGCCACCACTCTCCCCCGTGCCGCCTGAGCGCAAGAAGATGCAGATTCAGATGGTCAAGGGCTCCGAGATCGAGGAGCAGACTGCCATTGATACCCTCGATCAAATCATTCGGTCGGTCGCGACCGAGTCGGGCATGGCGCCCGACGACGTCGAGAATGCGCTGTCGTGGCTTGACGAATCTTCGGCTGACCGCATGCCGCGGAAGATGGAGATGGAGGAGGACATTGCGGCCTTTGCGCGGCTCGAGCTGCGCGGCGAGGAGATCTACACTGCCGTGCTGATGAAGCTCATCGACGGCGTCGAGGTCGAGATCGTGTATGGGCCCGACCTCGACGAGAAGGAGAAGCAGCGCCTTGCGGTCTTCGCGCCCGAACGGCTCGCCGCCATGCTCGACAACAAGGCGAAGCTCACGCTGCTGTACCTCGAGAATCGGTTCGCCAAGTTCGACCCAACGCACACGCGCGACATGCTGACGTACCTCAAGATGCGTTACAAGGGGCAGACGCTCTCGTGCGAGTTGCAGCTCATCCACACCGAGATCTTGCAGGTGACGGAGCGGATGGACACGTACTCGCACCTGCGCTACTTCCGACTGCAGGCCGCTCTCAAGCTCGAGTCAGGTGCCCTCATGCTGCCCCCTGCTGAGCTCGACAAGAAGTTCGAAAAGTCGCTGCTCTTTGCCGAGGAGGCGAGTGGCGTGCCCGTGCTGCTCTCCATGTTCGTCCTCATCCTCGTCTCGGGCGCGGATGATCTGGCGGCGCTCCCCACCTCGCGCCTCGAGCTGTACCAGACGGCGACGGACTCGGCGCTGCGCCGGCGCATCAAGCGCACGCTGCAGGTGGCGCCTTTGATCGCCTCTGATCGCCTTTGATGGCCTCGGAGTGTACTGGGAGGCCATCTGCTTGCATTTCGGCGCGCGGTGCAGGGGGGTGCCCTTGATCCTCCTTGATTGCCATCGATCGCCACTGATGAGCTTCGTCCGTGTGCAGGCGCCCAAGGAGGACCCCGCGGCGCCCAAAATCAAGAAAGATCAGAGCGACCCCGCCAAGCCCCTGGCGGCGACGGATCCCAAAGTGGCCGAGGCGGCCAAGGCGGCGGAGGAGAAGGCGGCGGCCGAGAAGGCGGCGGCTGAGAAGGCGAAGGCGGAGGCGGTTCTGGCGCTCGCGGCCCAGGCGGTGGCGACCAAAGCCGACGAGGGGGCCAAAAAAGGCGTCAAGGAGACGCCGAAGGAGAAGGAGAGGAGGGAGAAGGAGAAGGAGAAGGAGCTGTTGAAAGAGAAGGCGGCCAAGGAGAAAGAGCGAAAAGCGGCCGCCGGCCAGGCAATGCTCAACCTTGCCGGTGCGATTCCGCAGAAGCTCGAGCCGTTGAAGGGAGAGGAGTCGGTGGTGGCCGCGCATGCCGTCACGATGAAGATCCTCGAGAAGGTGCGCAACGGCGACAACCTTCGCGACTCGATCCAGCGCTACGTGCCCGAAGGCAACAAGCTGCGCCCTTGGGTCAAGGCGCTCGTCGAGACGGCCCTCGAGCCGGCCAACTTGTCGGCGCAGCCGTGCGGTCTGCGGATGCTCCGACGCATTGCCATCGCCAATCAGGAGGCGGGCAGGCGTGAGTTCTCCTCGAAGGACGTGGCGCTCGTGCTCTGCTCACATGGCGATGAGCTCATCCTGTGGTTGCGGCTCGAGCAGGTGCGTCCTCTGATTGCCTCTGATCGCCGCTGATCGCCTCTGATTGCCACCCTAATTTGTGGTTGCGGCTCGAGCAGGTGCGCGGATGGCCACTTGATGGCCTCTTGATGGCCTCTTGATGGCCTCTTGATGGCCTCTGATGGTCTCTGATGGCCATCTGATTGCCTGTAATGGCGTCTCATCACGCCTTCTCCTTTGAGCACGGCTCATGAGCAGAACCAAGAGTACGGCGTCGCGCTCATCAAGATGCTCGAGCCACCGACGGACGCGCTGCCGGCGGTGTACCAGTTCAAGCATCTCTCCTTCCAGGAGGGATTGTTCGCGGAGCATCTGCTCTCAGTCGTCGAGGACCCTTCCTGGACTGGCTGGGATAACGATGTGGTCGCCGCCGCCTTTTTGAACAATGCGTACATGAACAACACGTGCCGCATCGCGGCCGGCCAGCTGGGCACCTTGCTGGCCAAGCGGCGCAAGGCTTGGAAGTTTTCGGCCGTTGAAGGCTCAAGTTTGGGCATTGTGGGCCGGCGTGCGCTCTGGTACTTGCTCGAGGGCAACGAGACGCTGCAGATGCTCGACCTGAGCGGCAACGGTGTCGGATTGGAGGACGGCATGGGCATCGTCAACCTGTTCCGCAGCTGCGCGGCGCTCAAATCGCTCGACTTGTCCGACAACAGCCTCGACACCCTCAAGCGTTCACAGCTCTCGGCCGTGTGCCGCTCGCTCGGTGGGAACGTGAAGCTGACGGAGCTCAACTTGTCGAACAATCGTCTGGGGTCGGACGGCTGCAAGTCGATCTGCACCGCGCTGCAGGGGTGCATCTCCCTACGCTACCTCGGCCTGAGCCACAACCAACCGATGCGTGAGATGGCGCTCCCGAATCTGCTCCAGACTCACAAGTCGCTCACGGACATTTCGATCGTCGAGGCGGACTCGAAGTGGCTCGACAGCCGCGCCAAGGACAACATTGGGCAAGCACTGCTCCAGAACGAGGGTGGCAAGCTTTCCTTTTGCGAGTGCGACTCGTTTGCGCTCACTCCGGAGACCAAGTCGCTCATCTGGACCTCTTCTCTCCCGGCGGACGCAGTGCTCCTCGCGGGGGTGCTCAAGACGAACACGACGCTCACCTCGTTCGCGTCGGCGGCGGGCAACAAGCTCAACGACGCGAGCCGCGCCGCTATCGGGCGGGCGCTGCTCCAGAACAAGAATGGTCGCGTCGGCTTCTGCGACGAGCTCGGACTGCGCGAGGGGGTCAAGTCGACCGAGATCGACCTCTCCATGTCCTTTCACTCGGTCGAGGCGTTCATGTTGCTCGCGGGCGTTCTGCGCGCCAACCGCACCCTCACGTCGCTCACGATGAACTCGCTCAAGACTGAGCACATCGAGCCGCTCGCCGAAGGCCTCCGCTCCAACTCGACGCTCGAGATCTTGAGATTGCAATCCTCATCCAACAAGGCCGGCCCGGGCGGCAAGCTCACGGTCGTGACGCTCCCAATCCAGCTGCTCAACGGTGCGCTCCAGCAGCCGATCATCGACCTCTCCTCCGCGGGCACCCTTTCGCGCGTCTCGTGCGCCGTCGTGGGCGTGCTCCTCGCCGAGAACAAGACCGTTCAGACCCTCAAGCTTTCCAAGACGGGCCTCGGCTCGGTCGTGCAGGCCGAGGGCGGCAGCATCATCTTCGATCCGCTCTCGGGCGGGGAGTCGACCCTCTACCAGCTCGACCTGTCGGAGATGGAGCTCGGCGACAACGGCGGGCGCAAGATTTTTGAGGCGCTCCTCACCGGCCGCTGCCGACGGATCACATCGCTCATCCTCTCGTCCAACGGCCTCTCGGACGAGACCGCGCGCGTGATGCACCAGCTGCTCCAGAATAACGAGGTGTGCACCCTCACCTCGCTCGACCTGTCGCACAACATCATCAACGCGGGCATGCTCTCGCGCGCCATCAAGCGCAACACGACGCTCAAGTTCCTCAACGTCAAGGGTTGCGGGCTGAGCGAAGAGTCGCTCAGCGACATTGGCGACTACCTGCTGGGCGACGACTGCAAGTGCGTGGATGGCCCCTGATGGCCCTTGACGGCCCCTGATGGCCTCTGATGCCCTCTGGTGCCCACTGATGCCCACTGATGATGGCTGATGATGGCCGCTGACGAGCTCTGATTGCGCCCATCATCAGGTGCCGACTGGGCCAGATCCGATGTGATCTGTTCGAGATCGAAGACGGAGCGACGCATCTCGAGCTCATCTCGCGCAAGCTCTCGGTCGCCACCTCGCGCGTCCTCTTCGGAGTGCTCAAGCACAACACGTCACTCAAATCCGTCTCCATCCTCGGCTGCGGCATCGACGCCGAGGGCGCCAAGGCGCTCGAGATGGCGCTCTCGACGAACACCTCGATCACGCTCATCGACTTGTCAGGTAACAAGATCCACACGAGTTCGGAAGGCGTCCAGGCCCTCACGCGCGCCGTCGAGCGCAACAAGCGGCTCGAGAAGATGATCCTCGACGGGCCCGGCTCCGATCTCGTCTTCAAGGAGCTCCGCGTCGCCGCGCACCTGAACATGAACGGGAAGCGGCTGCGGCTGCTATCGGGCGCCGTGATGGGCGCCCTCGTCGCCCCGAACCTCAACCTCACCGATTTGAACCTCGAGAACAACGAATGCCTCGGACCGGTGGGCGCGAACGCCATCGCGATCGCCCTCACGCAGCGCCAGTCGACGCTCAAGTACCTCAACCTCGCCGAATGTGGTCTCGCCGGATCCAGCTCTTGGGAGATCACGACGGCGCGCTCGGAGCGCTCAGCTACTGGCGAGGACGACGAGCCGGTCGGCGGCGCTCGGAAGGAGGACTTCCTTGAGCCCGAGGCGCCCCTTAAGCGTGAGAAG
>Ga0164295_10002773_pt1 | contig 14265 bp, 14 predicted proteins | sample GEODES006metaG_FD_111798 | JGI IMG/M metagenome (GOLD analysis project Ga0164295, IMG submission 111798) | Oligotrophic lake water microbial communities from Sparkling Lake, Wisconsin, USA - GEODES006 metaG | ecosystem: Environmental > Aquatic > Freshwater > Lake | place: USA: Sparkling Lake...
CACCGGCACGGGCGGCTCGCAAGTCCAAACTGCGCAGTCGGGCGCAGGCATAGGTGCTGCGTACAAATACCGCGTGCAGCATGCCAGGCACTTGCAGGTCATGCACATACTGCCCGCGCCCAGTCAGCAGGCGGCGGTCTTCAACCCGGGCCAGGCCGTCGGGGCGTTGAGCTGCCTCTGACAAGGTGTCAGCGTGCATGCTCAGGGGATGGCGTGCGCCAAGTACATGAATGCATTAAAGCCGCACTGGGCCGGCCGGACAAGCCATAAATATTGAAGGCTTCTTCAGCTCAACTTGGGAGTGCGGTCTGGGCGACAATGTTGGCTCATCCCACTTGGAGCCCAGAGCCATGACTGATTTGTCACAACGTTTTCAGACCGCCGTCGCAGATTCGAAAGAACTGGACAGCCGCCCAGACAACGCCACCATGCTCAAACTGTATGCCTTGTACAAGCAGGCCACGGAGGGCGATGCGCCCGACGAAGGCCCCGGCGACATGATCGGGAAATTCAAGCACAAGTCATGGCTTGAAAAGCGCGGCATGAGCGCCGACGCGGCCATGCAGACTTACATCGATTTGGTCGCATCGCTGCAATAAACCGGTTGGCGCAAGTGGCATCAAGCTTTGGCCGGACCGGTCCAGACCGTCTTGATGTTGGTGAATTCATGCAGACCCAAGTAGCCCAGTTCGCGTCCATAGCCGGACTGCTTGGTACCGCCAAAGGGCAGGCGCGGGTCAGAGGCCACCATGCCATTCACAAAAACTGCGCCGCAATCAATCTGGTGCGTCAACAAGCGCGCCCGCTCCATGTCGCGAGTCCATAAAGAGGCACCCAAGCCAAAGGGCGTGCCGTTGGCCACCATGATCGCTTCGTCCACCGACTTCACCCGGATGATGGCCGCTGCGGGTCCGAAGGTTTCTTCTCTGGCAACCGTCATGGCGGGCAAGACATGGTCAAGCACCGTGGGTTGATAGAAAGCGCCGGGCCCCTCAATGGGGTTTCCACCCGTGAGTAATTTCGCACCCTCGCCCACCGAGGCGACAACCTGTGCATGCAGTTCATCGCGCAGGTTACGACGCGCCATCGAACCGATGGTGCTGGCAGGGGCAAACGGGTCGCCGACCACGAGCTTTTGCGTTATCGCTACAAAGGCCTCCACAAAGCGCTCGGCCACGGACTCTTCCACAATGAAACGTTTGGATGAAATGCAGCTTTGCCCGGTGTTCTGAAAGCGCGCCTTCACGCCCACCGCAGCCGCAGCCTCGATGTCGGCATCGGCCAGCACGATGAAGGGGTCCGAGCCGCCCAACTCCAGCACCTGTTTTTTCAGCGCCTGACCAGCCACTGACGCAATGCTGCGCCCCACCGGGGTCGAGCCGGTGAAAGTAACGGCGGCAATGCGATCGTCCTGAATCAATCGGGGGACCGCAGAAGCGCCCACCATCATGGTGCAAAACAAGCCCTCGGGCAGTCCGGCGTCTTTGAACACCTGCTCCAGCGCCAGCGCGCACTGCGGCACGTTGCTGGCATGCTTGAGCACCAAGCCGTTACCACCAATGAGCACGGGCGCAGCCGCCCGCATGACCTGCCAGAAAGGATAGTTCCAGGGCATCACGGCCAGCACCAAACCGAGCGGGTCATAAACAATGCGGCTGTCTGTGGCGGCGCTGGCCACCACCTGGTCAGCCAGAAAGACCGGGCCTTGCTCGGCATAAAAATCAAAGTTCCACGCGCATTTTTCAACCTCGCCCAAAGCCTCACTCAAGGGCTTGCCCATTTCCAGGGTGATGATTCTGGCGAGTGCCTCTTTTTGCTGGCGCAGCGTGGCGGCAACCTTGTTCAGGTAGGGGCGGCGCGCCTGCACGCCGAGCCGGGCCCAGCTTTTTTGCGCCTTGGCCGCTTGCGCCAGTTGGCGATCAATTTGCTGCTCTGTGTGGACTGCAAACTCGGCGAGCAGCTGGTCTGTGGCGGGATTGATGGAGGAGATCATGTGCTGGCTTCTTGAGTAAGGGGGGCAATGCCCAGCTCCCGGGCCAGGGCATTAAGTTCAATGACAAGGGGGTTGACTATTGGAATGCCGCCGCTTTGGTAGCGCTGTCGACGCTCGTGGCTTTGTTCGCCGGGCAGCCAGATGCGCTCTACACCAGGCAGTTTTTCACTGTTTCGAATGTCTTTGACCACCACATCGACAGCGTGCTTGAAGACCGCGGGGTCGCCAAAAGCGCTCAGGTCAATCACCAAAATAGCTTGGCCGGTGTTGGTGATGCTCACGTGGTCGGCATTGAAGTCCACCACCTCGCGCCCCATGGCCGCGCCGCCCAGCGTGCCGGCCAGCAGGCCGACGATGAGCGCAAGTCCATAACCCTTGTGCTCGCCGATCGGCAATAAAAAACCCTCATCGGCGCGCTTCGGGTCGGTCAGCGGTTTGCCTTGACGGTCGATCATCCAGCCCTCGGGCATCATCTCACCGCGCTTGGCCTTGGCCTTGACCTTGCCGTAAGCGGCCACGGTGGTGGCCATGTCGAGCACCACAGGCGGCTCGTCGGCCGTTGGAATGCCGGCGGCGATCGGGTTGGTCGACAGCAGCATGTCCATACCGCCCCAGGGCGGCAAATGGTTGGCGTTGCCCACGGCAAAGTAAAGGCCCAGCATGTCGTGCTGCAAGGGCTTGCGCGCATACAAAGAGGCCGGCCCGGCATGGTTGCTAAAGCGGGTGTTGACCCAGGCCACGCCGCACTCGCGGGCTTTTTCAATGGCCAGGTCCACCGCGTGCGACACCACCAGGTGGCCCATGCCGTTGTCGCCATCCACCACGGCCATGGCGGCGCGCTCGTGCACCACTTTGATGACCGGGTTTTTGTTGATGCCACCGGCCTTGATGCGCTTGATGTACATGGGCAGACGGATCACGCCGTGGCCATCAGATCCCTGCATATCCGCCTCGGCCATCAGCGTCGCCACTTGGCGGGCATCGGCTTGCGGCAAGCCCTGGCTGATCAGCGCAGCCTCAATAAAATCTCGAAGCGCCTCGAAACTCAGGATTGTGGAATTGGCATGGGTGTTCAAGATGACAAGCCCTCAGAAACAGCCGGGGACCAAAGCATTGAATTAGTGGGCAACATCAGAGTCAACAGGGTTGAAAAAGCGAAGTCCTTACTGTAAAAAGCGCTTGTGGCCTTGTCCAATGCTGAATTCGTTGAAGCCCATATCAATTTGCTATTTAGGGAGTTAAGCACTTCCCGACCGGAGAAAGCTAAATGCAGCAGCTTGAGGCCGCAAAATTCAGGTGATTAAAGACATATAGCGATTTAAATGACAAAATTTCTGTTTTTTCACACTTTACTGGCGAAAAATCAATAAATGAATTTTTTAGCTATACTTAAAATCGTTTTTTACAAAAATACGAGTTCTTTAGTTTAATTTTTATAAAAATCCCATGGGCGACAATGCTGAGCACATTCCAGCAACACACGCTGCTTGGCAAGTAGGAAAAAAAATGGCTGTTGACTTTGTTGGCATTGGTGAAGCTGCTCAAATTTTGGGCTTGTCACGTACATCTGTACAAAAACTAGTTGACTCGGGTCAACTGCCGGCTGTCAAGACAAACGGTGGCCACCGGCGTATTTTGCGCAGTTCGATTGACGCGCTAGATCAAAAAATGGGGCCGAAGGCTATGCTGCGTCTTGCGACCTTAAACCGGGGCAACAGGCCACAGAGTCTGCCCAACGCACGCCCCGCTTCCCAGCAAGTCAATGTGTTGATCGTGGAGGATGACGAAGTTTCGGCCCTCGCCCTGATCAGCATGTTCGAAACCCATTACCCTCAAGTGCGTTGCACCGTCGCCACCGATGGCTTGGACGCAGTGATGCAACTCGAACGGATTCGCCCCAATTTACTCATCACCGACCTCAATATGGAGCCCTTCGACGGCTTTCGTCTGCTCAGCATGATGGGCAGCCATGCGGAATACTGCTCCATTTCCACCCTCGTGCTTTCTGGCTTGAGCATGGAAGACATCGAGCGCCGAGGCGGTCTGCCGCCTGGCGTGCAGTTTTTTCCCAAACCAATCAACATGGAAAGAATGCGCGGCTTTTTGGACGCGCATGTGCAAATTCATCTCAAGCAAGGCCTGTCTGAATGACGCCGCAGCAAACCCATATAGACCTTGACCGACTGAACAGCCAGATTGGTCATCGCTCAGACCTGTTGTGCCGGCTGGCCGATGCTTTCATTCGTCAACTCCAGCCTTGGCAGACTGACTTTGCACAGCGCCTGCAGGCCGGCGACGCTGTGGGCGTTGGCAAACTTCTGCACAAAATGAAGGGCAGTTGCCACGCCGTGAGCGCGACTGTCGCAGCCCAGGCATTTGAAAAAGCCGAACAAACCCTTGCTCTGGCAGCCCAACGACAACAAACCGGCTCAAGCAAGTCGCTCGAGTGGAATGGCAATGAACTGCTCGTCACACTGAGCGAAATAGAAGCAGAATTCAAACGCATAGTGGCCGCCCAATCAAGCCATTCGCCGGGCTGACTGGCTACAATGCAAGGCTGAAGGATGAGCCAAGAGAGCAGCCGGATTGACCGGTATGCGCTGACGCTTTGTCACCTGACACCATGAACACATTCAAGTCGCTGATCATCCTTTGCGCCTCATCAACGCTCATGGCCTGTGCCAATGTAGACATGGGCTCCGGCAAAGACAGCTCCGGCCCCCCTGAGCCCTCAGCCAAGCAGCTGGCCGGCGACATGCCCATACCCCAAGGCGCCACCGTCAGGCCGCAAGAATCTTTGGTCATGGGTTCAGGAAATCGCTGGATGGGCCGTATCAGCTTGACCGTACCGGGCGAGCCGCAAACTGTTTTTGCTTATTTCCGTGACGGCCTGCCCGGCTCTGGCTGGGCGCTGACATCGAGCTCTTACTCCAAACTGAGCTTGCTGACCTTCAGCAAAGGCGACCGGGTTGCCACAGTGCAGCTGCAGGTTTCGAACTTCGGCGTTAACGAGGTGACCATCACGGTCACGCCGGCGGTGGTTCCAGCCGGTAAACCGGCAGCCGCCACGCCCTGAGCGCGCCCCGGAGTGGCGCATTGCCTTGAGCCCAGTGATCAGGCCTGAGCTGATATCCGGCTGGCCAGCACGGTGTCTATGCGTTTGCCGTCCAGGCCCGTGATCTCAAAACACCAGCCGGCGGATTCAATTTTTTCGCCCTTTGCCGGCAAGCGACCTGAAACGCTTTGCAACAAACCCGCCACGGTGTTGTAGCGGCCACGCTCTTCGCCCGGCAGCTGCCGGATGTCCAGCCGGGCCTTGAGTTCGGACACAGGCATCACGCCATCGAGCAGCCAGCTGCCATCGGCGCGCTCGGTTGCCCAGGCGTCCACCTGCGCGCCGGACTGAAGCTCACCCGTGATGGCTTCCAACATGTCCAGTGGTGTCATCATCCCCTGCACGACACCGTATTCGTCAACCACCAGCAAGATACGGGTGGAGCGTTCGCGAAACTGCTCGAGTAACTCCATCCCGCTGAGCGACTCGGGCACAAAAACCGCCGGCAGGGCGCAGTCAGCCACACGCTTTTCCTGAACCACGGCGGCATTTGCATCGGCATGCGACTGCGCCAGCAGATCGCTTAACTTGACCACGCCCAGCACTTCATCGAGGCTGCCGCGGCACACCGGGTACCAGGAGTGTCCGGTGACACTGGCTTTGGCAATGGCCTGCGTCAGTGTGTCGTTGGCATCAAGCCATTGAATTTCAGAGCGTGGCAACATCAAGGATGTCAGCAGGCGGTCGTCCAGCAAAAAGACGTTTTGCACCATCTGGTGCTCATGCTCTTCGATCAAGCCGGCGCTCACGCCCTCTTCAAGACTCGCGGTGATTTCTTCCTCGGTCACAGCGCGGTTGGCTGCGTTGTCCACGCGCAGAAGTTGCAGCACGACATGGGTGCTGAATGAAAGCAGGCGTACAAAGGGACGCGCGCCAATGGCGACCCACATCATCGGACGCGCTACCAGCCTGGCAACCGTTTCGGGGTAAAGCTGGCCAATGCGCTTGGGCACCAATTCGCCAAAAACGATGGTGATGTAGGTGATGACCACCACAACCAGCGCCGTGGCCGAGATATCGGCCGCTCGCACCGACACGCCCCAGGTCTGTATCAGGGCTGACAATGCGCCGCTGAAGGCCGCCTCGCCGATGATGCCGTTGAGCATACCGATCGAGGTGATGCCCACCTGCACAGACGATAAAAACTGCGTCGGGTTGGCCAGCAAGCTCAGCGCGGCCTGCGAGCCCTTGTCGCCGGCTTCAGCCGCCGCCATCAGACGAGCTTTACGGCTCGATGCGAGCGCCAGCTCCGACATGGCGAACACACCATTGAGCAAGGTCAGCAAGACGATCAGCAAAATATCCATGAAAGCAGACGAAAATGAAGACATGGCACTTTACTTCATCGGCGACTTGCAGGGCTGCCACGAGCCTTTGCAGCGACTTTTACGCAGCATCGATTTTTCGCCCAGCCGCGACACCATCTACCTGCTGGGCGACCTGGTCAACCGCGGCCCGGACTCGCTGACCCTGCTGCAAACCCTGGCAGACATGGGTGATTCAGCCCGGTGCCTCCTCGGTAACCACGACCTGCACCTGCTGATGGTGGGCTACGGTCTGCGCCCGCAGCACCGCGGCGATACCCTCGATGCAATCCTGCAATCACCACAGCGCACGGCCTGGCTGGACTGGGTTCGCCACCAACACATGGCCTTGCAGGTAGAAGGCTGGCTGTTGGTGCATGCCGGCGTGCTGCCGCAGTGGACGGTGACGCGCACGCTGGAGCTGGCCGGTGAAGTCGAGCAAGCGCTGCGCAGCCCGCAGTGGATGGGTTTTTTGACCGGCATGTACGGCAACACGCCAGCGCTCTGGCACGAGGACCTGCGAGGCAATGACCGACTGCGCGTGATCGTCAACGCGCTCACACGCCTGCGCTTTTGCAGCCCAAAAGGTGAAATGGAGTTTCAAACCAAAGGCGCGGCCAGCACAGCGCCACAGGGCTTCATGCCTTGGTTTCATGTGCCGGGGCGGCTCACTGCGGGTACGCCGATGGCCTTTGGCCATTGGTCGACCGTGGGCCTGGACGCGCTCGAGACCGGGCCACGCCTGCGTGACAACACACTGGCACTGGACACGGGTTGCGTCTGGGGTGGCTGCCTGACAGCGGCACGCCTGGGCCAGACTGCGGGCGCTTATGAATTGATCTCTGTCGGGTGTGAAGCCATGAAGACCAACAAAAAAAGCCCGGCATCGCAATGAGCCGGGCTCTCTTAAGAGGCGTGGCGCTCAGACCTGCGTTTCGGTGACTGTCTTGAACAGTGCAGCAACTTTTTTCTTCGGTTTGATATTGGCCGAAATGCCGCGCGGCGATGCAGACTTGGCGGCAGTTTCCCAGGCAGGCTGCTCTTGCGCAGGCTGGCCAGGCTCGTAGGGCTGGTCAAAGAAAGGGTCTCGCGGCGCGTTGCTGCGGCGCGGCGCGTACTCGCGGCGCTCTCGCGGCTCACGCGCTTCGCGCGTTTCACGAATTTCGCGACGTTCCCGCGGGGCCGGCGCGGCGACACCCGGCTCGTCAGGCTGGTCGGAGCCCTCAGCTTCACGGTACATGCGGCGGCCGTCGTTGATGCGGCCTTGCTCGCTGATACGGGGGCGGTCTTCTTCAAACTCCACCGGCTCAATCTCGATTTTGGCGTTGATCAGTTTTTCAATGTCGCTCACCAGCCGCGTGTCGCTGGGGGCGACAAAGCTCACCGCCAAACCTGAGGCGCCGGCGCGGCCGGTACGGCCGATGCGGTGCACATAATCTTCGGCGTTGAAAGGCACGTCAAAGTTAAAAACTGCAGGCACATCTTTGATGTCCAGACCGCGGGCGGCGACGTCGGTGCACACCAGCAAATCGACCTCGCCCTTTTTGAAGGCCTCGAGTGCTTTCAAACGCTCGTCCTGACTTTTGTCGCCGTGCAGCGCAGTGGTCTTGAGGCCTTCACGCTCCAGCGAGCGGGCCAGCCGCGCGCAACCGAGCTTGCTATTAACAAACACAAAAGCCTGCTTGATACCGCGGGTCTTCAAAATCTGGTGCAGGGCGCGGCGCTTGTCGTCAGCACCCACGCTGTAGAAATGCTGCTCAACGGTGGAGGCCGTGGCGTTGGAGCGGGCCACCTCGATGGTGACCGGGTCTTGCAGGTAGCTTGACGCCAGTCGCTTGATTTCAGGCGAGAAAGTGGCCGAGAACAACAAGGTGATGCGTTTTTTCGGGAGGTAGCTCAGGATGCGCTGCAGATCGGGCAAAAAGCCGATGTCCAGCATGCGGTCGGCTTCGTCCAACACCACGTACTCGACCTGGTTGAGCACCGCGTTTTTGGCCTCGATGTGGTCTAGCAAACGACCCGGCGTAGCCACCAGCACCTCGACGCCTTTTTTAAGCTCTGCAGTTTGCGGCTTCATGTCCATGCCGCCAAACACCACGGCGCTGCGCAAATTGGTGTACTTCGCATACAACTTGACCTGCTGGGCCACCTGGTCGGCCAGCTCGCGTGTGGGCAAAAGCACCAAGGCGCGCACCGGGTGGCGGGCCGGGGAGGTCGATGGGTTTTCGTGGGCCATCATGCGCTGCAGCAGCGGCAAAGAAAAAGCGGCTGTTTTGCCGGTGCCGGTCTGGGCTGCGCCCATCACGTCTTTGCCCTGCAAAACAATGGGAATAGCCTGTTCCTGGATGGGCGTCATGGACTCGTAACCCATTTCGGCCACGGCGCGGGCAATCGGCTCGGCCAGATTGAGATTTGAAAATGAAGACGTCATAGATGCCCTATTGTCTCATTCCCGAATAAGCCACCGGCGCGAGGGTTTTAGGCTGGTTTTCAGGGCTCTGCCGCACTGTCCGGCGGCTCCTTAACCAGGCGCCAAGCCAACCAGGTGCCCAAGATGGCGTTGCTCAAGGCAAAACCACCCAAAACCAACATGCCCAAGGTGTTCAAGGGCCGGTGATGCAAGAGCCAGCCGATGACCATCGACAAAGCATTCAAGCTCAGCATGATCCAAAACAGCGGATTGCGTGGCTGAAACAGCCGGCTCAGCTTCATGGTTGGCCTTGCCTGCCCGACTCAGGCCCGGGGCAGGGTGACGCCGGTCTGGCCCTGGTACTTACCGCCGCGGTCTTTGTAGCTGACTTCACAGACGTCGTCAGGATCGCTTTCAAAAAACAGCACCTGCGCGCAGCCTTCGCCCGCGTAGATGCGAGCCGGCAGGGGCGTGGTGTTGGAAAACTCCAGCGTCACATAACCCTCCCATTCGGGCTCGAAGGGTGTGACGTTGACGATGATGCCGCAGCGCGCGTAAGTGCTCTTGCCCAGGCAGATGGTCAGCACATTGCGCGGAATGCGGAAATATTCCATTGTGCGGGCCAGTGCAAAGCTGTTGGGCGGAATGATGCAGCTGTCGCCGTGAAAATCAACAAAGCTTTTCTCGTCGAAGTTTTTCGGGTCCACCACCGTGCTGTGGATGTTGGTGAAGACCTTGAACTCAGGCGCGCAGCGGATGTCGTAGCCGTAGCTGCTGGTGCCGTAACTGATGATCTTCTGGCCGCCGGCCGCTTGCCGGATCTGACCGGGTTCAAAGGGCTCGATCATGCCGGTCGTCTCGGCCATGCGGCGTATCCATTTGTCGCTTTTGATGCTCATGGTGGGGCTCAGGTGGGGTAGTCGTTGGTGGCGCCAATTGTAGGCAGCTAGGCCAGTGCCTGCGAAACCACTGTGCGCTCGATCAGCCGGTCGTCGCCCAGCACGATCATGGCGAACAGCAACTCGTCCAGGCTGCCGGCCTGAGCTGTCTTGCGCGCCAGCAGCGGCGTGGCTGCGGGGTTGAGCACCACAAAATCGGCTTCGCAGCCGGGTTGCAAATTACCCACCACGCCGCCCAGGCCCAGCGCCTCTGCCGCGCCCGCCGTGTGCTGCCACCACAGTTGCTGCGGCTTGATCGACAGGCCGGTTTTGCTGTGGCCTTCACGCCCCACGTAATAAGCTGCCAGCATGGTGTGAAAAGGGCTGAAGCTGGTGCCGCCGCCCACGTCGCTGGCCAGGCCGTAGGCAAAGCCGGCGCGGTCTGCGCCTTCGTAGTCAAAAAAACCGCTGCCCAAAAAGAGATTGCTGGTCGGGCTGATGGCGGCGGCCGCGCCACTGGCGCGCATCAGGGCGCGGTCTGCGTCGTCAAAGTGAATGCAGTGCGCGTAAACGCTGCGCTGGCGCAAGAGCCCGAACTGCTCGTACACCGCCAGGTAGCTGCGGGCTTCTGGGTAAAGCGACCGAACCCAGGCGATCTCGTCGTGGTTTTCGGCCACATGCGACTGCACCCACACATCGGGGTACTTGGCAGCGAGTTCGCCAGCGCCTCGCAGCTGCGCGTCTGAGCAGCTGGGCGCAAAGCGCGGCGTGATGGCGTAACCCAGCCGCCCCTGACCATGCCAGCGTTGAATCAAGGTCTCGGTGTCGATCAGGCTTTGCTCGGTCTCGTCGCGCACGCCGTCGGGCGCGTGCCGGTCCATCAGGCACTTGCCGGTGATCAGGCGCAGGCTGCGCGCCTCAGCGGCCTCAAACAAGGCGTTGACGGACGCCGGGTGCGAAGTGGCAAAGCTGAGTGCGGTAGTCACGCCATTGCGCGCGAGTTCGTCCAAAAAGAAAGCAGCCACTTCTGCCGCATGCGCCGGCTCGGCAAAGCGGCTTTCCTGCGGAAAGGTGTAGTTCTCCAGCCAGGGCAGCAAGCCGTCGGCAGGCGAGCCGATCACGTCCACCTGCGGGCAATGAATGTGCATGTCCACAAAGCCCGGCGCCAGAATGCGGCCGGGCAAATGCTCTACCTTCAGCTGCGCGTACTTCGGCGCAAGTTCGCGCCAGGGCCCCACAGCCTCGACGCACTGGCGGCCGTTGGCGTCGGGTGCCACCACCAGCAGGCCGTCTTCTTCATAGACAGCAGCATGGTCGTCGGCAAAACGGAGAATGGCGGCGCGGTAGGCTTTCATGGCTTCAAGGTTAGCGCAGTTCAGCATTGGCGCTGCGTGGCGGCGATAGATAAATGGGTTCTGACCCCAATTACTGACCCCATTTAACTATTTGGGGAGGCTGCCTTGCACGCCTTGCACCAGGAAGTTCATGCCCAGAATCTGCGCGTCAGTCAGGGCGCTGCCGGCGGCGATCACCAGCGCGCCTGTGTTGTTCAAAACAGCGGCTTTGCCCGCAGCGAAGGGTTGCAGTTTGCCGGCGGCCATGTCTTTCTGGCGGGCCAGTATTTCTTGCTGCACGGCCGCAGGCGCTTTGGTGCCGAAGTCGCCCACACGCACCATGCCCTCTTTGACGCCGCCCCAGACATTGCCGCTTTGCCAGGTGCCGGCCAGCACTTCGCGGGCGCGGCGGGTGTAGTAGTCGCCCCACTGGTGGGTCACAGCCAGAATTTGCGCGTCTGGCGCCACACTGCGCATGTCAGAGTGGTAGGCCACAGCGAGCTTGCCGCGCTCTTGGGCAGCCGTCATCACGGCATTGGAGGCCGTGTGAAAAGCCAGCACATCCGCGTTCTGGTTGAACAAGGTCATGGCCGCATCACGCTCACGCGGCGGGTCAAACCAGGCGTTGAGCCAAATCACTTTGACTTCTGCACGCGGATTCACTGAGCGCATGCCCAGCGCAAAAGCGTTGATACCTTGCAGCACTTCGGGAATAGGAAAACCCGCCACATAGCCGGCCACCTGCGTCTTGCTCATGCGCGCAGCCGCGACGCCTGCGAGGTAACGGCCCTCGTAATAACGCGCGTTGACGGTAGCCACATTGGCGCTGGTTTTGTAGCCGGTGACCGACTCGAATTTCACGTCAGGGAAATCTTTGGCCACCTTGAGCGTGGGCTCCATATAGCCAAAGCTCGGCGTAAAGATCAGCTTGTGCCCCTGCTGCGCCAGGTCACGAATCACGCGCTCGGCGTCCGGGCCCTCGGGCACGTTCTCAACAAAGCTGGTTTTGACTTGCGTGCCCAGCGCAGCTTGCACAGCCAGCCGGCCGTTTTCATGCTGGCGCACCCAACCGGCATCGGTGACGGGCGTGACATACACAAAGCCGATTTTCAAAGGCGCAACAGTCGCAGGCGTCGTTTGTGAAAAAACGGGGGAAATAAAACAGGCGGCCGCGAACGCGGCTGCGAGGTTTTTATACATGGTAGTCCTCTACATGGCCACGGTAAAAAGAAGGCTCTTGCGCGCCGTGACAGCATGCAAGAGCTGTGTATTCTACCGAGACACAGGGCGCACAAGCGGGTACGCCCGCACCAACCAGGCATACAGCGCCGCGCCCAAGAGCAAAGCCGCAGCAGCAATTTCCAGCGCCAATTTGAACGCATCACCCGGCGAACGCTGGGCTTGCAGCAACCAAGCGGTGAGCGGCGGCCCGAGAATCTGACCGATGCCGTAGGTAGCGGTCATCAAGCCGATGAAGCTCGAGGCGCTGTCAGGCTGAAGGCGTCGCACCTCCTGCATGGCAAAAAAAGTGATGGCCGTGAAAGGTAGACCCAAGAGCAAACTGCTGATGGCAAAGCCAGCCAGGCTAGGGCTCCACAGGCTGATGGCAATCGCCAGCGCCTGAACCAAATACCCGCCCAGCAGCAACCAGCGGAAGTCGGCGACCGAGCGCAGGCGCGTGGCACCCCAGGCCCCCAGCATCACACCGGCGCCAAACAAGGGCCAGAACAAGTCCAGCCAGTGCGAGCCGGGCAAGGCACTGCGCGCAATCACCGGCAAAAATGTTGCGGTGATGATGTAGCCGAAACCCGCCAGCCCGTAGGCCAGTGTCAGCAGCAGCATTTCAGCAGCGCCGTGGTTGGCTTTTAAAGTTGCCTGATCTGCCGGAACATGTCCGGACTCTTGGGGGCTGCGGGCGGCCAGCGGCTGCAGGCGCTCAGTGCCGCCTTGCAAAAAGCGCCAAGCCAGCGCGCTCAGCACAAAAGCCAGCGCACCAAACACCAGCCAGGCGCCGGCCGCCGTCCAGCGCCCCGCGACCATGCCGCTGGCGGCCAAGCCGCTCAACACAATGCCCGCGCCGGGCCCCATGAAAATAAATCCGCCCATGGATGGCACACCCAAGCTGGCCAGGCGCGACAAGCACCAGCCCGAGGTGTAGACAAACACCACCCCGCTGGTGACGCCCGCTAAAAAACGCAGCAGCGGCCAAGCCGGCGCCTCCAGCCAGCCCATGGCCAGCGTGAGCACGCCGGTCATCAACAGGCCGCCCCGTACCAGCTGCGAAAAAGCCAAGGACGGCAAAGATGGAAAGCGCGTCCAAAACCAAGGCTGCAACATACAAAGCAGCGCACCGACCAAATAACCCAAGTAGTTGGCACTGGCCAGCCAGCTCGCCGCCGGCAGATCGAGCACGCCGTCGGCCAGCATCATGGGCAAGATAGGCGTGAAGGCAAAGCGGCCAATGCCCATGGCCACGCCCAGCGACACCATGCCCGCCAAAGCAATCGCCCACGGGCCGGGGCTTTGGCTGTCAGCGCCCATCAGCGAAATTTTTCAAAAGATTCTTCCAACTTGTCGATGAAGATCTGCTTGGCCGAGGCGTCCATAAAGCTGGCCTCAAAACTGTTGCGCGCCAGTGTGTAAGCATGACCGGCGTTCAGCGGCAAGGCTGCAAAAGTTTGCGTGAAGTTCTCATTCATGTAGCCGCCAAAGTAAGCCGGGTCGTCCGAGTTGACGGTAGCAGCAATGCCGGCCTCCAAGAGCTGGCCGAGCGTGTGGCTGGCCAGATCGGGGTACACGCAGAGCTTCAGGTTGGACAGCGGGCAAACCGTCAAGGCTATACGGTCTTGTGCCAACCGCTGCAGCAGCGCAGCGTCATGCGTGGACTGCACGCCATGGTCAATGCGCTCAACTTTGAGCTCGCTGAGCGCCGTCCACACATAGGCCGGCGGGCCTTCTTCGCCCGCATGCGCCACCAGCCGAAAACCGAGTTGGCGGCAGCGCGCAAACACCCTCGAGAATTTTTCAGGCGGGTTACCGACTTCGCCCGAATCCAAGCCGATGCCCACGATGTGCTCGCGAAACGGCAGCGCCTGCTCTAACGTGGCAAAAGCATCTTCTTCACTCAGGTGCCGCAAAAAACACATGATCAGCAAAGCACTCACGCCGAGCTCGGCCTGCGCATCCACACAGGCGCGGTGCAAACCCCGCACCACAGTGGCCATGGCCACG
>Ga0164295_10002775_pt1 | contig 14263 bp, 9 predicted proteins | sample GEODES006metaG_FD_111798 | JGI IMG/M metagenome (GOLD analysis project Ga0164295, IMG submission 111798) | Oligotrophic lake water microbial communities from Sparkling Lake, Wisconsin, USA - GEODES006 metaG | ecosystem: Environmental > Aquatic > Freshwater > Lake | place: USA: Sparkling Lake...
CCGGCGGCAACTATGCCGGCACGGCGGTGGCGCTGAATGCCAACCCTGTCATCGGCAACCAGTATCCCTTTGCCGGAGCCTCCACGCCGATCGACCCGACCGCGGCCGGAAACTTCACCTCAAACTTCCGCACCGATCATCCGGGTGGCGGCAACTTTGTGTACGCCGACGGCCACGTGGGAACGGTCAACGACGGGATTGCTCTGGCGGTCTACCAGGGAATGTCGACGAAGGCTGGCGGTGAGATCGGCGCCCAAGAGTGATCTGCCGAGTGCAGCGAGGTTTTTTCTAAATCCGGGCCGAGTCTGATGCGGGAGCGGTATTTTTAATGGTTGCCTCCCCTGTCGGCTTGACTATGATTTTATCTGACCCGGACAACGGTAAATAAGGAGCACCCGGGTGGGAAACCGCCCGGGTGCTTTTTTTCCAGCTACTGGCTGATTCCGTATTCATTCTGCCCGTCCGCACTTCGAAGGAACCGGTGTGATGCGATCCCCAGCAATTGTCGCCCGCGTGCTATCGGCGGTTGTGGTTGTAACGGTTGTGGCGGTGGCGGTGGTCTGTCCTCCGCAAGCCGCCGCTGAAAAACCTGTTGGGGTATCGCCGGCGGCCGAACTGGCCGGCCCCCACATTGAGTCGGCGGGGAGCGTTTGCGGTGCCGCTGAGCCGGCGGCACTTGAGTCGCAGGTCTATTCCGTCGCGCCCGGAGCAGATGTGTTGCGGAAGATCCAGGAACATATTCTGGATGCCGTGCCGGGAGATGTGATCCAGCTGGAGGCGGGGCGCTATCAGCTGCCGCGGCAACTCGATATCGCCGTGGCGGGCCTCACGATCCGCGGCCGCGGACCAGAGCAGACCGTGCTCTCCTTCAAGGGACAGATCGACGGCGGCCAGGGGATCGAGGCGACCGGCAACGATTTTCTGCTGGAGTCGCTGGCGATCGAAGATACCTCCGGCAACGCCATCAAAGTGCTCGGCGCGAAGAACGTTACGTTTCGGGATGTGCGCGTGGAATGGACCGGTCCGCCCTCCCAGGATAACGGCGCCTACGGACTCTATCCGGTGCAGTGTGAAAATGTGCTGATCGAAAAGTGCTCGGTGTATGGGGCTTCCGATGCGGGAGTCTACGTGGGGCAGTCCAACGGCGTGGTTGTGCGGAACTGCCGCGCCGAACGCAACGTGGCCGGCTTCGAAATCGAAAACACCACCTCGGCCGAGGTTTACGACAACGTGGCGACCAACAACACCGGCGGCCTGCTGGTATTTGATCTGCCCGGCCTGCAGGTGAAGAAGGGGAAGAATGTCCGCGTCTATCACAACGATGTTGTGGGCAACAACCATGTTAATTTTGCCGACGCCGGGAGTGTTGTGGCGGGAGTTCCGCAGGGAACCGGCGTGATGGTGCTGGCCACCGACGATGTGGAGGTTTTCGACAACACGATTGAAAACCACCAGACATCCAACGTGCTGGTGATTAGCTATCTCGCCGTCGGCAAGAAGAACAACGACAAGACCTACGATCCGATTTCCACTCGCATTTCGGTGCACGACAATCGGATCTCCGGGGGCGGGGGCAACCCGCAGGGGGAACTCTCCAGGCTCCTGAAGACGGCGATCGGCAGAAAGTTTCCCGACATCCTCTGGGATGGCGTCACCGCCGAAGAGGATGGGCCCGCCTTGAGCCTGAAGAACAACGGCGCCGCCACATTCGGCAATTTTGATCTCCGCAAACTCGACCTCAGCAACCTGCTCACCGGCGGGTATCAATACAAGACCGACATCACCGCTCATGCCGCCGACATTGCGCCATTGCCGGTGGTCGCGCTTCCCCCTCCCGGCCCCCTCAGCCGCGACGTGCCGGCGGCTGTCAGGTTCTACCGCTCGATGCCGCGGCAGCTCTCTGCATTCGGCCTCTTCTCGGGCCCCCCGGCGGCGCAGGTGCCGGCGGCGGGGGTGGTGCGGTATGAGCTCAACACGGCGCTGTTTAGCGACTACGCCGACAAGCGGCGCTTCATCAAGCTGCCCCCCGGCACGCAGATGGAATATGCCGGCCCGGGACTGCTGCAGTTTCCCGTGGGGGCCATCATGGCCAAGACCTTCTCCTACCGCCACGATTTTCGCGACGCCTCACTCGGCGAACGCCTCCTCGAAACGCGGATCGAGATGCGCTGCGAGGAAGGCTGGTTTGGCGCGTCGTACCTCTGGAATGCCGAGCAGACCGATGCCGAACTGGCCCTGGCAGGGGCGGAGTTTGATGTGCAGTGGATCCACGACGACGGGCAGGTCCGCAGCACGCACTATGAAGTGCCCAACGCCAATCAGTGCCTCAACTGCCATGCCCAGGATAAGCAGTACCAGCCGATCGGGCCGACCGCCCGCAATCTCAACCGGCCGCTGCCGACGGGAGAGGCGGGGATTTCCCAGGATGTGCTGGCTCAGTTGCAGGGGGCGATCCGCACCGCTGTGGAGGGGAGTCAGTTGGCCTATCTCTCCACCGTCGGCATGCTTCACGGCCTGCCGGAGGGAGCCGCCGACGTGGTGGCGATCGGCAGCGTGCCGAGCCTCGCCGATCCCCATTCAGGCTCCGTCGATGGCCGGGCCCGTGCCTGGCTCAATATGAACTGTGCCCATTGCCACAATCCCACCGGAACAGCCCGGACCACGGGGCTCGATCTGAGCTGGAATCAGAACGACTTGGCCAAGCTGGGGGTGTGGAAGAGCCCCGTGGCGGCCGGGCATGGGGCCGGCGGCCGGAAATACGATATTGTCCCAGGAAAACCGGACGATTCGGTGCTGATGTACCGGATCGAATCGCACGATCAGAGCATCATGATGCCGAATGTGGGACGCCGGTTGGTGCAGGATGAGGCGGTGGCGGTGGTGCGGGACTGGATCGCCGGACTGCCGGCGAGCGCAACCCCCTAACGGCGGCCAGTTTTTACCCCCCGGCTTTCCCCACCTGCTACAGTCGGAGCAGTTGATACGCCCCGGTTCCTGTTGCAGGTCTGATGTCTTCCGCCGGTTTTCCCCCCATTCCTCCCGTGCCTCGGCCGCTGGCTGCCCCTCAGCCGGAGGAGCCCGCGCGCTTCACCGCGCGCACGCTCGAAGGGCTGGAGTGGGTGCTGGCACGCGAATTGGAGGGGGTGGGAGCCCGCGACCTGCGCGTCGGTCGGCGCACGATTGAATTTTCCGGACCGGGCGATCCTGCCGCTGACCGGGAAACGCTCTACCGCGCCGTGCTGGAGAGCCGCACGGCGATCCGCGTGCTGGAACCGTTGGGGCGATTCGTCGTCGATTCCCCCGACTCGCTCTATGCGGCGATGCAGCAGGTCGACTGGACTGAGCAGCTCAAAGTTTCCGACACGCTGCGGGTTGATGCGGCGATCCATGATTGTTTTCTCACCCACTCCCTTTACGCCGCTCAGATCGTCAAGGATGCGGTGGTCGATCAGCTGCGCACCCCCAGCGGCCGGCGGCCGAGCGTGCAACTCCGCGGAGCCACGCTGCGGTTGGCGCTCCATTTGGTCGGCAACACCGCAACCATCTTTCGCGATGCGGCCGGTCGGTCGCTCCACCAACGCGGCTGGCGCATGGGAGAGGTGGAGGCCCCACTCTCTGAAGTGCTCGCCGCCGGCATTCTGAATATCGCCGGCTGGCAGCCGGGCGAACCCCTGCTCGATCCGCTGTGTGGTTCGGGCACTTTTGTCGTTGAGGCGGCCACCATCGCCGCCGGCATGGCCCCCGGCCTGTGGCGGGCCCGCCGCCGGTCGCATGGTTTTTTCAAGTTTCGCGATTGCGATCGTCCCCTGACCGACCGGCTCCTGGCCGAACTCGAGGCGCGGGTGCAGGTGCCAATCGGCAGTTTTGCCGCCAGCGATCTCGATCCCTCCGCGGTCGAGGCGGCCCGGGCCTGTGCTGCAGCAGCCGGAGTGGCGGAGAGCATTGTCTTGGAAGTGAAGCACTTCGAGCAGGTACGGCCACAGGGGGGCAGGGGGCTGGTTGTCACCAATCCACCCTACGGCGAGCGGCTGCCGCTGCCGCGGGCAGGAGCCCTGTTTCGCAGGCTGGGAGACTGGCTGGTGCAGCAGTGCCCGGGCTGGCGCGCGGCGATTCTGGCTTCCGACACACCCGCTGCCGGACACCTCGGTTTGCGGCCGACATTTCGGGTGCCGCTGTGGAATGGTCCGATCGGCTGCCGGCTGGTGGAAGTGGAGGTTCGGCGCCGGGAGGCACCTGCGGTGCCGGCCCCGGCTCCTGCACCCGCAGCGTTCGACGAGGATGAGGCGGAGGGAGCCGCACCAAGCACCGCGGGGCTCACGGAGCCGAGTGCGTTTGCGCCCACCAATCCCTTGGGACTATCGCGCCGGACGGTTGATGATCAGGTGGGGGATTTCCGCCGCCGTCTCGCCAAGCGGTTCAAACATCTCTCCAAGTGGGCGCGCCGGCAGGGCACTGAGGCCTTCCGCATCTACGATCGCGACATCCCCGAGATTCCGCTGGTGATCGATTGGTATGCCGGTTGGCTGCATGCGGCAGAGTATGAACGCCCCCACGATCGCACCGACATTGAGCATGACGTTTGGCTCGACAAGATGATCGAAGCGGCTGGTGCTGAGCTGGGAGTGCCGGCGACGCAGATGTTTTTGAAAGTGCGCAAGCGCCAACGAGATGGCGGGCAATATGAGAAAGTCGATCAGCGGCAGGCGGTGCTGGAGGTGAAGGAAGGAGGGCTCGTCTTTGAGGTGAACCTCTCCGACTATCTCGACACCGGGCTATTCCTCGATCACCGCCAGACGCGAGGGATGGTGCGGGCGGAGGCACAGGGGAAGAGAATGCTCAACCTCTTTTCCTACACAGGCGCTTTTTCCGTGTATGCAGCGGCAGGCGGAGCGGCGGAGACAGTGAGCGTTGATCTTTCCAATACCTACCTCGATTGGACCCGCACCAATCTGGCCCGCAACGGTTTCCGGGATGCTGGCCGCCACCGGCTGGTGCGCGACGAGGCCCGGGCCTTCCTGGACCATCGCGCCCGGCGGGGCGAAGCACACTTTGATCTGGTGGTCGTCGATCCGCCCACCTTCTCCCGCTCGGCGCGCAGCGACACCCCCTGGGATATCCAGCACGACCACGCCGAACTGCTGACGCTGCTCTCGCACAACCTTTCGCCCGGTGCGGTGGTCTATTTTTCCACCAACTTTCGGCGCTTCCGTCTCGATGCGGAGCGATTGGCCCCTCTCTATGCTGTGCGCGAGATCACAAACCGCACGATTCCCGAGGATTTTCGCAACGAGCGCATCCACCGTGCGTGGCGGCTGGTACATTCAGGCGGAGCATGAGTCCCGCTGGGCCCGTACCGCTCCCGCCGACAGTGGCCTTCGGCCGCGCCAGATTGACGGCCTGAAAACGCAGGGCGTACATTCTTTCTCATGCACGGTAATCCCAAGGCGAACTGGTGGTGGACGACAACCCTCGTGGTGGCTTGTCTGGCGACGGCTTGCCGCCCGGCCGATCCCACCCTGGTGAAGATCGTTTCCAGTCTGCCCCGCACCGGGAGCGCCAAGCAGCAGTCCGACACGATCGTGCGTGGCATCCGGATGGCCATCGATGAGGCTCAGGGGCGGGTGGGTCCGTTTCGGATTGAGTATCTCGATCTGGATGACTCCACCGCCGCCGCCGGTCAGTGGACCAGCGAAGCGGAGGCGGCCAACGCCCGCCGGGCCCTTCAGGATCCCGATGTGTGTGCCTATCTCGGCACGTTCAATTCCGGCGCCGCCAAGGTTTCGATGCCGATTCTGAATCTTGGCGATCTGCTCATGGTGTCGCCGGCGAACACGGCGGTGGGGCTGACAAAACCTGGGCTGGGGGCTCCCGGGGAGCCAGAGGTCTACCGGCCGACTGGCCGGATCAACTACATGCGGGTGGTGCCCGCCGATGACCTGCAGGGGCCAATGGCAGCCGATTGGGCCCAGCGGCGAGGAGTGAAGCGGGTCTACATTCTGGATGACAACGAGGTCTATGGAAAAGGGATCGCCGATCTCTTTGATGAGCGTTGCCACGAACTGGGGATCGAGGTGCTGGGGCACGACTCAATCGATTCCAAGGCTCAGGAATTCAAGTCGCTGATGGCCAGCGTCAAGGCGGTCCGACCCGATCTGGTCTATTTCGGCGGCACCACGCAGAGCAAGGGGGGGCAACTCGCCAAGGACATGGCCAGCGCCGGCATCGGGGCGATGCTGATGGTGCCCGATGGATGTCGCGAGCAGGTGTTCATTGATTCTGCCGGCGCAGCCAACCTGGAGGGGCGCTGCTTTGTGACCTTCGGCGGGCTGCCGCCGGAAAAGCTCACCGGCAAGGGAAGCGAGTTTGTGGAGAGGTATCGAGCCAAGTTTGGCGAAATCCCCGAGGCCTACGCGGTGTATGGCTACGAAGCAGCCTGCGTGGCACTCCGGGCCATCCGCGAGGCGGGAACGAAGGACCGCGCCGCGATCACAGCAGCGGCCCTGGCCATTCGCGATTTCGACGGCGCTCTGGGACGCTGGGGCTTTGATGCCAATGGCGATACCACCATGCAGACGCTCACTGTGAGTGTGGTCAAGGATGGAAAGTTTGTGTTGGAGGAGATCCTCAACCTCTCCGACGCCCCCGAGGGCACGGCCCCGACAGGCCCGGCCCCGCCGGTCGTCCCCTGACCGATCCACCCATCCAGAGAGCGAAAAACCCGCGGTTCATGATCAGGCCACGTTTCCACATCTGAGGTCCCTAAGCCGGTGTCTGCCCAGTTTTTCCTGCAACAGTGTCTGATCGGACTCACCAACGGCGCGCTTATCGCGCTGGTGGCGCTGGGCTACACCATGGTCTATGGGATCATCGGTCTGATCAACTTTGCCCACGGTGATCTGATCATGCTGGGGGCCTGTCTGGCCCTGACGCTCGTGGGGGCATTGGGCCTGGCGGCTGCCGGACCGGCGGCGACATGGATGGGAATCATTCTGCTGGTTGTGCTGTGCGGACTGTTTTGCGGCGGCCTCAACATGGCGGTCGACCGGCTGGTCTATAAGCCGCTGCGGACCGCGCCCAAGCTCGCGCCGCTGGTGTCGGCCATCGGGGTGTCGTTCATCTTCATGAATGTGGGGCTGTTCTGGCTGGGCCCTTCTGACCGCTCGTTTCCCGAACTGCTCCCCTCGACCAATCTCCTCGGGGGAGAGGGCCTGCAGGTCACCTGGAAGGATCTGCTGGTGCTGCTGGTGGTCGCGCCGTTGATGGTGGGACTCACGCTGCTGGTGCGCACCACCCGGCTGGGCCGGGCGATGCGGGCGGTTTGCCAGGATCCGACCGCCGCGGCGCTGGTGGGTATTGATGTCGATCGCGTGATCGCCGCCACCTTCTTCATCGGGGGGTTTCTCGGCGGCGCGGCGAGCGTGATCTACGGGCTCTACATCAACACCATCGGCTTTCAGATGGGATTTCAAAATGGGCTCTATGCCTTCACGGCCGCCGTGCTCGGCGGCATCGGCAGCATTCCGGGGGCCGTTCTGGGGGGCGTGGTGATCGGGTTGGTGCGGGCGCTGTCGAGCGCCTATGTCAGTGAGCGGTGGACCGGTGGCATCGTGTTCGCGATCCTGATTGTCATCCTCGTGTTCCGTCCGGAAGGTTTGCTCGGCAAACGGGTCAAGGAAAAGGTGTAGGTCACGTGTCGCAGCCAGTGCCAGCATTCGTGCCATCAACCGCCCCCTCAGGCAGACAGGGGCAGCGGAACTTTCTCGCGCGGTGCTGGAAATTTCTGGCCCAGCGCTGGGAATGGTCGGCCCTGACGATTCTGGCGGTGGCGCCGCTGGTGGTGCCCGCCTTGGGGGGGGCGCTTGGGGGGCAGGTGACGACCCTGTTCATCTACTGCATTTTGGCGTTGGGCCTCAATGTGATGGTGGGCTACACGGGGCTGGTCCATCTGGGCATTGCCGCGTTCTTTGGCATCGGTGCCTATGTGATGGCGATTCTCACGGTGCCGATGTTCCCCTTTCAGATTGGGTTTTTGGCGGCGGCGATCATCAGTGTGCTGGTGACCGCTGGCGTGGGACTGGCGCTGGGGGCCCCCACGCTGCGCTTGCGCGGCGATTATCTGGCGATCGTCACGCTCGGGTTTGGTGAAGTGGCCAAGGTGACGCTCCGCAATCTGGAGCAGATCACCGGTGGCATGAAGGGGCTTAATCCCGTGCCACCCCCCGGGGCCGGGGTGACGGTGGGGGGCATCAATCTCGGGCAGGCCTTTGCCATCGATCCGCGCTGGTTTTACTACCTGACTTTGCTCTTGTTAGCAGGGGTGGTGGTGGCGATGCGGCGGCTGGAAGAATCGCGACTGGGGCGGGCCTGGATGGCCGTGCGCGAGGATGAGTTGGCCGCTTCGGCGATGGGCATCTCCGCCACCCGCGTCAAGCTCTCGGCCTTCGCGATGTCTTCGGCGGTGGCGGGACTGGCCGGATGTCTCTATGCCGCGAGCCTCTCCACGACAGCCGATCCCAATGCCTACGACTTCAACCGCTCCATCATGGTGCTCTGTGCGGTGATCCTCGGGGGGCTCGGGAGCATTCCCGGCACGCTCCTGGGGGTGGCGCTGCTGGTGGGATTCGACACCGTGCTGGCGCCGTGGGCCGATTCCTGGATCCAGCAGATGAATATCAATCCCACCGGCTCCAGCCTCCTGTCGTTTAGCGGATGGCGCCTGGCCATCTTTGGCTTGGCGCTGGTGCTTGTGATGCGGTATCGACCGGAGGGGCTGGTGCCCTCGCGACGGATTGCTGCGGAGCTCCACTCTGCGGAGGGGCAGGCATGAAACCGAATCCCTTTGCAGGCGCGGCCGGTTCGCCGCTATTGGATGTCGATCGCGTGACGGTTCGCTTTGGCGGTCTGGTGGCGGTGTCGGAACTCGATCTGGATGTTCCGCAGGGAAGTATCGTGTCGGTGATCGGCCCCAACGGCGCCGGAAAAACCACCGCCTTCAACTGCATCAGCGGGATCTACCCTCCCTCAGCCGGTTCTGTGCGATTCAAGGGGCGGCGGTTGGAGCGGTCGTTTTCGGCCGCCACGTTTGCCCGGGCAATGGCAGTCGGGCTGCTCACAGGGCTCCTGTTCGCCGCGGCGGCGGTCGACGTCGACCGGCTCTGGATGGCAGTGGTGAAGCGGGGCATGATCACCGGCGAGCCATTCACCGCCGCGGGGGCCATGGACCGGTTGCGTGGCTACTTTCGCGCCGAACTGGCGATCGACCAGATGGCGGGCAAATGGCGGGTGGTGAGTGCCGACGGTGCCGAGGTGTTGGCCATCAAACGCGATCTGACAGAGGCCCGCAGAGTGCGGGATGCGCTGCAGGCAGCCGTGACTGCCCGCCGCATCGGCCCGGGAACAGTCCCCGATTCAAGCGACTTGGCGACCACGCCGGAGCCCGCCGCATCGGCGCCGGAGTTACCGAAGCTGAAAGAGGAACTGCTCGACCGCTTGGCCGCCGGCAAACGCAACGTCCGCTGGCGCGGCTGGGCCGGACTCGTGGCCGGGTGGCTGCTGGGAACGGCAGGCACGATCGCGGTATGGCAGCGGGGCCGGCGATCCCCGCATGTGGTGGCACGCGCGGGCATTTCGCGGACGTTTCAGAACGTGCGGCTCTTTCACAACATGAGCGTGCTGGAGAATGTTTTGGTGGGGCTCGATCGCACCATCCCCGGCGGCGTGCTCGCGATGCTCCTGCGCACCCCGGCCAATCGGCGCGGAGAGGAGAGTGCGCGGGGCAAGGCGCTTGAGGAGTTGGAGTTTGTCGGGCTGACGGGGGATGCCGGTCGCATCGCCGGGCAGCTTCCCTATGGGGATCAGCGCCGGCTGGAGATTGCCCGCGCGTTGGCCACGGGCGCCGAGCTCCTGCTCTTGGACGAGCCTGCCGCCGGCATGAACCCCAGCGAGACTGTGCAGTTGACGGGGCTCATCGAGCGGATCCGCAATCGGGGCGTGACAGTGCTGCTGATCGAGCATCACATGAACGTCGTGATGCGGATCAGCGACCGGGTGGCCGTGCTCGATCATGGCATCAAGATCGCCGAGGGCACGCCCGCCGAGATCAAGCGGGATGAGAAGGTGATTGAGGCCTATCTGGGCAGCGAGGGGTGATCATGCCGATGTTGAGCGTGCGGGAACTGGAGGCAGGCTATGGGCCGATTCGCGCGCTCGATGGGGTGTCGTTGGAGGTCGACGAGGGGGAACTGGTGGCGATCATCGGCGCCAATGGTGCCGGCAAAACAACGCTCTTGATGGCGATCTCGGGAGTGGTGCCGGTGCGCAGCGGCAGCGTCGAGTTTCGCGGCCAGTCGATCACCGGCCTGCCCACCCACGAGATCGTTCGCTTGGGCATTGGCCATGCCCCGGAGGGAAGGCGGATCTTTCCGCGCTTGTCGGTGCGGGAAAATCTGCAGCTCGGCGGCTTCACGCAGCCCGATCGGGCGCAACTGCAGCGCGACATCGACGAAGCCTGCGGCCTGTTTCCGGTGTTGGGCGACCGGATGGCGCAGATGGGGGGAACGCTTTCCGGGGGTGAACAGCAGATGCTGGCCCTGGCACGCGCGCTGGTCGGCCGGCCCAAGCTCCTGCTGCTCGACGAACCTTCCCTCGGGCTGGCGCCGCTGATTGTGGCCCGGATCTTTGAGGTGATTGCGGCGCTTGCTGCCCGGGGGATCGCCGTGGTGCTGGTGGAACAAAACGCCCGCGCCGCCCTCAAGCTCGCTGATCGGGGCTATGTTCTGGAGACGGGCCGCATCACGCTCAGCGGCACCGGAGCCCAACTGGCCAGCGATCGCCGCGTGCGCGAGGCCTACCTCGGCGAGGGCTGAGGCTGGCAGGGTCTGAGACTCACAGGGGCTGACTTCCGTGGTGCCCCCGGCTGCGGGCGGTGTGATTATTCTTTAGCCGTCACAAGCACCTCTTTATTTGCCGCATCTACCGCTTACCCGGGGGATGACGGAAGACGGCACAGGCTCATGGGAAAGAAAGCCTCGGCCGCTGCACCGCGGGCAAAAAGGAGCATAAAATCCTGATCCAAATGCCCCCAGAAGGCATCCCGAAAAACTTTTTTATATTTTTTTGACGGCCTTGCAAAGGTTCGCTATTTTCCAATAGGGGGGGTTGCCATAGGGGGTTCGGGAATAGCAGGCCTAGAAAATCTCGGTTCACAGGAGAACGCCGAATGCCGCTGTATTCGCAGACTGTGAGAAGAATATGGCTGTTCCACGCCTGCGTCGTGGTAGCGATCGCCGTTGGAGGCTGGGACACGCGGAGTGCTCACGCCGCAGAGGTTGAAATTCCGTCGTTTGAGGCGATGGACCTCCTCGATAAGGCGAGGCAAGATTGCGCGGCAGGCAACATCGACTCCGCAGAACTCTATCTGAGTCGGTTCCGTGAGGCTCTCGGAAAAGGGGAACTTCCCGACGACGTCCAAATCGCCGTCTTGGACATGCGACTGAAGATCGCGGCTGCGAGAGCCATGATGGCATTTCAGCAGCGTCAGCCGCGCTCCGGCGTGGAAGATGGCTCCTCGGAAGAGTTTGCCAAGGTTTGGAGTGTTGTCGATGACCGGACAGACGAATACCTCGCCTACTGCCGGCGGAAAAAGGCCCAAGCGGAAAAGCAGCAGGATTTTAGCGGAGTCGTCGCGGTTTCTGCAGAGGAACAGTCGCTGCGGCTCCGCAGAGCTTTTGATCTGGAGTGTATGACCGCGTATCCGAAGGCGCTTTTAGAACTTGACGAGGCGCTGGCGATCTACAACCGCTGCCTGCCTCATTTGGCGGAGAAAATCACGGTTCTCTATCCAACACCGCACGGAGAAGAGCGAAAGGAGGTACCTGCAGCCGAGCACTACAACTTGGCTACGCCGAAAGCAATCGCTCAAAAACGTATGTATGTGTTGTGGATCTGGCAGAGCGCAGCCCCCAACGACGCCGCAATCAAGGAGGCGTTGACGGCGACACAAAAAAAATTCCTCCAAGACTTCCCCAGCAGTCCCGAGGCCTTGTCTATTTCCAGTGACGACGCGGAAATCAAGGAGACGTTGACGTTGATGCGGGAAAAATTACTCAAAGACTTTCCTGGCCATCCAGATGCCTATGGCATTGCCTGGAAAGTGTTTGAGGCCCGCGGAACACTCAGCGCTGACGCACTCAAAACGATTCTCGACGCCACACCTGACAAAACCACCATGCAATACGCCAGTGATCTGATCTCTCATGCAAACCGACTCAGCGTCAATGAACACCGGTACGACGAAGCGCTGGCCGAATACGAAGCCGCACTCGCTCTCCCCGCCTGTCCTCAAGACAGGCTCACAGAAATCCACTCACAAATGGCTGATATGCATTTCTTTTCCAAGCGGTACGACAAGGCGCGGGAGTACATCCTCGAGGCAAAACGACACGCCAGCCCACTTGATGCGATTGCATTCAACCTCGACTCGCATCTCGAAGAAATCGACATCTTTGAGAGCACTGCCAGAGCTACGAGAAGCCGGCCCATGACTGTGTCGCCTTCTGATTCAACAACCCGCCTTCGACAGTGGCTTTTTTGGCTCAACACACTCGCTGTCCTACTTCTCGGCGGGTATTACACGTGGAGACGGTTTTCAACCCATAGGAGTGGTCAATCATGAAGAGGATTTGCATTTTCGGAATTCTGGCAATGGTCGGCTTATTCACAGCAAATGCTCAGGCCGGATGCTGGGGGGAGTTTTTTCACCACACCTTTGAGATGGGCTCTCATCCTTACCCAGTGAAATTTTGCACGCATTTGAATCAGGCGGCAGAAGCCACCATTAAAAACCAGTACGTTTCACCGCGGCCCGACGAAATTATCAGAAAAGCGTTTACGGTGCGGCAGGCCTTGGTTCCGACGTGCTACGACAAACATTCTGTCAAGCTCCCCGCAAGCGTCAGTTGCCAGCAGGGGATGAGCGTATCCGTATCCGATTCACAGGGAACATCGATAACCGGTCAAATCCAAGGCGCCTATCAGGCGGGAGAACTCGCCAAAAAAACCGTCCAAGGATCGCTCAGCTGGTCGGCGTCCTGGAATTGGACCGCCACCAACACCTACACCGAAAACGTCACCCTGACGTGTGGTTCTGAGCAATTGTGGCCCCAGTCGGGTAAACGCAAAGTGACGGGGCCTGCATCGGTCGCTGTAACCTTCGTCGTAAAGGGTTATCGGGCTACGGCGGAGGTGGAAGCACGCTTGGTCCATAAGTGTACGACAACTTACATTAATGGATTTGAAAGAGACACTCCCTACTCAGAAAACGGCAAGATTGCATTCACGGCGAAGTCAGAAGGCCGGGTGCCCGTGATAGTGGAGGTAGGTGGAATTCAAGAGGAGGGCGCTATTGAAAATGGGTGCGTAGTGCCCTGAATCGGAAGTGCGACACTGGGTCATGCGGCCGTTGGATGTTTCATGCCAGGTGGCCGCCGGAAACATCCCCGCTGCGTGGGCGGCTGGCGTTTCCACCGGTCGACTACCGCCGTAGCGGGCGGAGAGACGTTTTATCCACGGATAGCGAGCCCGTTCCGAAGGAGATCGAATAACTATGCCCCGCACATTTTTGGTGATCCTTCTTAGACTGGTGCTTCTTGTCGCCGCGGCGGCGCCGGCTTCTGCCGCGCCAGAGCTAACGGCTGACGAGATCATGGCCAAGTCGCAAGTTGCCATGGCCCCGCCGATCCAGTATCGGATGGTGATGGGGGGAGTCGATTCGATCGTTTCGATGAAGGATCTCGGCGGCGACCTCGGCATCGCCACGCGGGTCGAGACGGTCAATTCCGTCCTGGAACAGACGGCGATCGCCACTGCCAAATACGCCTATGAGTGGCAGCCGAAGACCGGCTTGGCAATCGACAAAACGCTCCTCGGGGAAGCGATGATGGCCCAGGCGGCGGCCCTCAAGCAAGCCGTTCCCGCCGGCGCCACGATGCGCTTGCTCAAGCCAGAGTCGATCGATGGCGCTGAGCACTACGTAATCGAAACAACCGTTCCGCAGGGGCTGATCGACGCCGTCACCAAGATGCTGTCGGTCACGACCCCCTTCTCAGGGAAGATGCAGTCGTGGATCAACGCCGAAACCTTCCAACTGCGGCGGATGATCAACGCGACCGGCGAGATGGAGTATCTCGATATCAAGCAGGGAATCGACCTGCCAAACGAACTCTTTCTTCCCCCGGAGGGGATGACCTTCCAAAAGCCGACAACG
>Ga0164295_10002777_pt1 | contig 14262 bp, 12 predicted proteins | sample GEODES006metaG_FD_111798 | JGI IMG/M metagenome (GOLD analysis project Ga0164295, IMG submission 111798) | Oligotrophic lake water microbial communities from Sparkling Lake, Wisconsin, USA - GEODES006 metaG | ecosystem: Environmental > Aquatic > Freshwater > Lake | place: USA: Sparkling Lake...
AGACCTGGAACGGGTTTATCTGTAGGCTCCGAAAATCAAGTTATCGGAAAAAGAACCCTTACTTCACTAAGCCGTGGAAATCTTATCCAGCTAAAAAATCTATTCTGACATTGGAAAATTTTTGTTTATGGATAATTGGTTTAGATATTAAGATGAGAATAAGATTCTTTAAATTGGTTAGTTAATTATGTGTGGAATTGCTGGATATTTTGGAACAAATTTAATTTCCGCTGATCGACTTGAGCGATGTAAACAGCTAATGGAAAGGCGGGGACCAGATGGAAATGGCTACCTCTATAAAAAAGTCGGTAAAAATCGACATGCTCAATTATTGCACTCTCGACTAAGAATTCTAGATTTGGATGAAAGGTCTAACCAGCCGTTTTTAGCTGGCGATGATTGCTTGACATTCAATGGTGAAATTTATAACTATTTAGAGTTAAGAAATGAATTACAGAAAGATGGTCAATCATTCAGGACGGATGGTGATACAGAGGTCCTTGCAAACGTCCTTCAAAAATTTGGGGTTGAAGGTCTAAATCTTTGCGAAGGTATGTGGGCATTTGGATGGCTAGATGAAGATGGATTAATCCTTTCTAGAGATCGTTTTGGAGAAAAGCCCCTCTACATCTATGAGGACGACTCAGGGCTTTATTTTGGATCAGAACCTAAGTTTATTTTTGCACTATTAGGCTATGTACTTCCGGTGAGCAAAAATCACCTTCTGAGATACATGGTCAATGGATATAAAGCACTATATAAAAGTGGAGATACTTTTTTTGAGGGTTTAAAAGAGGTTCCGCCTGGATCGGCATTAAGATTTGATTTTAATGGGAAACGAACCAATCAAAAGTATTGGCTACCTAAATTTGACCAACAAATAGATGGTATGTCATTTGACGATGCAGTATTAAATGCCCGTGATGCTCTTATTAACTCAGTTAAATTAAGGTTAAGGGCTGATGTTCCTATAGCTTTTTGTTTGAGTGGCGGAATCGATTCAAATGCATTAATAGCCATAGCTAAAAAATACTTAAATTACGACGTTCATGGCTACACAATTATGAATACGGACGAACGTTATGAAGAGCGAGATATGGTTAATGCCTCAGTCAATACCTTGCAACTTAGGCATACAGAGGTACCAATCGATGCTAGTGACTTTTTGGAAAAATTACGAAAATTAGTGAGATACCATGATTCTCCAATTTCGACAATTACATATTATGCGCAGTGGCAGTTGATGGAAAAAATTGCAGCTGATGGATACAAGGTTTCAGTCTCTGGAACGGCGGCAGATGAATTGTTTAGCGGATATTTCGACCATCATAATTTGTATCTAGCTTCTTTAGAAAGGAATTCGAACGAGCAATCCTCAGCCCGAAAAAATTGGTATGAGGTCGTGGCGCCCATAGTTCGAAATCCCTTCTTGCAAGATGCAGATTGTTTTATTAAAAACCCTAATTTAAGAGATCATATTTTTTTGGATGCCGCAGTTTTTTCCTCATTTTTGACATTTCCATGGAATGAAAACTTTGAAGAGGAGAGGTACAGTAATATTCTTCTGCGTAATCGGATGAGTAATGAATTGTTTCATGAGTCGGTCCCGGTTATTTTGCATGAGGATGATTTGAATGCAATGTACTACTCGGTAGAAAATCGTTCCCCATTTTTAGATCGAAGACTATTCGAAGTATGCCAATCAATTCCAACTAGGCATTTAATACGCAACGGCATAGCAAAAGCAGTTTTGCGTGAAGCTGTTAGGGGATTAGCACCCGATATTGTTCTAGATAATCCAAGGAAGGTTGGCTTCAATGTCCCAATTTCGGACTATTTAGATTTAAATGATCCAAAAATTAGAAATCAAATACTGGCTGATAGTCAAATTTTTAAATTGATCAAGCGCGATGCTGTAGAGGCATTATTAAATAAAGCGCATTTACCAAATAGTCAAAGTAAATTCCTCTTTTATTTCCTAAATGCAAAAATATTCCTTGAAGAGTTTTCTGCTGTAGGTGCGATATGAAATGGTGTAAGAATTGTGTGTTACCAGATACTAGGCCAGGACTTGTCATTGGTGAAGATGGAGTTTGTAATGCTTGTAATAATCATAAAACAAAAAAAAATGTGGATTGGATGCAGAGGGAAGTCAATTTTAAAAAAATTGTTCAACAGGCCAAAGCCTCAACAAATGGGTATGATTGTGTTATTCCGGTAAGTGGTGGAAAAGATAGTACATGGCAGGTTATCAAATGTCTTGAGTATGGTTTAACGCCTTTGGCTGTTACTTGGAGAACTCCTGGAAGGACTGCAATCGGCCAGAGAAATTTGGATAATTTGATATCACTAGGCGTTGATCATATTGATTATCAGATTAGCCCAAAGCTCGAGTCTCAATTTATGTTGAGAGGCCTTGAACGATTTGGTTCTACTGCCATTCCAATGCATATGGCTTTGTTTAATATCCCTTTAAATATTTCTGTTAAATTCAAAATACCATTAGTAATTTGGGGTGAAAATTCAGCATTCGAATATGGCTCTGAAGACGACACCTTGGGAGGCCATCGATTAAATTCAGCTTGGCTTTCTAAATTTGGAGTTGCTCATGGAACGACTGCAGCAGATTGGGTCGGCGATGGATTTACACCAAAAAATCTCGCAGCATATTTTGGCCCAGGTCAGGAGTTAATCGAGAATTCTGACTTGAATGCCATATTCCTTGGGCATTACTTTGAGTGGGATCCGGAGACAAGCTTAGCATCAGCAAAAGCTAACGGGTTTCAGTTTGCAAGTGGGGGAGCTCGGACAGGTTTATATGACTACGCTGATATAGATGACGACTTTATCTCGATACATCATTGGATTAAATGGTATAAATTTGGATTTACTAGGATTTTTGATAATTTATCGCTTGAGATACGAAATAATAGAATGAGTAGAGATGAGGCAATTCAAACAATTACCAAGACTGGAAATCAATTCCCTAAAGAAGATATTCATAAATTTTGTGATTTTGCAAAAATCGATGTTAAATCTTTTTATAAAATTTGCGAAAAATTTAGGAATTTAGATATTTGGAGTCACTCAGATAATCAATGGAAAATCAATAATTTCTTGATTAAAGATTGGAATTGGGATGCAAATTAAACCCCTTGACCCCCCTCGGAAATTTGAGGTTACTGGAGCTGGAATCAAGCTGGAACTTTCAGATTGTGGAAGTATTGAATTAAAGCCCGATGAGCAGGTTACATTCACAACTGACTCAGGCGGACAGTATGACGTTACAAGAAAAAGCTGGGGTTTTTATGCCACACCCTCGATTAACGGCAGATTGAAGTCTTTTGGCTTGAGGGGTGCTTTGGTTGTTTCTAAGTTTGGGAAAATTTTTCTAATGCTTGTTGAGACTGGAAAAGAATTTGAATTTTTTACTTACATAAATTCAGATTTACAAAACTTCGTATGTTGGTTAGATGATGATCAAGAAATCCAAAAAATAACAAAACTATTTGAAAAATAATTTAACGTGAAAGTAAATTGTTTAATTTGCCCCATGTGCTCCCAAGAAAATCTTGAGAGGAAATTCTCCTATGATGCCCCTCTAGATGTAGAGAAAAATTTCTCATTAGCTAATCAAGGAAATTACAGGCGGGAAATGTATTGTTGTAAAAATTGCGGTCATTTTTTGGAGCATTTTGACAGGAATCAAAATAATCTGTACTCAGGAGAATATGTTTCCTCCACATACCAAGATCAGGATGGCATTAAAAAAGCTTTCGACAGAATTAATTTACTGAGTCAGTCCGAGTCCGACAATGCGGGACGCGTAAAGTATATTGACAATTTTTGTAGAAATTTTTGGAAAAATGATTTACATAGCACTCTAAGTCTATTGGATGTTGGTGCTGGATTGGGTGTATTTCCATTCCAGATGAAGAAGCTTGGGTGGGAGTGTACGGCTATAGATATGGATGAGCGCCTGATAGAGCATCATAGAGAAGTCGTTGGTATCAACAGTTTTTGTGGTGACTTAAGGGGTCAGAGTTCCCTTGGTTTTTATAACTTGATTACCTTCAATAAGGTTTTAGAACACATTAATAATTCAGTAGAAGTGCTCGCATATGCTGGGCAATTACTATCGAAAAACGGTTTGATATATGTGGAGTTGCCTGATGGTGAAGCTGCAGCAATAGAGGGAAAGAGTAGAGAAGAGTTTTTAATTGGCCATGTTCATGTTTTTAGCTTTTCTTCATTTGCTTTATTATCTAAAAAATCAGGTTTTCAGCTAATATGTTGTGAGCGGATTAGAGAGCCAAGTACGAAATATACATTACGTGGTTTTATGAGGAAATAAAGTGATCAAAAAAGAAACTACCGCAGTTGATATTGAAAAGACAGTTAAAGATTGTTATTCAACCTGGGGCAAGGTTTATTATGATGAATACTATGGAGATGGAGCACCTTATCCTGCCGTTCATTTAAATTTAATTACATCGATACTCAATGATGCAGGTTCACAAAGAGTGCTTGATGCCGGCTGTGGCCCAGCATCCATGTTGCGACATTTCGTGCAAAATGGCCGAGAGATTTATGGATTCGATTTAACCCCTGAGATGGTCCTAGAGGCTAAAAATGTTATGGCGGACCTTGGAATGCCAGAGTCTCATGTATGGGAGGCAAGCGTATTAAATCCTTCCGGCTATTTTCGTGACGGAAAAGAAGATGACCCATATGATGCGATTGTCAGTTGCGGGGTATTTCCTCATCTTAGAGAAGAGGACGAGATTCAGGTTATAGACAATATTTATAACTCTCTTATGCCTGGTGGGGTCGCAATAGTTGAAGCCAGGAATATACTTTTTTCATTATTTACCTTGAATCGACATACCTATGAGTTCTTTATGCAGAAGCTAATTCCCGTTGAAGAGCTTAGGGGGCAGGCTGCGAATGAAGAGGGTGAGAATTTAACAAGCGAATTAACTCAGCTAAAATCACAATTAAGAACAGATTTGCCTCCGATAAGACAGGGTAAGGCAGGGGAGCCCGGCTATGATGAGATTTTATAAAGACTTCACAATCCTCTTGAATTGGAAAGGGCATTTAAAGGCGCCGGCTTTAAGGAAGTTGAGACTATGTTTTATCATTTTCACAGTCTTCCACCACAGTTTTCGAAGTCAGTTCAGAATCTATTTATGCAAAGCAGTATAAATATGGAAAAAGATCCAAGAGATTGGAGAGGCTACTTCATGGCATCTGCTTTTTGCATTGTTGGAAAAAAATGATTCAGTCAGATGGGTGGATTAAATACAATACTTGGGAGCATAGCTCCATAGTTAAAGATTTATATAAAAAAAGGTGCAGACTAGAAATCCCTGAGATGACTTGTCATACACAGGCGATTGAATTATTAAGACCATATATTGTCGATGGAGATTCAATATTAGATGTAGGTTGCGGTAGCGGTTATTTTTTTCACTCAATCGCAAATAGAAAAATAGCTGCAAAATATTGGGGTATTGACTCATCTAAATCTCTTATAGAAATTGGTCAAAGCGAGCTAAGCAGGTTTCAGCTCCCAGCTCAAAACCTTCAAAATATCAGAGTTGAGGATTTAGATGGGGCCTTTGATCACATCATTTGCATCAATGTACTTTCAAATATTGATAATTATCATAAGCCGCTTGAGAGAATGCTGAAAATGTCTCAAAAGACTGTGCTCCTGAGAGAGTCAATTAAAGAGGTGTCAGAGTATTCATATGTCAGAGATAATTATCTTGATAACGGTGCAAATTTAAATGTGCACGTAAATCATTATGGTCAGGACGAGCTCGTTGAATTTATTAGCCGCTATGGATATGAGGCGGAGGTAATAACAGATTTGCGAACTGGTGGCAATTTAGAAATGGTGATTGATCACCCGCATCATTGGAAATTTATTTTAGCTAAGAAAAGATAGCATGTCACGAATCGCTGGAATCATAAGTAATGAACCCCTCAACATTAAAGAGCTCGCATCAAAAATGGAAGCGGGGATTACATCCAATAGCTCATGGCATGGTGAGGCACTAAATGCCGGTAAATTTGGCGCATTTGTATGGGCGGGATGGCGAACCCCTGAGATATCTCGATTTGGCGCAGTTATTGTCGCTATAGATGGGCTTTTTTATAACCGACAAGAAATTGATTTAATGCTTGGAATTGAGAATGGGTGCAATGATACTTACCGCTTTAATCAGCTTTACGGTAGGTTTGGGTTTAAAGATTCTCTCCAGAAAATTAATGGAGATTTTTCAATTTCATTATTTAATGAAGATACAGAAGAATTATTCATAGCGCGCGATCGATTTGGCGTTAAGCCGCTTTATTACGTTAATTTACCAACTCATTTTGCATTTGCCTCAAGACCCAGAGGGCTATTTTGCGTACCAGGGGTAACTAAGGAGCTGAATAAGAGATTTGTAGCCATATTTGGGGGTGCACATTACCGCTACATAGATAATATTTCAGAAGAATCTCCGTATCAGCAAATTAGACAGTTACCTGCTGCATTTTTTATACGGGCATTAAAGGGGAAGTTACATATTCAGCGTTACTGGGGTTTGTATGAGCAGCCAAATTTTAATAAAGATGAAAAAGAATTGGCTTCTGAGTATCAGAATCTATTAATAGATTCTGTTGAGAAAAGAATTAACTCCGTCAGTGGAGGATTTGCATTTACGCTTTCAGGCGGACTTGATAGCTCTTCAGTTTTATCTTGTGCTGTTCATTCTACTGGTCAAAAACAAACAGCATTTTCCAGTGTTTATCTTGATAAAAAATATGATGAATCTGAAGAAATTAAAAGCATGCTCGAATCTAAGGTGCAGAAGTGGAATCCGGTAGAAATCGATATTCCTAATATATTTAATCTAGTTGATAGCATGGTTCGTGATCATGATGAACCTGTTGTAACTGCAACTTGGCTATCTCATTATGTACTTTGTAATGATGTTTCTAATGCAGGCTTCAGAAATTTATTTGGAGGGCTTGGTGGCGATGAGCTAAATGCCGGAGAATATGAACATTTCTTTTTTCATTTTGCAGATCTAAAGCATGCTGAAAATGAAGAACTATATTCGCATGAAGTGGAGAAGTGGGCCGAATATCATAATCACCCAATTTATCGTAAAAATAGATCTGTAGCGGAAGCATCGCTTCAGCGCATGGTTGATATAACAAAGTCTGGAATATGCAATCCGCATATTTACGAAAACTCTAGGTATTTAAATACAATCAATAAAGAATATTTTAATTTAGATGAATTTAAGCCGGTGATGGATCACCCATTTAAAAGCTATCTAAAAAATCGCACGTATCAAGATATTTTCAGAGAAACGGCACCTTGCTGTCTCAGGGCTGAGGATAGGCAAACAACAAAATTTAATATTGATCATATTGATCCTTTCTTTGATCACAGATTAGCCGAGTTTATGTTTCGGATCCCCGGTGAACTGAAAATTAATGGAGGTATAACAAAGGTATTGCTTAGAAAGGCTATGAAGGGAATACTTCCTGAGAAGACTAGGAATAGGGTTGCAAAAACAGGCTGGAACGCCCCAGCACATTTATGGTTTTCAGCAAAAAAATTTTCTGAAGAGCTTGATGATTTAATTAACTCCACCTTTTTTAGGAATTTGCATATCTACAATACAGCTATAGTCCAGCATTTATTTGACGAACACAGGAAGATAGTTAATTCAAATGAGAATACTGAGAATCACATGATGTTTTTTTGGCAATTGATAAATTTGATCACCTGGATCAAAAGCATTAAATAAAAATATCTAATGAAGGTCCTTTTTTTCTCTCCTCATTCTTTGCCATGGAAGCACTCATTTCCAGAGGCAATTGTTGCAGACTCCCTAAGAAATGCTGGAAATGAGATAATCTACTTAAGTTGTGGAGGAGCTCTAGGCGAGTATTGCATACCAAAAATTGTCAAAATTTCTGTTGAAAGCAGGGATAATAAAATAAAAAAAATTTGTGATGCTGTCTGTACTGAATGTCAAAAAACTGACAAATATATTAGAGGAAATTTTGAATTTACTGGCCCAACAATTAAAAGCATCTTAACGCAAGATTGTATTGATGAGGTTGACAGCACCATATCAAACCTAGATATTAAAAAAGCTTTTGAACTTAAACATTATGGAATAAGTATTGGAAAAATTGCCTTTTATCAGATAATACTTCGACATAAACTCATAAGTCTTTTGGTAAGTCCAGATTTACATGAGCGATATCTAAGTGAATTACGTGATACATATTACGCAGCGCATGTAATTAAAAAAACTATAGTAGCTTTAAAGATAGATGTAATAATATTATATAACTCTATGTATTCTATCAATAAAATTGTAGTTGAGGTTGCTCGAAATTATGGGGTTGATACATATTTTTTACACGCAGGAAGTAATTTGTCAGAGCGACTCCAATCGTTAATGATGGGAAAAAATGATGCTTACTCTTTCTATTCAAATCTAATAGAAAATTGGCCAAGATTTTCAAAAAATACTTACTCTTTAGGTCAATACAGAAAAGTAACTAATCATTTTAAAGAACTATTGAATGCAAAAAGCATTTTTACATATTCAACTAAAAAATCATTAACAGAAAATTGTTTAAGAAGTTTTTACTGTATTCCGGATACAAGCAAAATTTTAGTTGCAACAATGGCTAGTTATGATGAAGAAATTGCGGCTGAGTTTATTGGTGCAAAAAAAATATTTGATAATGAGATTTTTTCTACTCAAATTGATTGGATTAAATCGTTAATATGTTATGCAAAAGAGCACCAAAATATATTTTTAATTATTCGACCGCACCCTAGAGAATTTGCCAATAAAAGGGAGCAAAAGACTTCGGAGCATTCAAGGCAAATTCTTGATTTGATTACACCTGACCTTCCTAAAAACGTAAGGTTTAATCTTCCAGCAGATCATATTTCTATTTATGATTTAATTGATGAAGCCGATGTATTTCTGAATTCTTGGTCTAATGTAGGAAAAGAACTTGCTATTTTTGGCGTCCCAGTCGTTATCTACTCAAAAAACAATTTGTATTATCATCCTGATCTAAATTACATTGGATCTAATAAGATTGATTACTTTAAAAAAATTGAGGATGCCATTGATACTGGTTGGAGTTTTAATCACGTTGTGAACGTCTTTAAATGGTACGTTTATGAGCAGCAAACTGCATTAATTTCTCTTCATTCAGTTTGCAACCTTAAAGAAGCTAATAGCAAGCTGTTGGTTACGATTGTAATCGAGAAATTCCTAAATTTAATAAATCCAAAAATTTTATATTTTTTTAACATGATATTTTTTAAGAATCGACATAAAAACTTTAAATTTTCTAATTTATTATTAAATTCTAGAGCTAATACTATACTGGATATTTTGAATGTTGAAAACAAGGTTAGCAATGATGAGGACTTAAATTCCATTAAGGCTGAATTTCTCGCACTGTTAAAAGTGGCTTATCCAGTTAATTCTATAATGGAGGACTCTAGAATATATAAAAACTATATGTTATTTTTATCCAGATAAATAGTTTCGATTAGTTAGCATGGTACGGCTGAAGTCAGCTCATTATTCTCTGTGGAATCTCTAAAAGTATTTACAGTAACAAGTCGGGAACTCCCCAAAATTCCATAGGCTCATAGTCTGAATACGGAAGCATACCAATTCCTAATTTAATATTAGATCTCTTGTTTTTAATTCGCTGCTCTACGAGACTTCTTACTGAAACTGGATTGCCGCTGCAAATATTATAGTTTCCTGGTTTCTTATACTCATATAGTTGTAATAATTGAACAGCAATTTCTTCTATAGGTAAGTAATCTCGAAGTTGTTCTCCGCCACTCATTTTAAAAATCAATTCTTTATTATTTATCGCTAGATCTAATTGAGATAGAATGGAATTACTATTTTGTCCTTCTCCATAAGAATAAAACAGCCGCGCCCATTGAAGATTAAACCCTTTTTCATTGGATAAGCTCTTGAGTAATCTCCTTAAAGAGTCCTTTGCTATTGCATATGGAATCTGTGGATCAGTTTTTAAAGACGAAGTAAGTGGACCAGATTGCATCCCGTATTCCAGGCATGTGCCCGATACTAAAACCTGCTCAACTCCTTTGTTAGTGAGCGACTTGATAAGGTTATGGCTGCTAAATAAATTTTTCTCAAAATGCAAGAGCGATTTATAGTTAGGAAGACCATCCCAGGCTAAATGAATTAGTCCAGCCCCATTCTCGAAATTAAAATTCAGTGATTCTTGACTAAAATCCGCTTTGATGAATTGTATTTTATCAAACCATTTAAATGATTGAGCCTTTGTTAAATTTCTTGCAATGGCTATAACATCATATCCATTTGTAATTAGCAAAGGTACAAGGTGCTGGCCTATAAATCCAGTAGCTCCGCTTACTATTACTTGACGGGAAAGACGGGATGCATTCATTTAAAATTTGAATTTACTTATACTGGGTTTACAACTTCATCAATAATATATAGTGGTCTTTTTTTGCCTTGAGTGTAAATACGACCAACATACTCGCCGATTAAGCCGAGAAACAAGGAGTTCATTCCAATTATAAAAAGCAATAAAAGGATAATTACTGTGCTGCCAGTTGGAGGAGTCTGTAGAAATGCTAGTGGATAGAATTTTGTATATATAAAGAAAAGGCTTAATCCAGTAGATATAAGTAATACTAATATTCCAAAATAGGAAATAATCCTAAGGGGAAAGTTAGAAAAGCAGATTATTGCATTCAAAGCCCACTTAGTTGAATACCAAATTCCGGCAACGGATTCACCGTAAACCCTTTTCTCTCTATCGTACTGAAAACCAATTTGCTTAAATCCAGACCAATGTATTAACCCGCGAAGATATCTATCGGGCTCACGCATTTTTTTGATTACATCAATAATCTTGCGATCAATCAGTCTAAAGTCAGTTGCATTTTGAGGCAATGTAGTATCACTAATCGCATAAATCAACGGGTAAAAAATTCTTGCACCTATTGTTTTGAGAGGCGACGAATCATTCCTCTCGTTTAAGATGCCATATACCACCTCATAACCTTGTTCCCATTTTTCAACCATCTCAGGAATAAATTCCGGTGGTTCTTGAAGGTCTCCGGCTAATACTATTAATCCCTCACCAGTTGCAATGTCGAATCCGCATGCAAGAGAGTTGTGATAACCAAAATTTCGGGATAATCTTATGTATTTCCAGTAACTAGATTTTTTAACAATAGCTTTACTAATATCAGATGAATTATCGGTACTGCAATTATCCAGAATAATAACTTCAGGGTCAATTTTTTCTTTAATTTTTTCTAACACTAAGTCTAATCTCTTTTGCAGAATTGGCAGATTCCCTTCTTCATTAAAGACAGGAACTAAAATTGAAAGCTTTTTCATTGATAAAAACCCATCATATTAATTTTATATTTTAAAGCCAATTACAAAGGCAACAACCTATTCTTGAGACATTCTGAATTATTCTATCAATACTAAGAATCCATGCATATATAGCATGCTTAATTTTTTTTGAGATAGTAGGCTAGATAATGAAGTTTGACCAATTCTCATCAGCAACTGAAATAATTGTGGGTTTTTTTGGCCACATAATGTTAAATACGGGGTCATCCCATCTATACCCATGAGCTTTATTTGGCTCATAGTATGAAGACATCTGATACATTATGTCTGTATTATCAACTAAGGTAAGAAACCCGTGGGCTATCCCAGGCGGGATTAATAAAGCTACCGGATTTCTTTCATCAAGCTTGATAGTGAAATTTTGTAAAAAGCTAGGTGATTCTGGTCGAATATCTACTATCACATCAAAAGCTTTCCCTCGTATACAGCGAACAAGTTTGTACTCACTCGTTGGATTGAGCTGTAAATGCATTCCTCGTAATGTTCCACTAAATTTATTTTGAGAAATACTAGATTGGACAAAGTTTTTTTCAATTCCATGGTTTTCAAATTCTTTTTGGCAAAATGTCCTAAAAAAAGATCCCCTCTCATCAGTAAAGGGGGTGCTCTCAACTATCAAGGCGCCAAATATCGGAGTTTGATTAAACTTCATTAAAAGATTTCAATTTTTGGAATGGGCGTCACAAATTTACCACCCCAACTTCGTATTTGTGACATCTGTGCACTGATTTCATTACGAAGATTCCAAGGTAGTATTAATAGATAATCTGGTTTACTTTGAAATATTTGATCTGGACTTAGTACGGGTATGCGGCAGCCTGGAAGGAATGTATTTTGTTTATAAGGACTGCGATCAACCGTGAAGGGTAGAAATTCAGGCCCTATGCCGCAGTAGTTTAATAAAGTATTCCCCTTGGCTGGCGCACCGTATCCCGCAACCACTTTTCCGCTCTTACGTGCGTTCAGAAAAAATTCAAGTAGGTCCGCTTTAATTGCAGAGGTAACATTGCAAAAATTTTTATAAACCGTTAGTTTGTTCAGGCCAAACTCAGCTTCACGCTGCCTTTGTTCTTTCAATCCTTGTGTTGAGAGATACGGAGTATCTTGGTGGCATACATAAACACGCAAAGAACCTCCATGTGTTTTTAGTTCTTCAACATCAAAAACTCTTAAACCATGCTTACCCATCACTTTCTCGACTGCAAGTAGCGATAGATAAGAGAAGTGCTCATGGTAAATGGTGTCAAATTGATTTCCCTCAATTTGGCGATGAAGTGATGGGAATTCAAAAGTTGTAACGCCGGCTGGTTTTAATAAAATTTTAAATCCGGCAACAAAGTCATTGATGTTTGGAACATGAGCTAAAACATTGTTAGCAACGATTAGGTCCGCAGAAAACCCTTTTTCTTTGATTTGATTTGCTGTTTCAACCCCAAAAAAAGCTACTACCGTGGGAATGCCCTTCGCAATTGCGGTTTGCGCAACATTTGATGCGGGTTCAATACCGAGAACTGGTATCTTTCTTTGTTTAAAAAATTGTAAAAGGTAGCCATCGTTACTCGCAATTTCAACTACAGTAGACGAGCTGTTAAGGCTGAATTTTTTGATTGAATCATCAGCATATCTCTCGGAATGCTTGAGCCAGTCATCGGAAAAGGAAGAGAAGTATAGGTAGTCTGTAAAGATATTCTGCGGACTTTCAAACTCCTCAAGTTGTACCAGAAAGCAGTGACTGCATACATATGCATGTAGCGGGTAAATTGATTCTGGAAGATGTTGCTTATCATTCGCTATGAAAGAATTTGATAGTGGCGACATTCCAAGATTGGCAAATGTTTCTGTTAAGTGATCGTTACAAAAACGACACTTACGCCCAGCTTCTAACATGATTGCTCCAGTGAGGTGTACTTATCAATTTGATCCAAGACCAGTTGTCGTGGATCTTGATTGTTGCCGACTCCGATATACCATTCCATGGTCCATTCCAGGCTTTGCGCTAAAGAAAGTTTGGGTTGCCATCCCAGCAGGAGATTCGCCTTGGATGAATCAAGTGCTAATTGTTGTGCTTCATGCGGCTGACTGCTTGTATCGACAGCCCAATCGGCTTCATTACCCCATATTTTAGAGAGCCTATCGACTATCCAACCTACCGATTTTACACTTTCAGCATGAGGCCCAAAGTTAAAAGCGTCATCAAAATTATCTGGGCTTGAATAGAGCGCTTCGACTAGCAGTAGGTAACCAGAGAGCGGGTCTAAAACATGCTGCCACGGCCTCGTGGCTGATGGATTTCGAATAATAACTTTTTCATTTCTTTTAAAAGAGCGAATACAGTCAGGAATTAGTCTATCTTCAGACCAGTCTCCTCCACCTATTACATTTCCTGCTCGGGCGGTAGAAATTTCAATCCCCTGTTTTTTTAAAAATGAATTTCTATATACTGAGGTGATGATTTCAGCACAAGCTTTACTGCCGCTATATGGGTCTCGCCCACCAAGCGGGTCATTCTCACGATAAGGCCAGATCCATTCCTTATTTTCGTAACATTTATCTGTGGTGATTATTAGCGCAGCTTTTACTGACTTAGTTTCTCGAAGGACCTCGAGTAAATTTGCTGTACCCATAATGTTTGTTGCAAATGTCTGAATCGGTTGTTCATATGAGGCGCGCACTAATGATTGGGCTGCTAGATGAATAACAATGTTTGGCTGGGCTGAGAGGATCGAATTCTTTAACTCGAATACATTGCTTAAATCATTGAATTTATCTTTAG
>Ga0164295_10002779_pt1 | contig 14260 bp, 15 predicted proteins | sample GEODES006metaG_FD_111798 | JGI IMG/M metagenome (GOLD analysis project Ga0164295, IMG submission 111798) | Oligotrophic lake water microbial communities from Sparkling Lake, Wisconsin, USA - GEODES006 metaG | ecosystem: Environmental > Aquatic > Freshwater > Lake | place: USA: Sparkling Lake...
ATATTTGATCCTTCACGAAGATAAGAAGTTCCATCTGTAAGTCGAGTTAGTGATCCGCTAAATCCTGCAAGAGCCTTTATTGATCCAGAAGATGTAAGGTCACCACCGAATAATGAACCACTAATTCCGCCTGTGCTACCTGTTACAAAGAAATAGACGTCTGTTCCTAAATAGCCGCCTGTTCCACCAACAAATTCAACTAAATCATTGTCTGCTGTTCCGTCTTTATACCAGAATTTTCTTGATTTTCCGCCAACTAGAAGTCTAACTTCCATTGACTTAAATCTAAGACTTGACGGGATGCCATCATTTGCGGCTGTGATTGCCGAAGGAATCGAATCTAAAGAACCAGTAAATGGTCCCGAATACGAGTCAACTGGAACTGCGTTAACAGGTTGAATTCCATATGGTAATTGAAGTCCGGGAGTTACTGGCATGTTTATCTCTAATTATGCCCTTACAATCGAGTGCCTATGACTTGACGAATAAGGGGAAGCAATTGTCATAGTGTAAACGTTATACGAGACAGCAGTGCCTCCTCCATCATTCACATTGAATGTGGTAAGTACATAACTTGCTGTAATGTCTGCATTTAATGCATCCAAATCAATTACAGAAGAGATAGTATCTGTTGCTGCAACTGTCGTGGGCAATGCCATGGTGAAGTTAACCTGCGTGTTGCCAGTATTTAGAATTGTAGTGCCGCCTGCGCTTACCAGCGTTTTAGTTCCAAGTGATCTAACACCTGCAGAATTTGAAGGGGCAGTTGCTGATGGGCCGTAGAAGATGCCATACTGAAAGGTGATTGTCGTACTTGACGACGTAGAAGTTGTATAAGCATCAACAACTTGAATTCTGTATAGTAAAGATGTTGATGTATTAAGCCCCGCATCATTATGACTTGTTGAAGGAATTGATATCGTTAGAGGGTTTCCTGTAACTGGAACTGAGCTTAATCCTGGCACATCTGTCCAACCGCCTGAACCATTTACCTGATATTGCACTGAGTAGCTTGAAATTGGCGCATTGACTCTATTTCTTGTGATTGTTCCAGTAATTGTTGATCCAACATTTCCACGTTCACGCAGAGAATTTGTCTCATTACTAAACCCACCAGAAGTCGTAGTAGCAACTGTGAGTGACATTGTTGGAGCAGCGTATCCTTGTGGCGTAAGATTTACTGCAGTTGTCGTAGAAGCACCTGCGCTATCTGTAATGATATATTGGTAATTAAGAACAGTCGTAAAGAATGATCCAACAGTAAATGTGTGATCATAAAGGAGCGGATTTGTTGTTGCACTTGTCAAAGTTGTCCATGATCCAACTGAACCGCTTCTAAATTGCAATGCTGCAGTGGAAACAGATGCACCCAATGTATTGATTGTATAGCTTCCAGTGACCGACGTTGTTATCGATCCAGATATGCCGAATGTAGAAGTAATTGGGTTTGTTGGTGTAAGATTGACAGTTGGATTAATAGGCTCAGCAATTGCTAATGCTATAACTTCAGCAGGAGTCTTACCTGTCGCTGGAATTGTTTCTCCTGTTGCATATCTTCCAAATGTTCTGCCACCAGATAATGAGACTGTAAGGTCATTTGGAAAAACATAGGCATTAACTGTTACAGCACCATTAGAAGCTGAGGTGATAGAAATGCTGCCTGTTTGCGCCATAGCACTAGACGTACCGGCTCTTAGATAAGCTGTTCCGTCTGTAAGACTCGTTAAGGAACCGCTAAATCCAAGTGAGGATGTAACTATTGTTGCATTTAATGTATCTGTCGTCTTATTATATGTAAGACCTGCATCTCCACCAAAAGATGATCCACCATCATTAAATTGAACCTGTGTGTCAGATCCGCCAGGTGTTCCTCCGCCGCCTCCAGTTGATGCTATTGTTATAGCGCCATTTGAGCCTGTCGTGATTGTAACATTTGAACCGGCTCGAAGATATGAGGTTCCGTCTGCAAGGCGTGTTAATGATCCGGTAATGCCATTTAATGCATATAAAGTTCCGCTTGCAACTAAATCACCGCCAAATACAGCAGTGCTTTTTGTAGAAGCGATACCTCTTTGACCAATCCCGCCTGATACAAATAGGAAAGCGTCATTTCCTACATTTGAAAGAAGCCCTAGTGTGCTTCCTCCAGTAAAATCAGTAGCTGATCCCGAACCTTGAATCCAAATTCCGGGTGAATTTGCCAAAGAACCTGATGCGACAATTGCGTATGTTCTGATTCTATTAGTTTTAAAGTCTACAGCCATCTAAAGACCTCCTAGACCGGAACTACATGGACATGAACCTGCCCAGTAAACTTTGATGAAGCTGAAACCGTTACAGCAGTTGTGCTTATTGAAGTTATTGTTAAACTAACATTTGTTTGAAAATTTCCAATTGTGTCTACAGAAGTAATTGTCACAGAAGGCACAGAAGTATATGACGATGTAAAGTTGTACACGCCAAACTCATCATCAACAAAATTTATTTTACCTGCTTCCACTGACATATCTCCCTGGACATTATCATACACATAGACGTAGCGAGGAGGAAACCTAACATAAGGATAGATCTTAGTGTATCTATTCAGATCACGCTTCTTATAAGTAGCCACGGTGTCCTCACTGAACTAATTATCATATAACTTGTGAGGCCAGCGTAGCAAGTTCAGATCTCTCACCCTTCATAAGCGTAATATGACCTGCAATATCATAATCCTTGAATTTCTCAACAATGATTGTCAATCCGTTTGAAAGACTATCAAGATAGGGTGTATCAATTTGATCCGTGTCACCAAGAAGAACAACTTTGGAATTCTCTCCAATTCGTGTAATGATTGTCTTTAGCTCATGAATTGTAGAATTTTGTGCTTCATCAACAATTAAGAATGTGTTATTAAAAGTTCTTCCTCTTATGAATGCTAAAGGTGAAACTTCAATTTGACCTTTTTGTCTCATCATCTCAAAGTATGTCACATCCTTAAATGCAGTTCTAAAATTATCCAAAATCGGTGATAGCCAAGGACTCATTTTGTCATCAATGTCGCCAGGTAAAAATCCTATCTCTTTACCAACAGTCTGAAGAGACCTTGTGATGACTATTCTGTCATATTTCTTTTCTTGAATTCCTGAAAGACCTGCCATAAGCGTAAGAAATGTCTTGCCTGATCCGGCTAAACCTGTCATCGTCACAAGTTTTATCTCATCACGCGTCAAGAGATCTATTGCAAATTTCTGCTCTTTATTGCGTGGTGTAATTCCAACAGTTTTACCCATGTTATTTGATAAATGTTGGATTCTTCCTCCGCGATTCACGCCAATAAGCGACTGATTGCCGCACTTGACTGTAACAAACTGATTGCTGTGCAAATCATAGTCAAGATCTCTAGTTTCTATTGTGCCTAAATCGAAAAATCTATTAATTAAAGTTGGATCTTCAACTTCAAATTCTTCTTGACCTGTGTAAATTTCGCTAGTACTTCTAACAATTCTATCCTTGTAATAATCCTCAGCATTTAGGCTTAGAGAATCACATTTAATTCTGAAGTTTATGTCTTTTGTAACCATCACAACAGGATTAGGAATGAGTTGCTTTAAGGCAACTGCAGCACCGATAATTTTATTGTCACCTGTGCTAGGATCTAGACCTTCTGGAACGTCATACGCATTTATATCGACTCGAATAGTCTGATCATTAATAGTTGGAATTCCTTCATGAAGAGAACCAACTTTTCTAAGATCATCTAAGAATCTATTGACATATCTGGCATTTTCACCTAAAAGTCCAGGCTTATCCTTGAACCTATCTAGTTCATCAAGAACAATTAGTGGTATGACAACGTCATTACCTGGGAAGGAATGAATTGCACATTTATCATATAGCAAGACTGAAGTGTCAACTATAAATGTCTTTCTTTTATCATCCTTGATTGTCATTGATGTGCCTCGTAGTAAAATTTGGAAATGTCATTTACATTTATCAATACGGAGAAATTTATGAAGTGCTTTCAATTACACGAAGAGAAAGGTATTTGCTGTAATAATAAGGCATGCAGATTGTGGATAAAAGCAAATGATCATCAAAACTGCACAATCGTTGCATCTAAAAAAGGCCCTATGTCATTGCAACAAATAGGTGACATTTTAGGTGTCACAAGAATGAGAATCTGCCAGATAGAAAAGAAGGTAGTTGAAAAACTTTCATCAATCATTAATTAAAAAGAAAAACACCGCCTTTCGGCGGTGTTTCTTTTTATTAGATCTTCTACTGTTGTACCTGCTCAGGCTCTTCAAGCGTAACCTTGACAAGCTCAGAAGAAGCCTTCTTAAGAAGTCTAAGGCCTTTTCTTGCTCTAACGCCTGCTGTCTTATTTCCTTTTGCTGTCTTCTTGATATCAACTTCTAGAGAATCAAAAAGTACACGAAGCTCTTCCCATTTACTTAAAACTGCTGACATTTATACCTCCAATAATTTTGATTTCTTTTGCTCTGTGAACGGATCCTGCCTAAATTCTTTCACAAGACACGTAATAGATTCCAATGCCTCTCTATTCTCAAGTTCAAGAGAAAGCAGATAAATTATTTGTAGAATATCGTCTTGTGAAACTCCAAAATTGATGACTTCTGTGACTATTTTTCTACACTTCAGAAGACTTTCAGCTGCTTTATCTGTTTCACTCTTTCCAATGTTCATTCAGCCTCCATCTCATCTTGTCGAGTTTCACTTTTAACCTTAAAAGTTCCATCTGGTCTGACGTGGAGTATTTTTATTTGTGTAATGTTGCCTTGTTGATCCTTGCTCAGGACCACTTCGGCTTCTTTCTTATTTTCAAGTAAAAATTCTACAAACTCCCAAATTGTCACATCAGACTTTTGTTGACTTAAAAAGTCAACTATTTTCTGTGAAAGACTTAATTTGATGTCTTCAATATTTCTAATTGAATTTCCTTCTTCTGCACCATGGACAATTTCTGATTTGCAGAGATCGATAACCCTATGGACTATTCCGCAATTGTTGCATTGAGACAATTTAGGTTTAACTACATCATCCTCAACAATTGAGAATACCACGAATTTATGATAAACAGGAGGATTCATACTCCTGAATTGTGGAAGTATGCAATGACATTCTATAAGATGTCTAATACCTTCAAGATTCATACTCTCTCTTAATCTCTTTGACTAGATTGTCTGCATTATTAAAGACATTCTGTGATGCCTGGTCAAAAGAAAGCTGGACAAGATTGCAAATTACAGCAAAGTCCTTATCGTCAAGCCTAAATTTACCTTGGCCTCTTGCCTCAAGAAGATTAGAGATTATTCTGTCACGTGTAATGTCAAGAGATACCTTGAGATTTGTATTTACTTTTAACTCTAACGACATTTTTTTACGTCCTTTGTTTTGTGATAATAGCGCCTGTCCTGTTAACTTGCTCTCTGAACGAAAGATAAGTTTCCAAAGACTTCTTAATCCTGTGCGTAGGCTGAACATTTGATCTTCCAAATAATAAGCCTAAAAGGCCTTCAGGTAACATGCAAAGATCACTTTTTTTGATAAAACCCCATTTTAATGCCATGGGCGATGTTCTAAAAAACAGATCTACTTCTTCAACAAGATTTTTATTTCGATCGATATCGTCTCTTCCAATTGATACTTTAACTGTTGATGAAATAAGTGACTTTACTCTCTTTTGAAATAGATGTGCTATATCTGTATTAGATTCAGACCTTTCTAAAACATCTCTAAGTAATTCATCTGTTGCATTTTTTGCTTGAGGATTTATTATTGTAAGCTTCTTAGGATATGCTTCTATTCTATTGACTTTCTTCATCTCACGCCTAGAAGCTTGCGATATTGTTTCACCCTTTAATGCGCTGATTGGTTCAGTTAGGCAACAAGTTCCCATATCGACCATTGTTTGAATACCAAATTCATTTGAGTCGATTGTCCCAACAATTACATCAATTGTCTTTCTTGAAAAGTTCGTTTGTATCACATTTAACGGCTCAGGTAGAATTCCAGAGCAAATGATTAAATAAGACTCTCCTGTTTCATGCGCTTTCTCAAGCAAATGATGAATCTCTCCCACAGACTCTATGATTCCATCAATTAGAATCATATTTACATCATTACGCTTCCAACCAGCAGTATGACAAAAAGAGGAGTTTATTGTTACATTGTCATAAATGTAACCTTGTTTCTTGACAATAGATGTGCCTCTTATCAGGCTTTTCTCAACGACAACTTGATCGCCCGTCTTGAATATTTCTAGCGTTCTATCAACAATGTCCTTAGTGAGGAATGCAAGATTTTCTTCTATGTACTGCTCATAATCTTCTTGAGAGCAAATTCCTGTGCTATTAATTTCTAAATGATCAATAGCTGTCTTAATTGTATCATCTTCAAGATTGAATACAAGATTCTTACGAATAAAACTATCCAAATCTTCAACAACGAGATCAAGAAATACTTTTCCTGCACCCGGTGCTTGCTTCTCACAATCTATAGAATTAGTTTCAATGATAGGAATGATTGTGTTTGTGAACCAGTCATTCCGATCAAATGCTACAAGAATCTTTTGAACAGGATCATTGAAAATATTATTCTCGATAATGAGATCGCCCGAGCTTGTTAATGCACGAAGCGATCTCATCCTCTCGATGAGATGATACTTTAAATCCTTTTCTTTAATTACTTCAATTTCCATACTTTAATGATTATACGCGAGAGCTTGAATGTTTACTTGGTACAACAAATTATTAAAAATCAAGGTGCACCGTATTTTTTGATACGGTGCACCTCATTTTGTCAATCGCTTAACTTTGAGTAGTAAGCTTAGCTATCACGCCACAAGTTGTTAGAAGCAAATGTAAGTACTTCTTCTGCAGATTCTGGTGTGTATCCATAATCATTGACAAGAGTCTGAATCATCTCAGAGTACTTCTTCTGTTGCTCATTATCACGGCTCTTGGACTTAGTTACAATGCGTGCCATGTCCTTCACTGAGGCGATGAGATAGCTCTCAATTGCATCTTTGAGTGGCTCGTAAGACTTATAGTCGACAGTCTGACCTCTACGCATCTTGGTGAACATGTAGGCAGTCACGTCTGATCTGAAGCCATCTTTTGCAGATCCTGTGATTCCAATCTGTTCCTCGATGGTCCTCATGAATCGCTCATCAGGCTCACGCTCCTCACTAGTGACTCTATCCTTTAGCTTCTGCTTAGTAGTAAATGACTCAGCATTGTCAAGGTAGTTATTGAAGAGAGACTGGGCTTGCTCTTCGTATGCAGTCACGAATGCTTTTGCAATCTCACTCTCAAGCATCTTAAGATACTCTTCGCGAATTGTCTTCTGGAGAATTTCAAGATAATGCTTCCTATCATCATCCTTAATAATTTGCTCCTTTACCTGACGGACTAGAGAATCAATAACTCTCATAGGTGTAATAAAGCTCTTGTCAGAATCAGTCAGCGCATTATCTATTGCTTTGGTAATGAAGCGTGTAGAAATTCCGTCCATGCCTTCGTGCTTTGCCTCTTCACGAAGATCATTAATGTCAATCTTTCTGACGCGGCCCTTTTCAATGACTTCTTCGCCATTATAGAGCTTCATCTTAGTGAGAAGATCACACTTTTGTGAAGGCTTGAGGCGGCTCATAACTGAGAACATTGCAGCAATCTTGATGGTATGTGGTGCTAAATGTGCCTTAAAGTCTGAGCGGCGGAGCATCTTCTCATAGATCTTCATCTCCTGGTTAAGCTCAAGGACGTAAGGAACCTCAATCTTTACAATACGGTCAAGGACGGCCTCGTTAGTATGTTCAGACTTGAACCTATTCCACTCAGCCTCGTTGCAGTGTGAGATGATAACACCGTCAAAGTAGAGCATTCCATTCTTGCCAGGAGTTGGGACATTCTTTTCCTGGGTGGCAGTTAGAATTGTGTGGAGGAACTCAATCTCATTTTTAAAGATCTCAACAAATTCTACGATTCCACGATTTCCAACGTTAAATGCACCATCTAGGCTGAGTACTCGTGGGTCAGACTCACTGTACTTATCGAGCTTTGAGATGTCCTCAGATCCAATAAGCGCAGAGACATCTTGCGAATTTGCGTCCATGGGTGGGACAACTGCAATTCCTCGACGACCACGAAGTGAGAATGAAGACCTGATAATTGGGAACTTTTCATATTCTCCCTTGAAGTCTGTCATTAACCTATGACGACAAACTGGGCAAAGATCACCCTCAATATGGATTCCAAGAACCTTTGAAAATTCATCTCTTAGCGACCTTGGAATGAGGTGCAAAGGCTCTTCTCTGACTGGGCAACCTTCAAGATGATACACAAAGTCTGTGCTCTTCTCTAAAGACTTCTTTAAAGCGTCAGCAAGTGCTGATTTACCTGAGCCTACTGGGCCCATGAGAAGTAGAACCTGTCGGCTCTCTTCACCTTTCATTGCAGCAGACTTGACATATCTCATAATCTTAGCAATTACTCTCTCATGACCGAAGAATTCGTCCTTAAAGTAGTTGTAGATCTTTATCTTGTCACTATCAAATAGTTTCTTGCTTCTAACATCTGACTCGGGCATGGGTGCAACGCCATACTCTTCAATTGTGTCTGCAAGACGCTTATGTGAAAGCTTAGGGATTGTGGGATCTTCTTTGACTAGCTTGAGGTAATCAATAAAGGTTCCTGTCCATTCCTTCTTCTTAGACTCTTTTCTTTGTTGCTTAATTAGATCAAGAAAATCCATCTCATCCTCCTAAATCTCAAATGGTTCATCTTCGATGATAGTATTAAGTTTAACTTTGCCTTTCCAAAGTTTTTCTATATTCTTAACACAATTATCTGCGTAATCGAGCTCAAGATCTCTTCCATCATGCTCATGATTCAAAATAAGCTTTCCATCCTTGAGATCATCTACGTAGATAACGGGTATGCTATTTGCACTGATTGAACTAATAAGTGCCGATCTGATTTGAGGCCAACCCTCATTATCAGTGACATCATCAATTGTCCAATCGGGATTCTTTCTTCCCTTTGGCGAATAGGTAAATAAATTTAATTCTCTAGCATGCTCTTCAGTAAGATACTGCATGATGAAAGACTCATCAGACATAACTTCTCTAGCTGTGAAACATTCCTCAATCCCCATCTTCTGCTCTATCTTATTAAAGATTTCAAATCCTAAATGATAGGGATTTATCTTACCGCCCCAAGGCCTGAGGACTTGGTTGTGAGTTTTAAGAAATGGAATGTGTAGTGAATCAGGAAGTTCGAGCTCATTCAGAATTTTGTAGTGCCAGAATGATGCCCATCCTTCATTCATAATCTTAGTCCTAATCTGAGGCATAAAGTAATATGACTCATTTCTAACAACCTCAATAATGTCTCTTTCCCAATCTTCTAGTTTATTAGAATTCTCAAGGATGAACAACATAATATCATATTCAGGTTCTAGAGGCTTCTTGTTCAGATCTATATTTTTGTAAATACCAATCTTGTCGCTGTTAATCTTATCTATAAGAGAATTTTTTAGGTCCTTCTCTCCCAACCTAAATCTTCCTCTTCTATCAATCTGATATTGAATTACATGACAAGCATCAATAACTCTCTCAACATTGTCAATTCCAATATGAGGATTTTCGATATACTCTTGGATTCTTTGTCTTGCACTTCTAAATCTTCTAGTCACATGAGCAGCATCAGTATCTCTAAAGGTTCTATTATTCTTAAAGAAGTCAGAATGACCAATGCAATGTGCCATAATAAGAATCTGAAGATAAAGAGGATTCTCAAGCATCAAATAAGCAATAGAGGGATTTGAATTAATAATCAGCTCATATGGAAGACCTTCAAGACCTGCATTATACATGCTATGAGTTCTTTCAAATGTCTTTCCATAAGACCAGTGAGAGAAATGTGAAGGCATACCATGATATGCCATTGCACCAATCATTTCATGATAATCAATTGTTTCATAAGCAATTTCATACCAATCAAGACCGTGACTCTTTGCAATTTCACAAATCCTCTCGTCCCACTCAACAAGATCATTAAATGACCATTCAGACATCATTGCCTCCAAAGAGATGTGTGAAAGCAGGCCATATGTCTTCCTTAGATCTAAGAAGGTTCATTTTCATGTTCTTACCTTCAATAGACTTCATTCTAGACCATAGCTTAGAACTATCAGACTTGTCCCATGCAGGACGCTCACCTGAAAGGACAATCTCAGTATAGCTTATCATCTGAGACACGTCTCTAAGCTCCATGAACGCTGCCAAAGCCTTGTCATTGTCTTCATCCCAGTTGTCGCCATCTGTGCAATGAAATGCGTAGATGTTCCATGAATTAGGATGATACCTGTCATTAATAAGATCAAGAGCTAAAAATGGTGCTGATGAGATGTGTGTCCCACCTGATGCTACTCTCTTGAAGAATTTCTCTTCATCAACAACCTCAGCTTCTGTGGTGTGTGCGACGAATACAATCTCAACCTTTTCATACTTGTGTCTAATGAACTGGTAGAGCAAAAAGAAGAATGATCTTGCAATAAACTTAATATTAGTTGTCATAGATCCGCTAACATCCATCATGAAGAAGATGACAGCGTTTGTTGCATCTTTAGGTCTTTCCTTGATATGATGATATCGAAGGTCGTTATCGTGAAATGGGAAATCCTCATTTCCTTCTTCATCAAGCTCGATGTTTCCAGCTCTCTTTGCAGCCGACTTTCTCTTGATTCTTTCAACTGCAGATTTCTTTTTATCAAGTCTAGGCCGGATTCCACGTGTCCTTGTGCCATGACGTTTTGGCTTTTCCTGGACCATGGTTTTAAACTTTTTCTTATCAAGATCAGGAAGCTTAAGGGTATCAAAAAGATATTCAGCAAGTTCCTCAAGAGAGATCTCAACTTCGTAAGTTTCCTCACCCTTGTCATTACCTGCCTTATTACCTTGCCCTTGTTGCTGTTGACCCTTCTTTACAACCTGACCTTTTTGTACAGGTGCGCCGGGAGCCGATCCAACTTGCTTGTTTCCTTCATTATCACCATAGATGAATTGCCATTCTTTAATTCCTTTAACAGGAATCTTAACTCTCTTCTTTCCATCCTGACCAATGATAGACTCATCAGCGATGATATCTGTCACGCCTTCTCGGATCGCCTTCTCAATCTTTCGCTTGTGACGCGATCTATCAGCAGCCGATCTATCGGCAATAGTTCTGTGTTCTTTGAAGATAGACAAGATCTATATCTCCGGTCATATATTTTATAATTATCGCCGATACTTCTATTAAAATGTATCTGCTGATAAAAACAATAAAAATGGTAGGAGATAAATAGACATATAGGACAAGAAATGTCTAAGAAAATCTACATTGATAGAGCACTAAATTTTGGTCAACCTGATGTTGAACTTATAAGTCAATTTTGCAAAGATTGCATGAGTGATCTGTCACTTGACTGCGACGTTTCTGTCAAGATTGTAGAAGACAAGGCAAAAAATAATATCAAGACAACAGCATACTACGACCCTTCAAATGATCTTGTTTGCGTACTTGGCAAGGGTCGTCACGTTATAGACATCTGCAGGTCAATTGCTCATGAATTGACGCATATGATGCAACACAAGCGCGGCCTAATAAAAGGGCCCGTCAAGGACATTGGAGGCTTTCATGAAGACCAAGCCAATGCCAAGGCGGGCGAGATAGTTAAGAGATTTATCTATAAGATGGGTCTTTAACTCTCTTTAAAGATCTTTTTAAGATCTCGCTTTGTCTTAATTCCGAGTTGCCATGAGTTATATTCGTAAATTGACTCAACGGCCTCCAAGAAGAATTTTTCTGTGCCATACCTTGTCTTAAGCTCACGAATGACTTCTGCCGTGACATTTCCCGCCCGATGATCATAGAGAGCTCTAGAAAAAGCAGCAGAATAACTGTCAGATATAGAAAGACCTGGCCTATTTGTATCTTGAGACATAACTTACCTCGTAAGTATTATATTCAAGATATTACAATTTACATCTTTTCGACAGTCATATATCTGCCTGTCTTAGTTGGATCATATGGCAGATTAAGACCTGATTGTGGCGTGTCATAATTTCCCGACGTTGGAAGAGATCTGCGTATAAGGGTCTCTAAACGCAGGATTAGACCGGGTGCATCAATGAGATCATTGTCATTGATATATTCAAGAATCATTGCAAGCGCAGATGAAATTGCGCGACCATCCCGAAGTGAAGCTGCACGCAGGCTATTTTGAAGTCCTTGAATATCCATTTTTATTTGCGGAGGAGCATTTAATATTATGCCATTTAAGACTTCAAGAACTTCATCAACATCGGTAAGCAATTCAGCCTCAGAGTCACCCACAGGCGATCTTAGCTCACGGATGAGCATCTTGAGAATCTTTAAGCTCATGTCTTTGGCTCCTGTGAATAAATATGTGTGTTTATTACATACCTACAATGATTCATTGAAAATTAAGAGATTTAATCCAAATACACTAAACAGCAGATGACCCCGGAAGTAAATCAACCGGGGTCATCCTAGAGAAATCAAGATTTAAGTAGACCTGCAGCTCGATTCCACCGTTGAAGAATAGCCTCGGCAAGTGTATCATCTTCAGCAGAGATTGAACTCATGTCTGGAGCAGAGTCAACATTCGCCTCAGGCATTTCTTCTGCAGTCGTAGATGAATCAACTACTTCACCTGGAGATGACCCTAAGAGGTCAATAGGCACAACTTCTGTAATCTTATTGGCAAGGTCTGTTGGACGAAGAATTGCACGTGGATCATTGCTAAAAGTTGACGGGCCATATCCGCCAAACCCAATTCCGCGCTGGATTACAACTTCGAGATCATGAGAGAGTTGACCTGCATCGTTACGAACATTTCGCGTATAAACATAAGGGTAGCCTTTTGCACCTGATGCTTCGTCATAACCTGCCCGAGCATCAAAAGGAACCACGGTCAACGACGGTGGTTGAGCTCCCCCAATCATTCCAGCGGACCATACCTTGGCCCGACCTTCGGTCACGGCAGCAATGACATCCTCAGGAGTAAAGATTCCCTCTTTTGCTGCAAATCGGCGGTCGATATAAGCCTTTTTAAACATAGAGGAATCATACCCCCTCATGCCAGGCAATGGACCCATAGGCTCCAACTTAGGGCCACCACTCACATTGCCTATGAACTCAATATCATGCAATCGTCTACGAGCATACTCGGCTTCACGACGTGCAGTCTCAGCCCGCGCACGAGATGCACGAGCCTGTTCACGCCTGCGCATTGCTCTCTCATCAGGAGACATCGCCTCAGACACGGCTCTACTAATTTCCTCATTGATAATTTGCTTAATACGCTGCTTTTTCATCGATCATGCTCCTCATGTGTAATTATACACCACGATTGCCCAGTTGCACGAGAGGTAAATGCGATTCTTTTGATCGCACTTGAGCCACTTTCACTTCCCAACTAAACCTGCTCATCAACCGGTCATCTCTTATCAATCCAAGACAAAGATAAACAATCACTGCCCCGATTTTACTACCCATCTTGCTCTTCAAGCGTCATGTCATCCTGCTTCCAGTCGAAGTCACCTGCATTTCCCACCGCCGACTTGATCTGTCGAGGATCCCAGACGACGACGATCATGAAGGGGTGCCCAGGACCTCGGACGACGAGCCCGTCGTATCCGTAGTACTTTGCGATCGCAACAGCATCAGGATTGTAGCTGTTCACATCGATGACATAGGGGCGCACAACCCGGAGATAAACGGGAATGACATTGGGTCTCGGAACCCAGGCGTCACCTGCCGTCTCCTGGCGTCCATAGCCACCCACCGATGTCGTGTAGTTGTTCGCGACGTCAATATTGTCCGTGAAGTAGATGCCTGGACCGTACATGCCGCCCGGGGACACTTTAAAGGTCGTGAATTCCGCGTTGGTCCCGTGGTACATGCGGAGAGGTGATCCGTCGGATCGACGGATCCTGGAGCCCCCGAACCAGATCTTCAAGTTGGCCCCTCTTCGTTGCACCTCGTCGGAAGAGGTCGTCTTGGGAAGGGGCGGGAGGAAGGGTGGAGGCGGTGGAACGCTCTCCTCGGTGCCAGTCGTGTAGGGCAGCTCCTCGGCAGGATTCGGATCGCCGGCTGTCTCGAGGAGAATAGATCGCACAAGGCGTCGGAGTTGCTGCTGTGTGATTCTCATGTTCTGTCTCCTACGTGTTAAATATGCGGTGTCTGAG
>Ga0164295_10002781_pt1 | contig 14256 bp, 14 predicted proteins | sample GEODES006metaG_FD_111798 | JGI IMG/M metagenome (GOLD analysis project Ga0164295, IMG submission 111798) | Oligotrophic lake water microbial communities from Sparkling Lake, Wisconsin, USA - GEODES006 metaG | ecosystem: Environmental > Aquatic > Freshwater > Lake | place: USA: Sparkling Lake...
CGGTGATGGAGAAGCACGGCGTGGTGCCCCTTCCGCCGTACATTGAGCGCCCTGCTGGCGCCATAAAACACGCGGACACAGCGCAAGACGCGCAGCGCTACCAGACCGTGTTTGCGCGGGTCCCCGGCGCCGTGGCCGCACCCACCGCAGCGCTGCATTTTGACGCCACCTTATTGGCCCAACTGGATGCGCGAGGCGTCCAACGCGCCAGCGTGACCTTGCATGTGGGTGCGGGTACTTTTCAACCCGTCAAGACCGAAAACATTGACGAGCACACCATGCACCGCGAATGGTACGAAGTGCCCGAAGCCACACAGCAAGCGATTGCGGCCTGCAAAGCGCGCGGCGGCCAAGTGGTGGCGGTTGGCACGACCACGGTGCGGACGCTGGAATCATGGGCCCAATCGGGTCAGGCCAGCGGCGACACGCAGATCTTCATCACGCCGGGGTTTACGTTCAGGGTGGTCGATCGCCTGATCACCAACTTCCATCTGCCCAAAAGCACCTTGATGATGCTGGTCAGCGCGTTTGCGGGCTACGAGCACATCATGGGTTTGTACCGGCATGCGATTGCCAACAAATACCGATTCTTCAGCTTTGGGGATGCGATGCTGTTAACACGCAGATCACCTGAATTGAAGAACACTGTTCATGCCAGCTGAAGTAAAACCCGCCCGCCTTCGATCTTGACCGGCCAAGACTTGACGGGCTCAGTGGCCGGGCCACAGCCCACCGAGCCATCCCGCAGGCTGAACTGCGCTTGATGAAACGGGCATTCCACGTTGTGGCCCTCCACAAAGCCATCACACAGTTTGGCATTGCCATGGGTGCACAGGTTGTCAATGGCAAACACTTCGCCATCGACGATGAAGAGGGCAATGTCATGGCCCTCGGGGGCTACGGCGATGCCTGCGCCTTCAAACAAATCGGCCTCGGTGGCCACTTCAATCCAGTTGCTCATTGCGTTCTTTCGCTGTGTTTTTTGTAGGAGCCAACCTGCTGGCGATGTCTTCAAGGCAAACTGCAAGAAAATCGCCAGCAGGGCTGGCTCCTACAAATGATGAATTGGGTCAAAAATCGCCAGCAGGGCTGGCTCCTTCAAATTCGGATACGGGTCAGATCGGGTAAATGATGGAGTTGGGGATCATTTCGCTGTCAAAGATGCACAGGCGTTCGGCAAATTTAAGGCCTTCAGGCGTTTGCACGAGGGTGTCGATGTAGCGGCCCACATTGAAAACCGTGCTGGCCTTGTCAAGTTTGGTTCGAAACACCGCGTAGTTGGCTTCGGCGTGGATGCGGCCGTCCTCCACCTTGCGCACCACAGGCGCACCCACCACATGCCGCTGGTAATACGGGTCGTGGTAAAGCGTTTCCTGGATGCCATACACGCGGTCTTTGAGCATGCCTTTGCTGGTGAATGACAGGGTGCAGAGGGGGAATCCACGTTCAAAGTTTTCACGCGGCTGCAGTTTGTAGACGCACTGCTCAGTGAAAAACTCGGGCCACAAATTCCAGTTGCCGCTGTCTACGGCCGAGGCATAGTCGGCGTACAACTGGGTCAAGGCCAGATGGGTTTCAAAGTTCACCATGGTCATCTTGTTCATGCCTCCATCACTTTTCGCCAGTAGGCGTACATGCCGCGAATCAGCGTCTCGGTCACCATGTGGTCCGTCTCGCCCACGTCGCGCCCGCCCAATTCGACCAGCATGCGGTGCTCGGGTTTGGACTCGAATGCCTGTTGCGAGAACTCGATCACCTCGCCATCATCGGCACTCACAAAACCGGCCGGGCCAAACAGATTGGACTGGCGCAGGCGGCGCTCGCGCATCTCGGGCGTGTCGTCTTCAAAGCCAAAGTGCGTCCAGACGAAGTCAAAAGCGCCATGTCCGTCGGGCTGGATGTGCCGCGTCGAGACGCTGTTGACCTGCTGCTGCAAAATCACGCTCGGGAACAGCGTCATCATCACCGCCGTGGGAACCTCATTCTCCAGTCGCCACCAGTCTTCGGGCACGATGTCCAAAAAGCTCGGGTCGTGCAGTTGCATGCTTTCTTTGAAACTGCTCACCTGTGTGACCTGCGACGCCGCGCCCGTGGCCTGACCTGCGCTGCCGCGGGTCGAGATCATGGCGGCGTGACGGTGGTGTGCGTCCATGCGCAACTCGGATTTGTTGTCGGCACGCCAGAGGCCAAAGGTCACAAACCAGGTGTGCAGCAAACCGGGGTGGTAGGGGTCTTTGATGTTCTCTTGCATCAGCTTCCAGTTGCCCGGAATGCGCTGGCGGTTGTAGCCCAATACCACCAACTTGCGGCCATTGAACAAGCGGTCAAAGTAGGTGAGGATGGTCGGACCCATGAAATCTTCCAGCGACTCCACGTTGGGGTCAAACGAAGCGAACACCACGCCACCGCGCGTCGCCACTTTCAGGGGCGTGAGGCCGTGGTCTTTGGGGTCAAAGTCGGCGGGCATGCCTCCGTTGACCTTGCCTTCTTGCCGCACGCCACGCCGAAACGGCACGCCCTGCAAGTCGCCCTTGAGCGTATAGCTCCACTGGTGGTAGGGACAGACAAACTCTTTTTTGTTGCCATGACGCTCGCGGCAAAATTGCATGCCCCGATGCGCACAGACATTTTCGACCACATGGATTTGACCGTCGCTAGCGCGTGTCATGATCACCGAGCGCTCACCCACCACGGTGCGCTTGAAATCGCCTGCAGTCGGGATCTCGGCCTCCAAGCCCACATAGCTCCAATGGCTCTTGTAAAAGAAGCGCTCCAGCTCTTTCTTGTGCCTGTCTTCGTCGGTGTACACGGCAAACGGAATGCGGCTGGTGCCGTCCGTTTCCCAGTGGATCGGTTGTTCGGTCATGGCGTGTCCTCAAATTCAGGGCTTATTGTGGATCATGCGCAAACCAATTCGATCCGCAAATCGGCATTCAAGGGCAATTAAAATTTGATTTTTTTGAAATCATACCTGTCCGCAAGTCGGAACTCAGGCTGAGCTGGCATTCAACTTTAGGGGGCCGCATCCCTCATCAGCGGCGAGGATCCCCGCTGGGGCCCCAGATGCTGCCGGGTCGCGTTTCAACCGGGCGAACAAAATTTTTACCCTGCTCAACCTGTGCCAGAAAGTCGGCCAGCAATTGATTGAACAACTGCGGCTCTTCCAGGTTGATGGCGTGTCCACTGCCCGGCAACATGGCCAGCACCGCGGTGCTGATGGCGCGCTTGAGCATCAATGAAGGCTCCAGACAAGGCTCGTCTTCATCGCCCGTCATGATGAGGGTGGGCACATTGATCTCGGCAATCTGGTCCGTCAACGCATACAGACTCGGGCGCTCGCCCTGGTAACCACGTGAAGTGCGTGCCGAGCCCAGCACCGAGTGTTCGGCCAGATGCCGATTGAATTCGGTATAGCCGCGCGGGTCCTTGGCTTTGAATTGCAGGCGCGAAGGCCCCATGCCGTACGTGTTAGCCAAATGCTCGGCACCCAAGGTCTCAATGTCATGCGCCAACACCTGGGATTGGGCCTTGAATTCTGCATGCACCGCAGGATGAGATCCTGTGCCGCAGCCGGCCAAGGTGAGCGACAAAGCACGTGATGCTTGGCCCTGCGTGCCGTGATGCAAACCAAAGTGCAGGCAAGCAAAAGCGCCCATGGACAGGCCCACCAAGTGGGCTTGTTGAATCTGCAACCCATCCATCACACAGCGCAGGTCTTGCCAAACGCGCTCTTGCGAATAGTTGGCCCCTTGTGCAGGCACATCCGACGGAGGATAGCCGCGTGCGCTGTAAACAATGCAGCGGTAGCGGCGCGAGAAGAACCGGATTTGCGGCTCCCAACTGCGGTGATCGCCCGCGAACTCGTGCACAAATATCAGGGGGGTGCCGCTGCCGGCTTCTTCATAATGCAATTGAACGCCATCGTCCGTGGTCACTAAAGGCATGGAGTCTCCAAGTCAGGGTAGGGAGATTCAAGTATAGGCACGGGGGCCGACAGGAAGTGTCACTTCTGGGTAAAGCTCTCGAACAGCCAAGCCTGACATCTTGACAAGCTTCGCTCGCCCTTTGTGGGAGCCAGCCCTGCTGACGATTTGGTACCTGCACAAGCAATTTATCGCTTGCAGGGCAAGCTCCTACATTTCAGGCCTATCGCTTGCAGGGCGAGCTCCTACAATTCAGGCCTCAGCTTCAAGCCCACCCCATGCTCCAATTCGACCTGCTCCAAACCGATCCTTCCAGCCACGCCCGCCGCGGCACGCTGACCTTGAACCATGGTGTGGTGCAAACGCCGATTTTCATGCCGGTGGGCACCTACGGCACGGTCAAGGGCGTGATGCCGCGCAGCCTGCACGAGATGGGCGCGCAGATCATTTTGGGCAACACCTTTCACCTGTGGATGCGCCCAGGGCTGGACATCATGCAAAGCTTTGGCGGCCTGCACCAGTTTGAGAAATGGGACAAACCCATCCTGACCGACTCGGGCGGTTTTCAGGTCTGGTCGCTGGGCCAAATGCGCAAGATCACCGAAGAGGGCGTGACCTTTGCCTCGCCCGTGAACGGCGACAAGCTGTTCATGTCGCCTGAAGTCAGCATGCAAATCCAAACGATTTTGAACTCGGACATCGTGATGCAACTCGACGAGTGCACACCTTACGAAACCAAGGGCCACCTGACCACCGAGGCTGAAGCCCGCAAATCGATGGAGATGAGCCGCCGCTGGGCCGTGCGCAGCCGAGACGAATTTTCGCGGCTGGAAAACCCCAACGCCCTGTTTGGCATTGTGCAAGGCGGCATGTTTGAAAACTTGCGCCAGGAGTCACTCGACACGCTGGTGGAGATGGACTTTCCAGGTTATGCAGTGGGCGGCGTGAGCGTGGGCGAGCCCAAAGACCTGATGCTGCAAATCATGGCACACACGCCGCACCGCCTGCCGGCTCACAAGCCACGCTATTTGATGGGGGTGGGCACGCCCGAAGATCTGGTGCAAGGCGTGGCCGATGGCGTGGACATGTTCGACTGCGTGATGCCCACCCGCAACGCCCGCAACGGCACGGTGTTCACCCGTTTTGGCGACCTGAAACTGCGCAACGCCCGTCACAAAAACGACCCGCAGCCGCTGGACACGACTTGCACTTGTTACGCCTGCGCGGGCCAACCCGTGGAGGCGGCATCAGGCTCCGGTGGCGTGTCGTGGGACCAAGGCGGGCGCGACGGCTTCAGCCGCGCTTACCTTTACCACCTGGACCGCTGCGGCGAAATGCTTGGCCCCATGCTGACCACCATCCACAACCTGCACTACTACCTGAACCTGATGAGCGAAATACGCGCGTCGCTGGACGCAGGGCAGTTCAGCGCGTTCCGATCGCAGTTCAAGACCGACCGCATTCGCGGCGTTTGACTTTCCAGGAACCAGCCTGCTGGCGTTTGACTTTGTAGGAGCCAGCCTGCTGGCGATCTTGTGCTTGGAGGTCACCGCCTATCGCTTGCAGGCAAGCTCCTACTGACAATCCATCGCTTGCAGGCAAGCTCCTACTGACAATCCATCGCTTGCAGGCAAGCTCCTACAGACAATCTATCGCTTGCAGGCAAGCTCCTACAGACAATTTATTGCTTGCAGGCAAGCTCCTCGGAAACTTTGTAGGAGCCAGCCTGCTGGCGATCTTGTGCTTGCAGGTCACCGCCTACCGCTTGCAGGCAAGCTCCTACTGACAATCCATCGCTTGCAGGCAAGCTCCTACGGACAATTTACCGCTTGCAGGCAAGCTCCTACTAACAATCCATCGCTTGCAGGCAAGCTCCTACTGACAATCCATCGCTTGCAGGCAAGCTCCTACAAAAAAATCAATCGCCCGGCGAGGTGAACACCGTCAAAACCCCGGTGTAGCCGTACAAGCGGTTGTGGGCGATTTCACCGCCGGCAAAAAATCCGACCAAGGGCACATCGCCCAACGCGTGACGGATGATTTGCATTTCAGCGCTCGGACCACCAAAGTGCGGCCCGCCGCGCCCCGTGCAGCTGACATACACCGCCCCCGCCATACGCCGCGAAGGATGCGGCGCAGCTTGCGCATCGCTCGCCGCAAAGGCATGGGCCATGTCCAGCGAGAGCATCTCGGGCTCCAAAGCTTCGCGGATTTCAGCGCAAATGCGCATCAAATCGGCTTTGGCTGCTTGCGCATTGCGCTGACAAAAAGTGATTTTTTCGCCCACCTTTAAATGGTCTGCGATCGCCACCCCTTGGCGGGCCGGGTCCAGTCCCACAATATGGCGCACGACAACGTCTTCGCCAAAACTGCCCGTCTTTCCAACACCTGAGCCCACCGCAGAACTGATGCCCGCCAAAGTCGATCGCACCGCCTGCAAGGCATGTTGTGGCTGTGCGAGTGACACCTTCAAATCGTCCAGCAAAACCTGCAGCGCAGGCTGCCCATCCAACTCATACAGCACATGGCCTTCGGCCTCGGTCACCAGCCGCTCAGCGGAGATGGGGCGGCATCCTTGCGTCACGCGGGACACCAAGGCCACTTGCGGCCCAAAGGCAACGCCGCTCAACCCGCCTTGAAACACGCCCCGTTGATTGGCGACAGACTGCGTTAGATGGCTTTGCGCAAACTGCACGGTTTGATGTCGGCTGGAGGCCAAGCCCCCAAACAGATAAGCGCTTGCGGTGCGCTCAGCCAACTCGGCAATCAAATCGGTGATGTCTGGCGTCTGTCCATCGGCATGCACCAAAGCCGCGTGAACTTGAAAATCTGAAGGCCAAGGTGCCACACCGGAAAAAACCCGGTACTGATCGACAGGCACAGCACACAGCATCAGCGCCATGGCCGGCTCGTCAAAGTACTCCGCGTTGTTGACTGCAATACCCACACCCACCGTACCCGACCAGTCCAGAACCTGCGGCAGTTCTTGCCGCAAATGGTCCAAGATGGCTTGGGCCTGCGGGGCGTAATGGTCGGTGATGTACAGCAAACCCAAACGCGCACTGCTGGCGTAGCCGGGCTGCGTCATTTGCGCACGCAGTTGCGCCAGCACCAAGGCTGCGGCCATAGGCCACTGCGGGTGAGTGGCATGCCCGTAAGGAAACAGGCTCATGCGCGTTGGCGTGGCGTTGCCGCCTTTTTAGCAGCTGTTTTTCGGGTTGCGCTGGTTTTTGTTGCGGCGCGCGCCTTGGTCTTGGAAGGTGCTTTTGCTGACGCCATGGTCTTTTGACTTGCCGTTTTGGGGCGCGCCTTCTTTGGGCCGTCTTTCAGGGCTTGCGCCGCCACGTCTTTCAGGGCGGAAGCGGCAATGTTTTGGAATTGCTGAGTCAACGAACCCCACCACTGCATCGGGTCGACAGCGGGCTTGGCAACAGCTTGTTTTTCAGGGGCTGGCTCCTCAGATGCGGCGACAAGTTCGGGTTCCACTGGGGCAGCTTCTGGCACGCGCTTGGGCTCTGCCGGGGTTGGAGTGAAAGCCGCCGCGGCAGTGGGCACGCTGGCGGTAAAAGCCTTGGCCAGATCGGCCATATTCACATTCATGCCCTGCAACGTCGACAAGGTCATTTTTTGCACTTCCATCGCCTGGATGGTGGCCTTGAGTGCGGTGGCGTTTTGGTCCAGCCAAAACTGAACCGCCTTGAGTTCCTGAATGCGTTTGTCCAACTCTTCAATGCTCAAAGTCGGCGCCACCCAACTGCCCATGTTGGGCATGGCCGAAGTCGCACCGGCGCTGGCCTGTTGCGACGCCTGCGCGAGGTTCTTCAAGAAGTCAAAACCGGGAACGAATTGGCCGAAACCGAAAGCCGATGTATCGCTCATGCTGTGTCCTGTGACAGTGGGGGAAAGCCGAAGCTTAAACCAATCCGATGGTCTGAAGATCGTTGCCTTTTTTTGCAGCGAAAACTGTCAATGCTTGTGTTCGGAATGACTGGGCATTGGCTTGGCGGGCATTGTTGAAGTCACAGGCAGAGTGACTTGCTGCTTGGTTTCAACACCTTTCGCGTCTTTGAAAGTCAAGGTCAACGCCACGCTGCTGTCTTTCATCAGCGGGGCTTTCAAGTCCATCAGCATCAGGTGGTAACTGCCGGGCTTGAGCTCAACAGACTTGTTGGCCGGCAAATCCAGCCCTTCCGGCAGCGCACGCATTTTCATCACACCGTTGTCCATCTTCATTTCATGGATTTCGGCCACACCCGCCACGGGTGTGACAACAGAAACCAGACGCGTCGTTTGTGGCGCCGTGATCTTCATGAAAGCGCCTGTCGCCTTCTGACCCTGCACGGTGGCACGGGCCCAGCCGTCTTCCACTTTCACTTGAGCCCAAGCGGCTCCCATTGCGATCAGTCCTGCCAGCAAGCATGCGGCGTTTTTATTGGGGGTTTTCATGTTCAATTCCTTGATTCTGGGGTTTTAACGCTCAATGATGGTGCGCTGCAGCGCCTGCGCTGGGCATGATTTCCAGCAGCGCAGCAGGCGACTTCAAATCAGACAGCTTCTGTCCTGGCTTAGGCACTTCAGTCCAATCCAAGCGCCCTTGCTCGCACACCTGCTGCACGGGCCAGTACATCATGCCAGCCTGAGCGGGCAAGGTTCCCAGCAGCACGAACTCATCGTAATGCCCATTGGGCAGCATGTCTTCAGCAGTCTTGGCGGTCCAGCTGATGCGGGTCACGTCTTCAGTGATGGCGCGTCCGTGGCTGGTGTAAGGTTGCGCCAGCTTCGCGCGGGTCACCTCCAGCCGCCAGCCCTGCTTGGGCATGGGCTTGGCCCCTTGCACACCGGCAGGAATATCGACCACGATCTGCCGCGTGGGTGAGGCGCCGCAACCGTGGCCGACCTTGAACGTGGCCTTGTAGCTTTGGCCTGCGCTGGCCACCTGGTATTCGAGCACGGTGTGGGCAGAAGCCGCCAAGCCCAATGCGGCGAGCCAAGCGCACAACACAGTAGGTAAATGTTTCATGGTCTGCATCCTTTAAAAGTGGGCCTTCAGTTCAGCCGTGTAGCTGCGCTGTGGGTAGGGGTGAAAGTTCCAGAACTTGTCGTTGTTCAGATTGTCGATGCCAAAAGCTGCCACCAGCTGAGGGTTGATCTGCCAACGCGCACGCACATCCATCGTGGTGTAAGGGCTGACGCCCATGTAGGCATAGCCGTTCACATCCGAATTGTTGAGCGTACGGAACTGCTGGCCGCTGTAGCGCAAAGCCACCGAGCTGGACCAAGCCGCGTTCCAGCGGTAACCGGCCACCCAAGTGGCTCGCCACTTGGGAATGTTGGGCTGCATTTTGCCAACGGTGTCGCCGGGCGTGGTGACAAAGCCTTGGTTGACTTTGATGATGGAGTCAGCATAGGTCACGCTGCCGGTCAGGTCTAACCCGGTCCAGCCCAGGTCTTGCCAGGTGAAGGCGTTCTCCAAGCCGCGGGTTTGAATGCGGTCCACGTTTTGCACGCGGCTGATGGTCCGGTTGCCTGCCGCAGGGTCGATCACCGACTGCGAATAAATCCCGTCTTGTGTGTCTTCGGCAAATGCAGTCAGGCGCCACGGGGTCTTGTCTAAAGTTTTCTCGTAGCTCAGCTCTTGCGTGATTGATTTCTCAGGGCGCAAGTTGGGGTCGTTGATGTACTGCGAGTTGGTGGTTGATGTGGCGCCATACAACTCGGCCACGGTGGGCATGCGCACCGCGCGACCGACGGCGTATTTAACGAAAGCATCAGGCGCCAGCTGCCAAGACAAGGCCCCCTTGGGGGATAAGAAATTTTCACTGCGGTTGGCATACACCTGGCTGCTGGTCGAAGAAAAACGGGACAGCCCTTGCGTGGCGTTCCAGTTCTCGCTGCGCAAGCCCAGCACCGCGCGCCACTGCGGCGCAAAACGCCATGTGTCTTGGGCGTACAGGCTTTGCAGCTGGGTGCGGCCGCCCACTTCGCTGGCCAAGGTGCCGGCGCCATCGGCAAGCCAGTTGCCTGTGATGTTGGAAGTCAGATAGCGGTATTTGTAACTGTCTTGCTGGGCGCCGAAGTCCACCACATGTTCGCCCTTAGGACCTTGAGGCCGCCAGGTGCCTCGCAAAGCCAGGTTGTTCCAGCCCGTACCTGAACCATCAGCGATGGTACCGGCACCGCCGGTTTGCGCATTGGGCAAGGAATTGCTGGCGGCATTCTGGCGTTTGGTGTCTGAGCCGTAGTCGTACAGGCTGGCGGCCACTTCCCAGTCGAACACGCCTTGGGTGCGACTCTTGACCGAAACGCCCTGCAGGGTGTGCGTGAGTTTTTCGTTGGTCAAAGGAAAGTCGCCACCGGTCAATGCCGCATAGCTGCGGTGATCGACGTTGATGGCCCCACTGGTCACCGGCTGACCTGCTGCAGTCAGATACGACTGCGGCCGACCTTCGGAGGTGTTTTGCCAAACGCCCAGGGTGTAGGTGGCCCGCAAGGTCGGGCTGAAGTCGTAAGCCACTTTGGCTTTCACATGGTCTTGCACCGTGTGGTACTGCGTGCCGCCGCCCAGGATCAGCCAGGGCGCATTGGCACTGCTGGCGCCGGGCACCGCACCGGCCACGGCGGTGCCCGCACTGCCTGCCGTGCCTGTACTGACGGTGCGCGTGGCAAACGTCAAGGGCTGGCCTTGGCTGTCGGTATGGTTGAAGTTCAAGAACCAAGACCAGTCTCCACTGCGGCTGCCCAGCGATGCGCTGGTTTGCACACCGCCGTAGGTGGCGTGCGTGTTGTACAGGTCAAAGGGTTGGCGCACATAGGCAATTTTGGCCGTGCCTTCCAATTTTTCGGGCATGCGGGTGGTGTAGTCGACCACGGCGCCAACCGAGTTGCCTGGGTACGCAGCCGAGAAGGGGCCGTACATCACGTCCACGCGTTCGATTTCTTCAGGAGTGACCATGCCCCAGCGCGGCGGAAAGCTCAAGCCGCCCACACCATTGCCCAGGTAGTTGCTGAGCAAAATACCGTCGGCATACACCGCGCTGCGCGCGCTGTTGCCGGTACCCGAAGCGCGGCTAGAGAGAATGGCATGGTTGTAGTCGCCCATGTAGCGCTTGCGCACCAACAGGCTGGGGAAGTACTTGAGCGCATCTTCGCTGTCGGTGGCGTTGATGCTTTGCGCGATCTGCTGCGCGGTGATGCCCTCCATGGTGGCGGGGATCTGGGTCGGCAACGAGGTCGGGGATTTGCCCACCACGGTGACCACACCGCCGTCTTTGCTGGGCGCGTTGGTTTGGGCTGGTTGAGCGGAAACAACTTGAGCAGAGACAACAAAGGGGTAAGCCAAAGGGACGGCCCAAGTGAGGGCCAAAGCGATGCGATTTTTGTGCACGAAAATTCCTGACAATGAAACACGAAAGACGCGCGCGGCTTAAGCCACAGCGTCCACAACGAGGATCAGGAATGTGCAGGCGGGCCGCGAGGCGGCAGCGGAGCGCCAGTCAGCCAAGCGATATGGGCTGAAGGTATGGGGCGCAAGGCGTGGGCCAGGACGCTGGTGGTGTCGAAACTGAGCACCACGGAAGAAGGGGGTGCGCTGAACTGCGCGCACAAGGGGCAGTCCATGCTGCTGGACAGCTTGACGCTGTCGCCCGCGCCACCATTCGCGCCATCGTCAGCGCTGACCATTTTCATGCCGCCCATGGCCGAGCAGACCATTTGACCGGCCTGTGGATTCACCAAAGGCGAAGCCACCGAAACCCCGACGAACAACACAAACCACACCAGCACGAGGCGGGCAAGGAAGTGGGCGTTGCGCAGGGTTTGCATGATTTGATTATCAACCACGACTCACCCGCCGGGTGAGGACCTTGAAAGAAGAGGTCATATGGGTGACCTGGATTCCGTAGTGTTTCCAGTAATCTGGTGGCTCATGTCCAACCCACGTTTGCAGGAGAACCCCCATGCTCAAACTCTGCGGCTTTGCAGCCAGCAACTACCACAACAAAGTCAAATTCGCCCTGCTTGAAAAAGGCGTCCCTTTTGAAGAAGAAATCGCCTGGGTGGGAGAGACCGACTCAGCCGCGAGCCCCTTGGGCAAAGTGCCGTATTTGAAAACCGAAAACGGCGTCATGTGCGAGTCGGCCGTGATGCTCGAGTACATCGAGCAGCGCTACCCGCAAAACCCCTTGTTGCCCGCCGACCCCTTTGCCGCGAGCAAAGTGCGCGAGCTGGCGCTGTTCTTGGATTTGCACCTCGAACTGGTAGCCCGCAATCTCTACCCTGAAGCTTTTTTTGGCGGCAAGGTGAGTGACTCGGTGAAAGAAAAAGTCGGCGCCCAATTGGAGAAAAACGTCGCCGCCTTTGCCAAGCTGGTCCAATTTGCGCCCTTCGTGGCGGGTGACACTCTCTCTTTGGCCGACTGCGCTGCTGTGACGCATTTGCCCTTGGTCTCGAGTGCGACCAAAATCATTTACGGCAAAGATGTACTGGCCGACTTGCCTGCCCGCGACTACCTGAAGATGATGGGCGAGCGCCCGCACATGCAAACCATCAACGCCGACCGCAAGGCCAATCTGGCGTTGATGATGGCCCGCAGCAAAGCCAAGTCCTGATCAAACGCGCCGTTGCGCAGCGTGCGCGAAGACCGCTTTGCCATGCACGAACACTTGAGCCACCCCCCTCATGGCTGTGCGCCAGCAACTGCTATGCTCAGCGCATGAAAAGTCTGTTCCACTTTGCCTTCAACGTCACCGACTTGGACGAAGCCCGCCGCTTTTACGGCGGCGTGCTCGGTTGCCTAGAAGGCCGCAGTACCGACACCTGGGTTGACTATGATTTTGGGGGTCACCAAATTTCCATGCACCTGGGCACGCCCTTTGCCACGACCGCCACCGGCCATGTGGGTGAGCATTTGGTGCCGATGCCGCATTTCGGCTTGGTCCTGCAAAGCGCCGACTGGCAAGCCTTGGCTGCGCGATTGAAACAAGCCCATACTGCCTTTGTGATCGAGCCGCATCTGCGCTTTGCAGGCCAGCCCGGCGAACAATGGACCATGTTCTTTCTTGACCCTTTTGGCAATCCGATCGAAGTCAAGGGCTTTGATTCACTGGACACCGTCTACGCCAGTTGAACCTCTGTTTCAGGCCAATGGCACCACCTGCTGATCAATCGCCCCAAACACGCTCTCGCCATTGAGCCCTTTCATCTCGATGCGGATGGTGTCGCCAAATTGCATGTATTCGGTGCGGGGTTGGCCGTCCAAAATGGTTTCGATGGCGCGTTTTTCGGCAATGCAACTGTAGCCCTTGGGCCAGTCTTTTTGGCCGTTGACTTCCACGCTCTGGTTGCTCACCGTGCCGCTGCCGACGATGGTGCCCGCCCGCACGTTGCGGGTTTTGCACATGTGTGCAATCAGCTGGCCAAAGTGAAACGTCATTTCTGGCCCGGCTTCGCACAGACCGACTTTGCGGCCGTTCCAAGTCGATTGCATGGTCAGGTGCAGGCGGCCTTTGTCCCAGGCGTCGCCCAATTCATTGAGCGTCACGGCCACGGGGCTGAAGGCGGTGGCCGGTTTGCTCTGAAAAAATCCAAAGCCTTTGGTCAGCTCGGCATGTACCAGGTTGCGCAGGCTCACGTCGTTGGCGATCATCACCAAGCGAATGCCTTCCAAAGCCTCGTCGGGCGTGGCAGCCATGGGCACGTCGGCGGTGATGACGGCCAGCTCGGCTTCAAAATCAATGCCATAAGCCGCGTCGCGGCACACCACTGGGTCGCAGGGTCCCAGAAAGTCGTCACTGCCGCCTTGGTAGATCAAGGGGTCTTGGTCAAAATTGGCCGGCACTTCGACCTTGCGCGCTTCGAGCACCAACGCCACATGGTTCAGGTAAGCCGAACCATCGGCCCACTGGTACGCCCGGGGGAGCGGCGCCATGCAATGCCGCGGATTGAACGGGAACGCATGGCGCGCTTTGCCACTGTTGAGTGTGTGGTACAGGTCTTCGAGTTGCGGTGACATGAAATTCCAGTCGTCCAGCAGCTGTTGCATCCGGGTGGCGATGCCCGTCGCATAATGGGCGGTGGTCAAATCGCGGGAAACAACGACCAGTTGTCCGTCGCGCGACCCGTCTTTGTAGGTGGCTAATTTCATGGGCTTATTCTCGCAGGCCTGCGTCATCCGCTACAGTGAGGGCTGCATTGCATATTACGCATTGTTAAATTCATTTAACTAAACGAAACAAATCTTAGCCGATATGGACGCGACCCGCAGCCCCATCACTGACAAAGAAAGAGCAGGCATACAGTCGGTTGAAGTGGGTTTTGCCTTGCTCGACGTTTTGGC
>Ga0164295_10002782_pt1 | contig 14251 bp, 13 predicted proteins | sample GEODES006metaG_FD_111798 | JGI IMG/M metagenome (GOLD analysis project Ga0164295, IMG submission 111798) | Oligotrophic lake water microbial communities from Sparkling Lake, Wisconsin, USA - GEODES006 metaG | ecosystem: Environmental > Aquatic > Freshwater > Lake | place: USA: Sparkling Lake...
ACCCAGGCGATAAAGATGACATCACTGCACAAATTGCAGCCCGTAACGGCAAAACAATTCTCTTTGTTAAGACACAACGCGGTGCAGATCGTCTCTGCGACAAACTAGCCCACGCAGGCGTTCCGGTCGGAGCGCTTCACGGCGGTAAGTCACAAGCAGTTCGTACTCGTACACTTGCACTATTTAAGGATTCAGCAAACGCCGCTCTTGTTGCAACAGATGTTGCAGCACGCGGTATCCACGTTGATGGAATCTCACTTGTTGTGCACGTTGATGTTCCACAAGATCACAAGGATTACCTCCACCGTTCAGGCCGCACGGCCCGTGCTGGTGAATCTGGTGCCGTGGTAACACTCACAACATCAAAGCAACAGAAGTCAGTCTCAGGACTTACTTCTCGGGCAGGTGTAACGCCTAAGTCTATTTCAGTTACTTCACTGAGCGCAGACTTGATGCGAATTACCGGAGCACAAGAGCCTTCAGGAATTCCTTACGTTGCCCCGATCGTCGAGAACAAGGGACCTAGCCGTGGAACCCGTAAACCACGTCCAAACTCGGCACAGAGACGACGTAGACCAAGATAAAATTACAAGCCCATCAGTTGGGCTTGTTGGTCAAAGTCAGGAACCGCTTCGCGCACTTGATTAAATGTCCCCTGAGCAATTAGTTTGCCATCCTGCATGTAGACGACAATGTCTGCGTTGCGAATCGTTGAAAGTCTATGAGCAATCGTAATTACCGTAGCCGTTCCCTTTAATCCTTGTATTTCAAGGGAGATATCAGCCTCTATTTGTCCATCAAGTGCACTTGTAGCTTCATCAAGGACTAGGAACTTTGGTTGCGTTAGCATTGCGCGAGCAATTCCGAGGCGCTGACGTTGCCCTCCACTAATTTGGGCTCCTCTTTCGCCAACCTGGGTTTCTAAACCTTGTGGCAGAGAAAGAACAAATTCTTTTAGTTTCGCGGTATCTAATGCGGACCAAACCATTTCATCAGTAATTGAATGGCCCGGAAAACCAAGCCCCACATTTTCTCGAATGGAACCCGACGAGACAACAATGTCTTGGGGTACGTAGGCAATAGCTCCGGGCCATACCGTCACAGTGTCTGATGGATTTCTATCCGATATGAGTACTGTTCCTGACTCAGGTTGAAGCACGCCCAACATCAAATCAACTAAGGTAGTTTTGCCTGCACCTGAACCTCCAACGATTGCAACAAATGTTCCCTCAGGAACACTAAGCGACACCTGATTAATGGCTAAATTATCCTTATTCGGGTAGCGAAATGAGACAGATTCCAAAAGCAATCTCGATGAGAAACCATGATGAGAAACATCAACTTCGTCATCAACCTTTGAAATGACATTAGAGGAACCCAATCCTTCAATCAAATCTAGGGTCGGTTGCGCCGCCCCGATACTTCCCTTTATCTGGATAATTCCCTGCTGGGTCCGCATCACAGCTGGGGCGATGCGAGTGCCCGCAGCCATAAAAATAATTAATGTCGAAATTGCTTGAGTTGCATCTTGTAGTAGAAATTGGATCGATGAGATCATTAGTGCAGCAAGCACAACAGTCGATTCAATTAGATATTTGCTGATACTCGGCATGAACTGGAGTTCGGCTGCCGAGTCGGCTAAATTAAATCTGATGTTTCTAATTTCACGTGTGTAAAAATCTCGTCGATTACGCACTACCAATTCTCTATATGAACTAAGAACTTCAACTATTTTTTCATTACTTTGTATGCTGTATTTTGCATTTAATTTTCCTAGTTTGATCGCTCGAGTGCTTGTCATTTTTAAGAGGAACCAACTCACAATTCCGAAAAAAAGAATAATAAACAAGGCAGTTACATAATCGATTACCAATAACCCTATTGTGAGCACAATTAACAAAGATAGGTCTGCAATCAAATTTACGATGGTAGCAAGCACGCCGAGAGTTATGGATTGAACTCCAGTAGTAAGCGCAAATGCAGTTTCTTGGGTCGATTTCTGCTGTATTCTCAAAAGAGATTGGGAAAGTAACCGACTCGTTAGTTCGGAAGATATCAGCGCGCCTCTTCTACTCAAAAAGAACAGTGCCTTTCGGCTGAAAATTACTGAAAATATTGTTTTGCCAAGCAACAAAGCTCCTGCCAAAGCCCCAAGTACTGCAACTTGACTTTGAAAAGTTAATCCATCTAAGTGTAAAGTTTGAAGCACATCAGATACTCGAGTTCCGGGCTCGCGCGATCGTATGCCCGTCGAAGCTAAAGCACCCACGACGCCAATTAAGGCAATCGCAATAAGATCAAGAAATCCCAGAAAAATTTGGAGTAGGACGACGAAGAACAATTTCTTTTTGTCACCAGGAGGTAAAATTTTAAGTGACCTTGCTACGGTGGAATTCGCCCATCTGCGTCCAAAAAAGCTCATCATGACTTAAGCCTACTCAATTTTGCTAAAATCTCGCCTGTGTCACCCAACGGCTTTCCAGTCTTTCCCAAGAACCGGGAATCAAATCCTTTGGATCTGTCCTGTGCTTGAACCACTTTCTAGGCGCATAGACGGAGGTCGTTGACGATGCTAATTTTGCTGCCCACCAAGAAAAAGTTGAGTTTGAAATTATAATCTTGCTGGCGTAGGACATTAAAATCATCGACTCAACTGGGTCTGAGCCATGCGGCGGTTCAATGACGCGAGTTTTTATCCCAAAATTTTTGAATTCATCCCTTACTGATTGGGGTGAATCCGTAAATATCCAGATTTCTTTACTCTCCAAAGATTTCGGGTTGATCGATTGATAATACTCAGGTGAAAGACAGCCCATTTGCCAATTCGTTTTTAGTTGATAGTCACCTCTCCGAACATGCATCACTACTGGGTCAATCTCAGCCATCAGTTTTAATTGGTCTTCAAGCCAGTTGGAGGGTTTAGCTAGGCTTTGGTACGAAATTATTGGTTTGGTTTCTAGCGCGTCAAAGTACCGCCAGGATTGAAAATATCCATTCCTGAGATTTTTTGGCTTGGCTGACTGACTAAACTCGATGTATCCAATCTCCAACTCTTCTTGATCAAATAATTGATCCAAAGAATCTAATTTAAAGTCTGCGAAACGCCGAGAGAGGGCGTCTTGAACTCTCAATCTTAAATGGCGCCCATAAGGTGAATTCTTTGATGTGATTGAATAGCCATCAAGTAGTCCAAGTGTTTCGATATTCTCACCAGGATGTAATTTCGCTATCTGAGAGAGACGTGAAGTCTCAAAAATGGGCGTTAGACCCCATTTTTCTGAGAAGTAAAGTCCTGCATAAAACTTAAACAGTTGATTGCCCAGACCGCCGTCAATCGAAATTTCAAGGTTGTCTCTATTTCTCATCAAAAGACTTTCCCTGGTTTTCTAACTGCATGTATCAGTGGTTCTAGTGTAGACAAATGTGAATAGGTTTCATCAAAGCAAAGCCTCGGAGACTCCTCGGAGTGATCATTTTTGGCCGCCCATTGATTCAGGTGACTTTCATCATGCCAAACCGCCATAATCTCTCTACTGCCGTCCGTCTTTACGTTCGACGATAGCTGTTCAATCATTTTTCTAATTGCATTTTGGTTTCCAAACCAGATTCCGCCACAGTAGTAATTTTTCCTTAAGCGGCGAGGAACGTACGCGGTCGAGCTATCGCGTTCTTCCCATTTACCTAATGCGCCGTACTTCAATGATAGAAGGAGGTCACTGAAAAGTAATCGCGGATTGCGAAGATAACAAATTACTCTTTTGCCACCGTGTGGCCTCCAATACCCGGGGTGTTGCACCAAACAAATCTCTGAGGTTGATAGCTTCTCTCGAATAACGTGCCATGGGCTCTTAGTGATCAACATGTCTGCGTCTAAATATACAAATATGCCCACATCTGATTTCAAGACTTGCTTAAGGAAAATTTCGTATCTTAGAAGTGTGGCTTCTGGCCAACCAAGTGAGGGAATCTCAAAAACATCAATCGCGATATTCAAAAAATCCTTAGCGTACGTTTTTGCTTCATCAGGTTGATCGGTAAACAACCAAAAGTGAATATTATCTTCTGGAACTGTATTCGCCTCTGCCGATTGCACTAACTGCTTCCAGTAATCCAAATATTTTTTAGTGGCTATATTTAAGATAACTATAGAATCCATAATTGGGTGACTTTGAGCAACCATCTGGATATCATATATCTTGGCTACCGAGAGTAAGGTGAAATTATAATGTCGACTCAAGGAAATAGTGTCTCCTGTCTACTCCCGGTTAAAAATGGTGAAGATTACTTGGAGAAGTTGATTCCTTTAATCCTAGCGATGTTGGAGTTAGAGGATGAAGTAGTAATTGTGGATGATGGTTCAACGGATCAAACTTCAAGAATCATTAAAAGTTACATGATAAATGACAAAAGAATTAAATTGATTCAAACAAATGGTATCGGGTTGGTCTCTGCGCTAAATCTTGGGCTATCAGAATCGGTTAATCCCTGGATTGCCCGATTTGATGTAGATGACCTATATGATCCTTATAGATTATGCAATCAAAGACGTTTGATTGCTGATCCCATTGCAATTATTTTCTCAGATTATTCATTCACGTCTCATTCGGGACATTATTTGGGAACGGTCCGCTCTGCTGTAACCGCACCAGCGACTCTATTATCTTTGGTTTCGGCGCAAAGAACCCCACATCCAGTGTCCTTGATCAACCGCGAATATTTATTGGCAGCGGGGGGCTATCTACTTGAAGAATATCCAGCTGAGGACCTTGGGTTATGGTTAAGGATTTCAAACTTTGGAGAATTGGTTTCCACTCCAACCATACTTCTCAAATACAGGCTCAGTGGAAAATCCGTCTCTAAGTTGAATCGGGAGAAACAGTTAAGAAAAAAGGATCAGCTAATCTTAAATTGGTCGGGTTGGGATGAGGTCTATGAAAATTGTCTTTCAGTCTTTAGTGAGACGACAGCTTTTTACTTAAGTTTAGAGGGTGGTTACGACAGAATTTTACTGCATCTTAGAGATTTGAGAATTGTTTCAAACACTTTAGCAAAGCCCGTAAAGCTAAGCCAGTTATTTAAAGTATTCGATTTTCGTGTCAAAATTGGACTTTTCAGTGCAGGAATTAAATTAATTTACTGGTTAAGCGTTCGTAAAATTTATAGAATTTTCCAAAAATAGTACCGGTTTAGAACTGCCCTAAACATGTACTGAAAAAAATATCGTGGGTTATGGATTACTGTTCTGATTAGTTTTAAAATATTATCCAAGCCTCTTCTACTACTCAAGCTTAAAATCACTTTGGATTCTCTCGTAACCTCGGAAGTGAAACTTTTGTATTCATCGGTTAATTCACTTACAGCTCTTCCGGTCTGGATTAACCAATTATCAATATCTGTATATTTAATCGGATAGTCGCGTAATCCGTATTCTCTAGCGTAAAGAGAGGTTCCAATAATTAATCGACTCGTCGAGTGCTTGTACATGCTGGTTCGAGATAGTTGATTCTCGTGAATTCTATAGCGTAAGACATAGTCCGTTAGGTTTGCAATACTCCCTTCCTGCCAAAGCCGGGTCCATAAGTCCCAATCCTCTGGTAAATTTTCTCGATACCCTCCAATCTTAATTACATTCTCCCTCCTAAACATTGCAGCAGGATGCGCGATTGGTGAGCGTCGGAGTAACTCCTTTTTATGAACTACGTTCTCTGAAAATCTAGATATTCCGATTAAGTCGCCTTTTTCATTTATTAGTTTCAATTGTCCACCAACTGCGACGCAGTCCGAGTTAGTATCTAGATAACTACTCTGTTGGGTTAGACGGTTTGGTTCCATGAGGTCATCTTCGTCCATTCTCGCCACGTAGATTGCTTTCGATTTGGACAGGCCTAAATTGAGCGCATTCACAATTCCTGGTTTATCGGACTGGTAAACACGATAATTTGATACCGAAGTCTTGAGTAGAGCTTCTGCATCACTCTTCTTAATTCGGTCGGCAACCAGAATAATTTCAAACTCGCTAGAAGGCATTGATTGGACAGCCATACTTTGTATGGCGCCATCTAAAAATTTTAATGAGTGGCACGGAATCAGTATTGAGACTCTTATTGTGGATGCCACCCTTACACTATATCAACAGCAATACCTTATTCGGCTAGGAGGTTAATGAGTGAAGGTTGGCGTAATTGGGCTAGGTCTCATGGGCTATCCAATAGCCTCTTCACTCCACAACAGAGGCCATGAAGTGATCAGCTGGACTCGAAAACCCAGAGTTATGCCATGGTTTAACTCCACCGACTTAGCTGGCTGCATGCCTCAAGGATTAGATTTCTTAATTGTTGCATCTGGTAACGCGCGTCCTTCACTGGGGGGCGTAAATAGCGAAATGATGTCTACATATGATTTGTTCTCAGAACACATTGCGCAAGGTGGACCTCGCGTTTTATACCTTAGTTCAGGGGCTGTGTACGGAGAATGCATCGAAAAGCGATCCGAAAACGATCCGACTAATCCATCTACCGAATATGGACTTGCTAAACTTGCCGTGGAGAAAGCTTTTCTATCAATCTGTGGAGAAAACTTTTGCTCGCTGCGAATCGGAAATGTCATTGACTGGGATTCTCCCTATGGAGTGCTTCAAGCTATGAGCAAGGCACTCACGCAGCGTCGGATAGATTTTTACGGCAATCCAACTGACTGTCGCGATTATGTATCGATCCAAGATCTAACTTTTGCTATCTCAAAAATAGTTGAATCGGAGGTTTTCCCGAATATTCTAAATGTTGGTTCAGGGGTCGAAGTGCAGCTTAGCGAATTGGCAGTCTTTTTGAGCGATAGATTTAATGGCGAAATTGAAATAAGCTGGCAGGAGATTGGATTTGGTCAATTAAAGGAAACAAAATTAGACATTTCAAAATTGAAATCAACTTTTGGAGTATACCCAAAAAATCCTCTGGAAATTTTCACTGAATTCTTAAATCGGGGAAACTCTTGAGTACTTTGCGATAAAGATATCTCGGCTGATCTGCCAAGTAAAATTATTTTTTTTGCACCAATCACTGAGAATTGAAAACTGAGGATAACCATCTCTAGAATATGAATCAGCTCCGAACAGTCTCACATCATCAATAAATAGGGCGACAGCGTTGAACCTATCTAATGAAGAAGCAATATCTGATAGCTCGCTTAAAATTGGAGTAACCGCATTTCCTAGAAAGGTTTCTCCCTCTGAAAAATGACCATCTAACCAAATATTGACGGTATCAGAAGTAGATTCGAGCGCTTCGTGAAAATATTGTTCACTTGTTCCAAAAATAACTTTAACATTTTTAATCTTACTCAACCTTGTCATCGCTCTTTGATAGTAAGTCTCCGAAGGTTCAATGGTGATAACCATCGGAAATCTACTTGAGAGATACTTGCTTGTCGAACCCTCATACGTGCCAGTTTCAATCCAGACGGCATTAGAAATTGAGTGCCTCTTAAGAACCTGCATTTTCAAGTAATTTGGAAATGGGGCGGAAAAACCTCTCAACAAGAATTGGAGCCAACTTCGCGCACTTCTCAGACTTAGGATTAATTCAAGCATCATTTAAACTCCAGATCTAAACTCTTTACGTTTATCGAGATTTAACCCTTCAAGTGTAACGTTAGGACTGCCAAGTATTTTGATGTTATAACGAGAAAAGTAACTCATCCTCAACTGGGCCAATAGTCTGAGTAACCGAACTTTTTGAGAAGTTGGACATTAAGCCGCATTAACTTACGTTTAAGTCTGACCGAGAGCCGCTTGCTCACTCTTTTGAAATCTCTTTCGCTTTGGATTCGAGATAAATTTTGGGCTTGTTTTAGTCTACTTACACCCTCACCTTGAGTTCCGAACCATGGCTGAATAGCTGTCTCGGTTGTAAAAATAAAATGGAATAATCTCTCGAGCATCCAGGCTTCACTTACAAAAAAATCATAACTCACAACCTCCCGGAGAGTCTTCCAGAATTCCAATGGATATTTACTAATCTGAAAATCTTGTATGATGTAATTCGCTCCAGGAGCAAAAGTCACAAATTTTGGATCAAAATCAAGCACAAAGAAAAAATGAAGGAACTCATTTAGGTTCCGAAAATATCTACATGTTGAATTTCCCGCATACCAACTATTGTTTACTTCAGCTAGAAGTCCAGGTGAAACTAGGAAAGATATTCCTTCAAGTTCTACAAGATTTGGATCCCTGAATAAAGGTGTGAAGCGCCGGTTCTTAATTGCAGAAGTAAAGGATTCTGTATCCATGTGCCGTTCCAGGATATTTCCTTTGAGTAAAGCAACTTCGGATGGAAGATTTTCATAATTACCAATTATCCAGTCCAACCAATTGGTTAGACTGTGACCAATATTCTCCGTAAAGGTAATTTTCTCTCGGTGAATGCTTACAAGTTTCTCTTTATCTTTTTCAGACAAATTATCACTGGCTTCGTAAATAAAATAATCATCCAATAGTTCAATCAAATCGCTTGGGTTATGGTTGTAATTGTGGACGATTGATTTCAAGTTTTTGTCCTTTATTGGTTCAGTGGTGATGGGTACCAATTTTCAGTTTCTCTATCAGTAGCTTTTTGAAAAATCCACTGCAGGTGCGTTGGTTTCTTTTTCCTCAAAACTCTTAATGTTCTAACTATAAATCTAGGAACTTGATTCATTTCAAGATTCATGTTCTTATCTCGAATTACCGTATCGCTTGAGTTTCTAATCCAGGAAGATTGTTCCCATGTGCCTGGACCCTTCAACCAATTATTCTGAATCTTGTGAAAGTACCCATTGAATCCATATCCGAGTGTTCTAGCTCCAGCCTTATCTCCGCAAAAATAGTCCGCGGTGTCTACGGAAATGATATTTACGTGTGTCGGATCCTGAAATGCCGCGGGGCTTGGAAAGGCAGGCGTAACAGCTATCAGGAAACCTCCTGGCTTAAGTGCTCTATATATTTCATTCATAAGGTCGATAAATGGGAAGTTTATTTCTTCCCCCACTCTTTCCCAGCGAGGTATGTGTTCTAGAACATCAAATGCAGAAAAGCTATCGATCGAATTATCTTCAAATGGCAAACGCTTAGTTAGATCTGATTGAACTCTTTCTACTTCTGCTGAGAATCTCTGGCTGGGCTGGTAGTCGGTAGCTAATACTTTGTCGGCTCTCATCGGGTTCCGCGGAATTGCGCCGGCACCTAAATCTACATGCACTGCGCCTACAGAATGTACTATTGGCGTCGTTACCTGAAAAGCTAAATAATTAATCAGACTTGAATTACGTATTTGCACGCTAATACCTTAACACTCTACTCAAGAAACATGTGAGCAAATCTAGATTTATTAGCCAATAAAAATGAGGGGAGATCCTTTTCTGATTTATGAAATTTTGCTCCGCGCCCACGTATGTCCTCATTCTTAGCTAGAGAATTCTCTAGGTCTGCATGGACTTGGGGTGTGTTTATCTCTTGGTGACCGTAGGAGACCAATTTTTCCCGAATACCCAAAGAGTCAGTCTGAAAAGAGAAATGCCATCCGCCTTTCAGAACTCTCGTCCGTGGAATACGTCCATGAGTTCGAATGTCATTTATGCAAGAATCTCTTATTTGGCTATATGTTGCTAATACTGTCCCTGTCCAGTTATGCCAATGCTCATTAGAACGGTTGTTTAGTTTATACATGTAAGGAATTTGTTTAAATATGTAAATACACTTTTCTCGTAATCTAATCTTCGCTTTAGGATTCCATATCTCATCTACATCAGAAATGAATACTAGATCGTTATTCTCAAGCCCATCAATCGCTAAATGTAAGGCTTCCTTTTGAAATGCCTCTATCGTCCAATGGGAATTTCCAGGACCTAGAGGAACATTTTTTGAATTTAGTGTTCGTGCGGCAATTGTTTTAACCAGCCTAGAAGAGTTAGGGTCGTGAATCTTGGCAGTAACTGTATCTCGGTCTAAAGGCGAATCTTCGAGCCAATAATGAATTATTTTCCCGCTAAACCGCTCAAATCTTTCTTTATTGGCCAAAAAGTATGACTCTTTAGGACTTCCAGAAAAAGTTCTGTTCGACTCAAAAATGACAAATTTATCTACATGCTCATTGAGAATCTCTAACCGGATTTCTAGTGTGTCCAACTCATTGAAGAAATAGAAACAATCATAGATATTTCCTTCGTGCTCAGCTAACTCTTCAGACAAAGAAGAGCCTAGCCAGCCCAAAGAATCCATTTTTTCATTAATTAGTGAAATTCTTTGTCGTCGAATAAACGACTGCACCAATCGTAGGTAGCTTCTTAGCCATTTGGGAAATATCTTCTTAAGTAGTTCTTTCCACTTTAGATCAAGATTCATCCAATCATTCTGCCTGGAAGTTCTCTCGATGGCGCTCGACACAAGAGGAAGTTCACTAGGGGCATCAACTAATCTTTCAGCTAATTCGGCTGCACATTGATCGAAAGTCCATAACTTTGCCTGCTGATCTAGATAGACAAATGTGCTAGTTAAGTTGTAGCCACATGCCCAATACTCTGCGGTGTTGTATCCCCACCAATATTTAGGGGCTATACATGTATCAAGATTGGTGTTTAACCAACTTGGGAACCAGGCAAAACTAGTATTAGCAATGATCAAATATTTCGCGCTATTTATATCTATATAATCTTGACGTAGAGACTGATGCGAAATTTCAGAGGCATCAAAAAATTTTTCAGCGGTTTTTTCATCGTCTGTGACAACCTTGAACTTCATTTTTGGATTTATTTCCAACATCTTTTCGCGCGCGTCTTCCCAATATTGTTTTGGTAAGAATACTCGCGGGATAGATTTATACTCACCGCCCCTAAAATTAATTACGCATACGTCTTCTTTTGTCTGTTCAATATCTTGGGAATCCACTATTTCTAGCCAAACTTGGATTTCTTTCTTGTATTTTTCAATGTATTTCTCACCCTGAAAATTTCCATCTAACTTTGTTGAAGGTCGGATTAGATGCCAGTCATCGCTATATGATGTTACATCCTGACCTGTAATTGGGTGTCGCTCTAACTTCTCACGAAAATAATTCCTGATTCCATCCGGGAGTTGAGCTGGAGGTCCTCCCTCGGGTCCGTCGCCACCATAAATCTGTTCGCCAAAATCCAAATCGAACAAACTTAACCCTTTGAATTTTTCAGGAGATTTGATCCCAAAACCTATCCCGAGTTCGAGGGCTTTACATCTTGTAACGATATAAAGCCAAAGTTGATTCCCTAGACCTTGGCCGTCGTAAAATTCCGTAACAAGGATTTCGCGCTTCAACATTAGACCTCCGACAAACCCAAAACGTACTTAGAAAATACTCTATCACTCCATTGTCGTCCCATTTGTCTTAATGAGTTCTGTGCTTCTTTTTTATGTTCAGCACATTGAAATTTTAGAATGTGTATGCGTAGAAGTCATTAATGAGGGAATTCTAAATATTTAAATTTAAGGCGAGCGAATAAGAGGCCAACGAATAACCTTGCATAGAAAACTTTTCGAATCCCCATATTTTCCCTTGCTAATTTAAGAACTAGCAACCTATGGTACGGATTCAATGTGGAATCCTTAAGGCACTCGATTACGTCGTCAATTTCTAATGATTCCATTTTTAAAATTGATTGAATTTCGCTTAAAGTTTGATCTAGTGACATATTTCGTGAAACTCTTGTGGGAGGATTTCCATAGTTTACTAGTGGGGTTCCGATTACTCCTGGATTTCCGAATGAGTTGAAATAGTCCGAATAGTTTTTGACGTCTACCAACATCCTGTATCTTTCATCATATTGAATATAATCTGTCTTCCGAGTCAGTAGGCAGCTGGGTCCTCCGACTGAATTAAATCCAAACAAGTTTGATTTCTTCCAGACGGGAATAATGATTGATCCATCCTCATGCCTGCCAGAGACTAGAAACCACCTGTGAGTTGTATCGAATTCGCCGATTCTATTTATAATTTCTTCGTAACCACTCGGCGCGGATAGCCAATCATCTTGATGTAGAACGTGAATCCATTCAGTTGTTAAGTAAGAAACTCCAAAATTTGTGTTACCTGCGATCCCTTGAGTTGCTGAATTTCTAAGCATTTGAATGTTCAGTTCAGGAAAGCTGGCAATAATTTTTGAGTGATCTGGGCTCTCCGGTGAATCGTCACTAATGACTATTTCGCGAGGCCGAAGTGTTTGATCGCGAATACTCTGTAAGGCACGATATAACAGAGCTAAATCTTGCTCACTTTTGATATGGCATGGGATACAGACACCTAAACTGTTGGGGTGCTCATTCACCATTCTCCTCAGCAATCATCATCAAATACTTGCCATAATCACTCCCTGGCGATCGTTCTGCAAGTTTCATCAACTCACTCCTCGAAATCCATTTATTCCGGAATGCGATTTCTTCCAGACAGGATATTTTTGTACCTTGTCGGTCTTCAAGGGCCCTGACATAAGATGAGGCATCATGCAGTGAGCTGAAAGTTCCTGTGTCCAACCACGCGGTTCCACGCGGTAGGACCGTTACCTCTAATTTCCCTATATCAAGATATGTGTGATTGACGGAGGAAATTTCCAATTCTCCTCGGGCGCTCGGTTTAATGCTTTTTGCAATGTCACAAACGTCCTCATCGTAAAAATACAAGCCGGGAATCGCATAACTTGATTTGGGTGATGTTGGCTTTTCTTCAATCGAAATGGCCTTTCCAGATGAATCGAATTCAACCACCCCATATCGCTCTGGGTCTGATACTCGATACGCAAAAATATGAGCACCTTCAACATTTGAATAGGTTCTTAGCTGAGTGCCGAGTGTGGGGCCATGGAACAAATTATCTCCTAAAACCAAGGCACACTTCTTATTCTTAATCTCAGATTCGGCAATCATAAATGCTTGAGCTAGGCCTTCTGGCCTCGGTTGTACTTTGTAAATGAACTCGATACCTAGATCTGAACCATCACCAAGTAGCCGAATAAACGAACTTTGATCTTCTGGTGTTGTAATAACTACTACCTGTTTGATCCCTGCCGTCATCAAAGTTGAGATTGGATAGTGAATGAGAGGTTTATCAAATACGGGGAGCAGCTGTTTACTAATTCCTTTGGTGATGGGCCAGAGTCTTGATCCAGTCCCCCCTGCCAACACTATTCCAATCATAGCCATACGATACTGCCTGATAGACTTTTTCGAAAGGACGGGTGTACTCATGAGACTTCTGGTTACAGGTGGGGCCGGGTTTATTGGTTCTAATTTTGTAAGACGTCAAGTGAATTCGTCGCGTTGGTCGTCTATCATAGTTTTGGACTCTCTGACTTACGCAGGTAACCTTGAAAATCTCGCAGTTTGTGAATCTGATTTACGATATCAATTTGTTAAAGGTGACATCCTTGATCAAAATCTCGTAGAAGATTTAGTGAAAAAAGTCGATGTTCTAGTTCACTTTGCAGCTGAGTCTCACGTTGATCGATCTATTGTTAACCCACACAAGTTCGTGGAAACCAATGTATTGGGAACTCATGTTCTGCTACGGGCTGCACTCGGTGCAGAAAATCTCAAATTCATTCATGTATCAACGGACGAAGTATACGGATCGATAGAGCAGGGATCTTGGCCGGAAACGCATCCAATCAATCCGAATTCCCCCTATTCAGCATCTAAGGCTTCTTCTGACTTACTAGCACTTTCTTACTTTCGAACTTTTGGATTAGATGTCATGGTTACTCGTTGCAGTAACAACTACGGTCCATTTCAATTCCCGGAGAAAATTATCCCTCTTTTTGTAACAAATATTATCGAGGGTAAAAAGGTCCCGATGTACGGCACCGGACTAAACATACGAGATTGGCTTCATGTAGATGATCATTGCCGCGGGATTGAACTAGTCATTGAAAAAGGGCTGCCCGGCCAGATCTACAATCTTGGTGGTGGGAAAGAATTAACTAACATGGACCTCACGCTCAGAATTTTGCAACTGATGGGTCAGAACGAAGATTCAATTGTCAAAGTAGCTGATCGAAAAGGACACGACCAACGGTATTCCGTTGATATCTCCAAGGCAATTACGCAACTTGGTTACAAACCAATGATTGATTTTGATGAAGGCTTGAGTGAAACCATAAAGTGGTACGAGGAGAATTCTGAGTGGTGGCATAAACTTAAAGATATTCAAACGTAAATGAAAAAAAGGTGGCTGATTACTGGTGCGGGCGGTCAATTAGG
>Ga0164295_10002783_pt1 | contig 14250 bp, 5 predicted proteins | sample GEODES006metaG_FD_111798 | JGI IMG/M metagenome (GOLD analysis project Ga0164295, IMG submission 111798) | Oligotrophic lake water microbial communities from Sparkling Lake, Wisconsin, USA - GEODES006 metaG | ecosystem: Environmental > Aquatic > Freshwater > Lake | place: USA: Sparkling Lake...
TAGAGGAGAAGAAGGCTAGGCGTGGGCAAGGGTCGCTGGCCGCGAGGCGAGCCGGCCGATCATGTCGACCGCCAGACGACGGCCCGCGGGATCGCCAGCTTCAATGGCAAGTTCGCCACGGCAGCGCAGTTCAGAAACGGTCAGGGTACCGACGAGCAATCGTTCCAGCGTGTCGGCAGCCAACCAGACCGTCGGAACCGACGACGCGGGCAGGCCGACGTAGAGCGACACAGGCTGGCCATTTTCGAGGGCAATCGTCCACTGTCCTCCACCGGCACCTGTGGCCGAGAGGCCGAAGGCGGTGGCCGAACGATCCGTCAACCATGAGGCCGGGCCGAGCAACGCTTCGAGCGTGGCCCTCGCGGTCGAAGACCGTGGCGAACGGCCTGGCGGCGGCCAACGGAAGTTGTTGGCGATCGCGAACCGACAGAGGCGGCGGATCGTCTCTTCGTCGAGGGCTGGTGCCGGCAGGCCCGGCACGGCGCGGTGCGTGTTCGTGGCGTCAAACCGCGGGTCATCACGCCAGTAGGCCTTGTAGACATGCATCTGATCGAGGAACAGCTTCCCGAGCGCCCGCGGGTCCAAGGCGGCCGCCGGCTTCGGACCGGGGGCTCCAGAAACTGCCAGTGCGTCCCGCTTCCGCTTCAGTTCCGCGGCCATCTCCACCACCAACCCTTCGAACACGCGGCAGAGCGTGCCCACGCTCGTGGGTGCATCGGATGTCAGGTGGTAGGTCCGACCGTGGAGTGACTCGTCGAGGATGATCCGCGTCATCGCGGCCGACACCCAGTCGACCGGCACGAGATTCTTGCATTCCATGCCCGTCATGCCGAGCACATCGAGGAGCGAGCCGGGCTCCATTTCCGCGCCGACAAACGCCTGCACGAAGGGCTGCACGATCCGCAGCGGCTTGTAGAAACCGTGAAACGTATTCGTGAAGCCAGTGACGAGGTCGCCGACGATGATGCTCGGCCGGTGGACGGTGCAGACATCGAGACATCCGGCCCCCGTGGCCTCCGCCTCCGAGGTGATCTTACTGCGTTCGTAGTCATTGCCGGGGGTCTGGCCGACGTCGAGTTCGCTCTCCAGGATTTGTCCCTGCCGCAGCCCGCAGACATATGCACTCGACACATGGTGCAGCCGACGGATACCAGTATCGCGGCAGAGCGCCAGCATGTTCCGAGTGCCGGTGACGTTGCTCGTGTAGGGCTCGCCATCTGATTCACGGAGTTGGAACGACAGGCTCGCCGCCGAGTGGATCACCTCGCGGACGTTATTCGCGATCCACGACCGCTGTTCGGCCGTCAGCCCGAGCCCATCTGCGGACAGGTCGCCCTCAAGCACCACCGGGCACGGCACGTCGACGCCGGCCACCTCCCGCCAGTCAGCGAGCAGTTCGTCGACACGTTCCGCGGCACCAGCGGTCTTCGAGCCACGGACGATCACCGCCACGCGACGACCGGCGGCGGCGAGATCTCGGAGCAGCGACCGACCGAGCAGGCCGGTCGCCCCGGTGAGCAGGAGGTAGGAATCGTGACTTGGCATACGTGTCAGACGTGGATCGCGGCTCCTCCGTCGACGACAAGCGTCTGCCCCTGGACGAGATCGGAGAGCGAACTCGAGAGGAAGAGCACGGCATCGGCCACGTCGGCCGCCTCGAGCATCCGTTCGCCCATCATCGTCTTGTGCTGCCGGCCGGCGAACATCTCGGCCGCGCCGGGGAGTCGCTTGGTCGAATCGGTCTCCACGAGCCCGGCCTCGACCACGTTGACGTTCACCCCGCGATCGCCGAGTTCGAGTGCCCAGTGCCGCGCGAGTGACGTGAGCGCCGCCTTCGAACCGCCGATCAGGCCATACATCGGCAGCGCCATGTGCGTGCCATGGCTGGACAGCACAACGGCCTTGCCACGGCCCGGGGCCGACTCGAGCAACGGTGCCGCGGCCTTCAGCAGGTAGACAAACGACAGCACGTTCGTGTGCATCGCCGCGTCAAAATGACGCTGCGTGGTGGCGGCCAACGGCCGAAACCCGCCGGTGGCGGCATTGTGGACGAGGATGTCAAGCCGGCCGAATTCCTGCCGTACGAAGCCGATCATGTCATCGACGTCTTCCTCCTGGCCGACGTCGGCCCGCACGCAGGCGACGTTCCGCCCCATGGCAGCGATTTGCGCGGCGACCTCGTCCGCCTCGCGGCCACTGGTGACGTAGTTGATGATGATGTCAGCACCAGCCTCGGCGAGGCGAAGGGCACAGGCCCGGCCGATGCCGCGGCTGGAGCCAGTGACAAGGGCCACTTTTCCAGTGAGATCGATCATGGACGGACAGCCTCCGGGAAATAGGTTACGAAAATGAATGACTCTGCCGCGGGGATGCGGCCGCGACAGCGACGATGTGTCTCTTGATGTGGAAGAAACACCCTGAGCCACGGACATCGGCAAAACGATCATGAGCGATCCATGCAAAGGCCCTGGCCGACAGGTCGCAAATCGTCACCGATCGGGGTCGGAATTCCGTGTCGAGATGGGCCGCCTTATACGCAGCCTCCTTGGCGGCCCAGAGCAGTGCCCTGAGGATGCCATGATCGTCGGGCATCAACGCCAACTCGTCAGGCGTGAACCACAGGTCAAGGCCACGCCCAGCCTCCGCCGGATCGACGATGTCGAGCCCCACCCATGCGGTATCACACAGGCTTGCACCGACCAAGCCGTGGACGTGTGAAACCGAGACCGACACGTCCGAAAGCATGCCATCGACGAGCACCACGGGCCGGCCCGAAGGCATGAGTGCGGCCACGCGGACGCTTCCGCCATCGCTATCGCGTTGCAAGGCTGCGAGTTCCTCGGCCAAGCAGACTGCCTGGCGAGACAGCGAGGTATCGGAGTCTTGGGACGGCGTCACAAAGAAAGCATCGACGCTCCACGGGCCCACCTGCAATCGGCGGCTGATCCGTTCCTGCGTCAGGCTGCGCCGGGAAGCGGCCGGCTCCACCGTTTCGGTGATCATGAAGGCCGACTCCGCTCGGCGGCCATCACGGCAAGATGCAGACCGTCGAGGGCGAGGAGTACGCGACCGTCGTCACCGAATAGCACAACCTCGTAGATGCTCTCCCGTGCATCCTGCGACCGAAAGAGCATCCGTGCGATGCACTTCTCGCCGCCACGTGGCCGCGACATGATTCGCAGGCGCTCGAACGCCAGAGGCACCTCCACGCGACGGCCACAGAGGATGTAGGAGTAGACGGCACAGGCCACGATACAGCCATCGAGGAGAGCGACTGGGATAGTCCACCCCTTCGATCCACGTGGCAGGGTCACGCCATCGCCGTGCTGCGACACGAGCCGACCCCAGCCGCCGCTGCGGTCGAGGAACAGGCCGTCGAGTGTGCGGAAGGAGGGGCCGTGCCGCAATGCCGCGTCTTCCTGGTAATGCATCGTATTGAACGGGAATGGCGGCTGATCCACCGTCGCGGCGACAGGCTCCACCGCCCCGGCGAGCACCTTGCCGCGAAGATGCACCCGTTCCTCGCCAGCAGGCCGCCCTTCGGCATTGAGTACGGTCGCCCAGCCCTGAGCCATGATCTCGTCACCGTCTCGTGCGCCGATCTCCACGCGGACGTCCCGCGACGCATCGACGGGAAACCCGATCGGCCGCTCGACGGCGAAATCGCGAATCTCCTGCACGCGGCCACACGCCCCAGCGGCCACCGCGGCCTGCGCCAAGAGTTCAGCCCCCATCACGGCGGGCAGGAGCGGCCGCCCATACTGCAGGTGATCAATCAGAAAACGATCGCTCGTGGGATCGAGGCGGAACGACACCCACGTGCGATCTCCCTGCTGCTCAACACCACCCACGAGGCTACCGACATCGCCTGTCGGCTGTGGCACGCGGCAGGCTGACACCGCGGCAGCCGAGTGCGTCGAGGCGGCGGTCGCAGTGACGCCGTCGCCACCAGTCACTGCGGACGAGACCGCGTCTGGGCACATCGCCGGCTCGGTGACGAGCACCTCGGCATCCGGCAGACCCGCCTCGATCTCGTCCATAAACCGCCGCACGCCCTCGGCCAGCGGCATGAACTTCAGCCCGAACTGTTCCAGCACAAACCGACTTTCCGGCCGGCTGGCCATGCCCACCTCATCCCAGGCATGCCAGTGGAACACCGTCGTCCGCAGCCCGCGCCGCTGCCGCAGAGCCCCGAGCATCTTGGCGAGCATGTCGTTGGCGAGCGAATAGTCCGCCTGCCCATGGCCGCCGAGACGTCCGCTCGTCGAACCGAAGCCGATGACGGCCTCGAGCGTGGCAGGATCGACCGTCGCCGCGAGATGCTCGAGCCCGACGCACTTGGGTCCAAGGGTTGCCTCCAGACCGTCGACGGTCTTCTTTTCGAACCGGCACGCCGACTCGAACCCGGCGCCGTGCACGATGCCGCGGACCGGCCCGATGTCCCGGGCGATCGAATGCACGAGTGTCTTCACGGCAGCCGCGTCCGAAAGATTGCAGGCGAAATACCTGGCATCCACGCCGGCCGACCTAAACTTCGCAAGCGACTTGCCAATTTCGATCGACTTCTCGACCGTCTTCCACGCCGACCGCGGATCGGTACCGCGGCTCTTCGCGTCGAGCATCACGCGGCCCTTGAGATCGCGAATCCCGGCTTCGTCGAGCGACAGCCATGCCTCCTCCACGGCGACCGGTGCCGTCGAGCCGACGAGTGCGAGTTTCAGCCCGAACTTCCGGCCGAGTTCCCGTGCGCACTCGGCCGTCACGCCTCGTGCTCCGCCGGTCACGATCCATGTGCTGCCCTGCCGCAGTGACTCAAGCGACGTGGTCGCGGCTGGTCTGGTCTCGCTGGCCGCGATCGTGACACGCCGCCCGTCGACGAGGCCAATCTCAACCGGCCCGACGCCGTCCTGCATCTCGGCCACGACGCCGGCCGCGAGTTCAGGCTCTGCCAATTCCGCAGCGGCATCCACCACGCGGACGTGGAGGCCGGAAAACTCGCGGGCGATCCCCTTGAAGAGTCCCGCCATTGCACCACTCGCCACCGAGCCGATGGCGCCGGAGAGTCCGAAATCGCCGCCGAGGTCCGCAACCGCCGTCAGGGTCGCGGAGCCGATGTCGTTGGCCTTGCCGCGGAGCAAGAGCCACCGCTGGCAGGCGAAGAACGGCGCGACAACCGCCGCCGACCGCGTCGAGAGCCAGTCGCCGGCGGTCTGCTGACGCGGTGTGGCCACGATGAGGTGACGCACGGGACCGCCCGCCTCTGCTTGTTCGACGGCTGCGATCGCTTCCTCGGCAGAACTGCAGTCCAGGACGAACGGCCTGGCGCCTCGAGCGGCGATCGCGCCCACGAGTGCGTCGGACAGGCTGCCATTCCCCAGGATCAGCACACGTTCGCCACTGAGGCTGCGAACCGAGCGAGGCGAGCCAGCATCGCGAAGGGTGAGTCGATAGCGGCGCGTGATTTGCTCCACTCTTCCAGTGCTCGTGCCGGCAGCCAGTGAAGACTCCCGCGAGACGGTCAGCCACGCTTCACCAACAGGATCCGTGGCCGAGGCCGCAAGCCAGTCGCGACCGACCGGCCCACCGGCGTGAACCGCGGACTGCCCTTCGGCAGAGCCTACGGCCATCCAGGCGCACGTCGCCGAGAGCGATTCACGGGCGCCAGCTGGGGCCAGCAACAACGACGACAGGGCCTGCTCCGGCACGACCGTGCCGTCAGCCAGCACCACGCGGGCCAACGGTGCACGTGAATCACACTGCTGGTAGACCGCGGGAATCGCCACGATCTTTCCGGCAGCAGATACCTCGATCCCACCGCCACGAACGTTGGCCACAATGAGGCCGCAAGGCCTCGCCGCCATCCGCGCGATCATCGCGTCCGCCTCCGCTATCGAACGGCACTCCGTCACCACCCGTTCGACCGTGCCAGCCAGCGATACGCTCGCCACGGTCCCACGGCCAACCGTCGCGACGAGCCCCGAGTCATTCCATCCCACGACCGCTCCGGGCAATCCTTTCACGCCAACCAGCGTGCCACGCAGCCCATGAGACTCGAAGCGTTTTGCAGCGGGATCGGCGTTGCGGCCGAAGCAGACGAGCAGCCCGCGTACGGCCGCCGCGGCATCAGCTTGCGCGACAATTACCGTGTCGCAGCCGCCAAGTGCCGCAGCCGGATCGGCATGCGCTGCCCGGACGACATCAACGTCGATGCCTGCCCCCTCGGCAACGCCGATGAGTTCTTCATCAACCGCTGGATCGCCGCCGGACACAGGCCCGTCTCTCCGAGCAGCGGCAGACTGCCTCGCCCAGAGCCGGATGGCCGCAGCGTGTTCCCGGCCGGCTCGCAGGCCGCGTTCGAAGGCCTCACTGCGGGACACGTTCGTCGCAGAGCCAACGGCCATAGGCGCAACAGACTTCCCGCCGACGCGGGGCAGCATGTAGCCGAGCAGATGACGCAACGTGGAAAACTCGTCGAGCGACACGCTGTCGTCGGCGGTCAGCCCATACTTCTGGCCAATCTCGCCGAAGAGTTGCGCCTTGCGGATGCTATCGATCCCGAGATCCGCCTCCAGATCCGCATCCAGCTCCACGATCTCACGCGGATAGCCCGTCTGCTCTACCACGAAGTCGATCAGGAACGTTTCCAGTTCCACCGCCAGGCCGGAGTCGCGGGCCGCAGGAGCGGCTGCTGCCACTCGCTGAGCATGGCCGTTTTGAGCATGGCCGTTTTGAGCATGGCCGTTTTGAGCATGGCCGTTTTGAGCATGGCCGTTTTGAGCATGGCCGTTGGCACGATATGCGTTCATCTGAACGGCAGACGGCTGGACAGGTGCGGCCACAGCTGCTGCGGACTTCCCGCCGACGCGGGGCAGCATGTAGCCGAGCAGATGACGCAACGTGGAAAACTCGTCGAGCGACACGCTGTTGTCGGCGGTCAGCCCATACTTCTGGCCAATCTCGCCAAAGAGCTGCGCCTTGCGGATGCTGTCGATCCCGAGATCCGCCTCCAGATCCGCATCCAGTTCAACAATCTCACGCGGATAGCCCGTCTGCTCCACCACGAAGTCGATCAGGAACGTTTCCAGTTCCGCTACCAAGCCAGAGTCATGTGCCACTACGGCGACTGTTGCCGCTCGTTGGGCATGACCGTTGGCGGCATGTCCATTGGCACCATGTCCGTTCGTCTGCACGGCAGAGGGCTGGACAGGTGCGGCCACAGACGCAGCCGAGTTTCCGCCAACACGCGGCAACATGTAGCCGAGCAGGTGACGCAACGTGGAGAACTCGTCGAGCGACACGCTGTCATCAGCGGTCAGCCCATACTTCTGGCCAATCTCACCAAAGAGCTGCGCCTTGCGGATGCTGTCAATCCCGAGATCCGCCTCCAGGTCCGCATCCAGCTCCACGATCTCACGCGGATAGCCCGTCTGCTCCACCACGAAGTCGATCAGGAAGTTTTCGATCTCGGCGGCCGACGCGCCTTCTTTCGCCGGCCGACGTGACAACCACCGGGACTTACCGCCCGACCGGGCGAGCACGTCACAGAGCGCGTCATGGGATGCCGCTGAAAGAATCGCCGCGTGATCCGCCGCGCTGATCTCGAACAGGTGGGTGGCGCTATCGAGGAAGGCCTGCACGCCACGGCTGGCTACACCGGCCCGCATGAGCGGTGGTTCGACGCCAGCCTCAGCAAGCAGCCCGCTGACGGCGTCCTCCAGATACACCTCTTCCGTACTCGCAACTGACGGCTCCTCAACGACTGCGACGAGCCGGTTTACCAGCTTTGCCACCGGCTCCAGCACCTGAGTCGCGGCTGCGGCGGGTTGCACCGTCGAAGGCTCACGGTGTTCGTGACCATTGCTGTGACCGTTGCCGTTGTGGCCAACCTGTCCATGCGTCACCACCTCGAGCGGCCTCGCAGTGCTACGAGGGACGGCGCCGCTTGAGCGATTGCGTTCCCGTCGGCGTGTGGTCGCGTCGAATGACAGGACCCGGCCGGGCTGCCTTGGCTGCGAAGGGAGTGCCACTCTCTGCCCTGCCTGGCCACTGCCCAGCGCTCCCGCCGCAGAAAGTTGCTCGCGCAGCCTCGCGAGATGCTCCTGCGGCGAACGGCCGCGTTGATCGAATTTCAGGAAGGTGACGCCCTCGCGGCCCTCGAGAATCCGCAGTGTCAGGCCCGTAAGCACGCCGGAAGGCCCTACTTCGACAAACGTCCTTGCGCCCGCCTCGTAGAGCTTCTCGACAACCCTGATCCAGCGGACCGTCTCGGTCATCTGACGAATCAGGCTTTCCTGAATCGCCGCGGAATTGATCAGCATTGAGGTCGTCGTGCTGCTGAACGTCGTGACCCGTGGTGCCGCCATCGGCAGCGAGCGGATCGTGGCGGCCAGTTCATCGGCAGCCGTCGCCAACAGTGGCGTGTGGAAGGGGCTCGGCACGGCGAGACGTTTTGATTTGACACGCTTCGATTCAAGCAGCACCTCGACGGCATCGACGACGCGGGCCGTGCCACCGATGACGAACTGGGCGGGGGCATTTTCCGCACACACCCAGACCTGTCCGGCGAAGGGTTCGATCGCCGCCATCACCGTGGCGCGATCGGCGATCACCGACAGCATGGCGCCATTGCGCGGGCCGTGCCGTTCCACGGCGTCTGCCCGGGCCCTCGTCGCCCGCGCGCCGTCCTCGATGCTCCATGCCCCGACGGCAGCCAGTGACGGAAACTCCCCGAAACTGTGACTAGCGACGAAATCGGGTGAGAATCCCATCTCCTTCAGCACGTCCCAGGCAAACAGGTCGCCAAGGTACATCGCCCACTGCGTATCCCAGATCCTCGTACCCAGCCCGTTGTCAGGTCGCCATGCAATCTCGGCAAGCGTCTCCCGGCCCTGCGCCCGCGCCAGACGATCGAGCCGGGCGAGCACACTCCTTGCCTCGGCAGAATCCTCGACGAGTCCACGAAACATGTCGGTGTACTGGGATCCTTGGCCGGGAAAGATCGCGGCGACCAGCGGTCGGCCTCCGGCGTGCGCCGCCGTGCGCGCCGGTTGCGTGGCGTGGACCGTTTCGGCAGCCGATGTTCCTGGCCGCGCGGACTGAGGCCGAGCCGCCTGGGGCACCGGCACGCCGTTATCGAGCACCAGATGCCCGGCCTGTCGCTCCTGGATCACCGTCACGCAGCCTGCCCGGTAGCCGGCCGCATCCACCGCATCGAGCGAGCAGGCTGTGGCCGACGCTGCGAGCCCCTGCACTATCGACCGACTCTCGGTCAGTCCAGCCGATCCCGGCATGATGCCCGTAGACAATGCGTGCGTGAGCTTCAGGAGTGCAGCAGCACCGGCCGCAGCGCCCGCATGACCGATCTGGCCATCGAGCGAGCCCGCCACGGTCGGAGACTGGCCGCTTGAGGCCGGCTGCTTGACGTAGTATCCGCCGAGAATCACAAGCTCGTCTCCGCTCTTCTTGTGCCCTCCGGCAACCGCCACTTCGACCGCCTTCACGGCGGCAGGATTGATCTTGGCCTTCTCGCATGCCTCGCGGACGACCCGTTTCGTCGCCTCCGCGCCGGTGCGGCCCGAGCCCACAGCAACACCGCGGATCACTCCACGAATTCTGTTGCCCGCCGCACGGGCGTCGGCCAGCCGCTTGAGGACGAGCACCACGGCGCCCTCGCCAGGCACGTCGCCTCCGCGTGCCTGGCCATTCAGCACAGACGTTGGCTGGGTCGACAGAAACCCGCTGAGCGAACGTCCCTCATAGGCCATCAGGTCCATGCAGCGCTCCCCCGCCGCGCAGAGCACGGCATCGCAGGTCCGCTCACGAAGCATGTCGACCGCCGCCGAGATCGCGGAGAGGCTCGAGCAGTCGCCGGAGTCGAGGGCGAGGGCACCGCCCATGAGGTCGAACGTCTTTGTCAGCCGGCTGGCAAGCGTGCTGCTCGTGAAGCTGCCCGTCTCATCGACCAGCGCTGGCAGCCGCTCGAGAAGCTTCTTCTCGTAGGATGCAATGATGCGGTCACAGTCGGCTGGACTCACGCCACGGCGGGCCAATGCCGCCCGCAAGTAGCCCCCCGTCTCCGGGAGTCGAAGGCCCTGCTGCAACTGGTTGGCGAAGTCGCCACCGAAGAGCGTGCCCACCACGACACCGGTCCGGGTGCGGTCGAGGCCGGCCTGCGGACCACCCGCGTCTGCAATCGCCGCGTCGGCGGCTTCGAGCAGCATGAACTGCAGCGGATTGGCCGCGGCGATCTGCTTGGGCGGCACCTTGTGCCGTCGCCAGTCGTAGTTGAAGTCGCGGACGAAGCCGCCGATGGCCGACATCGTGCCCCAGGTCCGAGGCCCTGATGAATCGAACACCCTGTCGGCATTCCAGCGGCTTGCGGGCACAGAACCGATAGCAGTCTCGCCGCGGCCGAGCAGATCGAAGAACGCATCAAGCGCGAATGCACCGGGCAGCACGCAGCCTGAACCGACAATGGCGATCGCGTCGGCATCATCATCGACCGGCGGCGCCACAGACGACCGCGCCTCGGGTCGCTTTGCAGGGACATATTCGGCGAGTGAGACGTGCACATTAAGCCCACCGATGCCAAACGCATTCACGGCGGCGCGCCGCGGCGAGCCATCGGCATGGGCCGGCCATGCAAGCGGCGCCTTCGGCACCGTGAACGGACCGTTCTGCCAATCGAATTCGCGGTTCAATTCGTCGCAGGTGGAGCCGGGTGGAATCACCCCGTGCTCCATAGCCAACACCACCTTCACGAGGCTGGCGATGCCGGCCGTCTCCAGCGTGTGGCCGATGTTGGCCTTCACGCTCCCGATCGGGATCTGACTGCCTGCAGGCAGGTGTTTCGCCATCAACCCCGACAGCGCGGCGAGTTCGGTGGCATCCCCCACCTGCGTGCTCGTGGCGTGGGCTTCGATGTATTCAATCCGGCCGATATCGGCCGCATCGGGATAGGCCCGCTCGACCGCCAAAATCTGCCCTTCCTGCCGGGGCGCCCAGAGGCTCTTCCCCTTGCCGTCACTGGCTACCCCGAGCCCCCGAATCACGGCGCGAATGCGGTCGCCGTCGGCGATCGCCCGGGAGAGCGTCTTGATGACAAGTGCCACATAGCCCTCGGCCGTGATCAGGCCGTCGGCGGCCTCGCCAAAGGGACAGGAGCCGGCGTTGCTCACCGACTGGGCTGCCGAGAAGAGCACGAGGCTGTCTGACTTGCAGTAGGAGGCCCCTCCGACGATCGCCTGGTCAATGCCCCCCTGCAACAGCGCGCGGGCACCGATCGCCATCGCCTGCAGCGAAGAGGCGCAGGCGGCATCCACCACGAGATAGGGACCGTCGAGGTTCAGGGCCTGCTGCACGATCTTGGCGGCGCTGATCGCCCCGAGATCGAGAGTCTCGCCCGGCTTCCGCCCGGGATACCGCTGCCTGACGGCCGCGGTCACCTCTGCACTGGCAGCGTCAACGTCCCCGCCGAGAATCGCCCGCGCTACATCCACCTCCGAAAGCAGTGCCGCCGTCTGGTCGATGCCTGTCGCGTAGACAATGTCGCCGATCTTCGTGCTGCCGCCGGTGTGACCAACGTAAACGCCAGTCCGGCGATCGCCGGGCATGGCGAAGGGATCCATGCCGGCATCCCGGCAGGCCAGCGACGCAACCTCCAAAAAAATGTGGTGGGCAACGTCGTAGTCCCTGACCATCTCGGGCGTGATCGGGCAGACCGTCGGATCGACCGGTCGGTCGGGAACGACAGCACCCATTTCTGAGTAGCTCTTGCCAACCCGACTCTTCTCCGGATGAAAATAGAGTTCCCGGGAGAAACGCGACTCCGGCAAGGGGCCCCAGGCCACTCGGCCCTCAGCGACCAGCCGCCAAAATGCATCGAGACCATCAGCGCCCGGGAGGCGGCATGCCATGCCGACGATTGCCAGCGAGTCCTTCAAAGTCGTCGTCCTTGTCGTCTCTAGTCACTTACCCTCAAACGACGCGCGACGGCGCATAAAAGTGCAGCCGGCACCGGGGGCGAATCGGATTGAGGGAAATGGGATGGGGTTACACGAGTCAGTTCGCCGCGGCGAAAAAACGACCCATCCTTGGGAGATACCGGACGACGGGCATACGCCCAGCCGTTGGCTGCCGAGGTCAGCAGTATGCTCGCGGAAAAACACGTGTCAACGATTTCAACGGGGGTGTAGCACCGCCCCGGAGCCGCACTTTTCGGTCTGATTCGTGGTTCCAGGAGGGCGAGGGTATCCTCGAAATCGCCATGGAAGCCCCTTCTGAACCCCCCTGTGCCGCCAAACAGGCTGATTCCGCCAGCGTCCGGCCGTTGACGCCGTTCGAACAGCTGATGCTCATCGACGACCGTCCCGGTCACCGAATGTGCTTCTTCCTGGAATGCGTCGTCGATGGTCCGCTCCAGCAAAACGGCCTACGGAACGCCGTCGAGACAGCTGCCCAGCGGCACCCGCTCCTCTGTAGCAGGGTGGGCTTCCGTAAGGGCCGCCCCGTGTGGCTCAACGCAGACGTGCTGCCAACGGTTGTCTGGAAGCCACCGAAACAGTCTGGAGATCCTTGGCGGCCGTTCGACCTGCGTCACGAGAGCGGCGTGAGACTCGTGGTACTCGGCGACGGAAAGTACCGGCATCGCGTGGTGCTGCAGGTGCATCATTCGGTCTGCGACGGCGTCGCGGCCTGCGAGTTCGTCGGAGACGTGTGGGCCATCTATGCCGGCGTCGAGCCGAGAGCATTCTCGCAGCCTCGTGCTTTACGGCCCACGGCATCTGCTGAAAAACGCGTGGCGTCGGCATCGGCCATCGGTGGCCAGGACACGGCTCGGGAGGCATGGTCGTTCGCCCGGTTCTGGCCCGCGCCCCTTGCACATGCGACAACAAGCAACATCGCACTGGCAGCAGGAGATCCGCGCCGTGACGGTTCCCTGGGCGATCCACATTCGCCCCCTTACGTCTGTCTCGATTTCGATCGGGCGTTCACCGAACACCTGCGGGCGGCGGCTTCCGCAGGTGGCGCGTCGCTGAATGACAGCATCGTGGCCGCAGTCATGCGTGCAGCGGTCGCATGGAACACCCAAGCAGGACGCCAACCGGGCGCCGTGCGGGTGACGATGCCGGTCAATCTACGACAACCCGGGCAGCGGGAGCCCGCCAACAACAATCTGGGATACGTCTTTCTCGATCGCACGGCCGTCGAGTGCAACAAGGCTCAGGAACTGACAACGTCCATCGCGACGGCGACTCGCTGGATCCTCGATAACAACGCCGCGGCCATGTTTCTCACTGCCATCCATGCTCTCGCCCGCTGGCCATGGATGCTGCGGCTGACGACCCGGATTCCCATCTGCATCTCGACCGTGGTCGTGAGCAATGTTGGCGACCCCAGCCGGCGGATGCGGTCTGGTGTCGGCAGGGTTGACGGCCGCGATGCTCCAGAGGAGCTTGTGATTCAAGGCGTTTTTGGCGTGCCGCCCCTGCGGCCGCGGACGCGGGCGGCCATCGGGGTGACATCGTACGCAGGCCGACTGTCGCTCTGTTGCCTTTGTTCCGCGCACCCCGACCGGCACGAAGGCGGCCGCCTGTTTTTGGACCTTGTCCGGCAGGAACTCGAGCAGTTCGTGGCCGGGGACACAGCGATTCCTCCCACCCAGCCCACGCCGTGATCGCCGGCAAAACGGCTGAAACACGCAAGATCGCGGGGCGTAGTTCCGTCCAGACCGGATGATTGACTCGGCCCGAGCGGTCACATACCATATCGGCACATCTTACCCACAATCTCCATATTCACAGCCTGCCAAGGAGCTGAAATGTCCATCAGTTCAGTATTTTCTCGCGTCTTCTCCGGCCGCCGCGACCGCCTTCGGAAAACCTCCCGTAGATCCCGGGAAACCACGCGAAATCGCGGCCAGCAATCGATCGCCCGTCAGGCCGAGCAACTTGAACCGCGATTGGCACTGACGAAGACGGTTGGTCTGTTCGTCAACGACACCACCAAGGTCTCCCCGGGCTACACCCTCTTTGGCAACTCCTTCAGCCGCTCGACCCACCTGATCGACACCTCAGGGGAGGTCGTTCAGACCTGGACCGGCGGCGGAGGGCAGACCTCGTCCTACCTTCTGCCCAATGGCAATCTGCTCCGCAACACGAACAAGCCGGCTGGCCGGGTGTTTGGCAGCAATGGTTCAACGGGCGTTATCGAAGAGCTGGCATGGGACAGCTCCGTCGTCTGGACATTCGA
>Ga0164295_10002786_pt1 | contig 14246 bp, 8 predicted proteins | sample GEODES006metaG_FD_111798 | JGI IMG/M metagenome (GOLD analysis project Ga0164295, IMG submission 111798) | Oligotrophic lake water microbial communities from Sparkling Lake, Wisconsin, USA - GEODES006 metaG | ecosystem: Environmental > Aquatic > Freshwater > Lake | place: USA: Sparkling Lake...
GCCGACGGCGCCGCGCGAGCCACCGTGCACGTTGCCGGAGATCTGCGCGATCTCGCCGCGCTCGACGCGCGCCGCATAGCTGGCCTGCTCCTCGAGGACAAGCTTGTGCGTCGAGGCGTCGAGGGTGGGCAACAGGCGCGCCGTGCGCGACGGGAAGTGACGGTGGTACGCCCAAAAAGAGAGGCGCGCCGTCGCACGCACTTCGGCGATGGCATCCGTCAGTGCGGCTTTGAGTGCTGTCGCGAGAGCGTCCGCGTGCTTCTCGAGTGGGCAGCGCTCGCCCTCGGAGTGCACGGGCGTGGCCTCGAGCAGCAGGCGCACGTACTCGATCGCATTCTTGCGGAGCGAGGACGAGCGGTCCGCGAGCGCCACAAGCAGCCTTGGTGTGACTTTGGCTGGCGTCGCGTACACAAGCAGCGTGCGCAGGCCCAGGTTCGAGGCCTCGCGAATCACCTGGATGGTGACGGTGGTCTGCTTGAGCATCGGGGGCACGAAGTCGATGCAAAAGGGTTCGAAGCTCTCGCGCATTTTCTCGGCCGCCGCGCCGAGCGCCGCGCACGCGTCGCGCACGAGCGACGAGCGCAACTCGGCCAGCTGTGCGACGAGGGCATCCTTCATCGTCTTCAGGTGGCCTGCGAAGGAGTCAAAGTCGCACGCGCCGCCGAGGACGAGCGAGTGGAGGCGGCGCAGCGCGGTCGAGCGCACCGCCCAATCGTCGGCGTGCTTGAGCTGCTCGTGGATCGCCGTCATCTCGACGCCGAGCTCTCGATCCGAGTAGACGGCCACGGGCGGCACCTCCTCTATCTCTACGAGCGCTTCCGCTCCCGAGGTGCCGAAGGCGCCGGGGGGCGGGCCGCGCGCTGAGCTCGGCGCCCGTTGCGCCGGGCTCGCGGGCCGCCGGCTGCTCGCGCCGCCTCCACCTACGGCGGCCGCGTCGTGGCTGCGCGCCGACGCAGGTCGATGGGGGGCCGCGGCTGGGTCGGACACACACGAGCGCCGGCCCGGGGACTGAGCAGGGGAGGAGCCGCCGTCGGCCGAGCCGTGCGAGAGGCCCGAGCTCGAGTGCAGCCCGCCGTTACGCGCCGAGAAACCGCCGCTCTGGGGCGCCGCCGCGGGCGTCTCGGCGCCGAGGCGCACGAGCAGAGGCTTCAGCACATTCGGGCGCACCTGCGAGCGGTTGAGCTCGTTGATGAGCGGGTCGCCCTGGTGGCGCAGCATCTGCTCGATGGCGAGCGTCGCCGCCTCGCGCACGGGCGGCTCGCGATCCTCGAGCGGCTTCACCAGGTGCGGAAGCAGCCCCTTGAGTGGGAAGCCAACGGCGCTCGGCGAGTCCTGCGACGCGAGCACGCGCCCGAGCCAGAGCAGCGACGACTCTCTCGCGCGCCAGTTCTTGTGCTCCCACGCCGGGCGGATGCGCTCGAGCGCCTGGGCTGCGGGCACCACCAGTGTCGCCAGCGCGACCGCCAGGTCGACGGCACGCTCGCGGATGGCATTCTTGCTGTCGCCGAGCTTATCGACGAGCGGGGACCACACGCCGCCGGTGTAGGGCGCAAGGTCCTCGCCCATAACCTCGACAAGTGCGATCAGCAGTCCCAGCGCCTCTTGCACGAACTTTGGGTTGGAGTTGGACAGCGCTGGCACGATCGCATCGACGAGTTCTGGAATCGCCTCTGCGTCGACAAGCGCTGAGTCTAGGTAGCGCTCGGCCTCGCCGAAGCCGCGCAGCTGCTCCGCCTTGTCCTTGGAGCGGAGCAGCTCGATGACCGTCGTGATGGACTCGGCCATGCTGACGCGTGGCGGGCCCGCCGAGGGGCGCTCTGCCAGGTAGGACTAGCTGCCTTCCGGTCTGATACGCGGCCCCTTTGGTTCGCGCCACAACGTTCACAGAGGTGAGGCCAAGACAAGTCAAGGAAGATGATAAGTCTAGATGGAACCCCTTCGTCATCTCCGCCCACAACCTTCCACCACTGCTGGCCTCCGGAGCGTACGGTTTTACAGACTTCACAGCGGAATAGGTCAGCGAAAGTGGCCCGATCGACGCCGAGTTTCGCCGAGCCCGAACGCCTGTTCCATTTACCACCAAATTCGGACCCCCCATCAAAATGCTCTCGCCCTGCTCGCCGCGCCGCTCAAACACCGCCACGTGCGCAGCCGATACTACTGTCGAGCCGCCTCCGCCTGTCGTCGCATCGCCCGGCTCGCGCAGCCCGTCCGAGCTTGAGGAGGCGCTCGCGAGCCGCAGTAGCAGCAGCAGCCCTTCCCTGGCGCAGCCGTCACCGCGCGGCGCCTGCGCGCTCGGCAAGCGCCGCCGCCGCACGGAGCAACACCACCCGTGCCGCGGCGCGCCGCCGCGCCTCACTTCGCCGCTCGCGCGCTCGTGCGCTGTGATGAGCAACCACATTGCCTCGCCGCGTGGAGCACGGCCGCCGCCAATTGCGACCGTCTCATCCTTCGAACCGGCGGACATCGACTTTGGCCGCAACAGCAATCGTGGCCTACATACGGGCTGGAGTGGAACATCGCTGCTGACTGGCATCTCGACGGGCTCGACGGTCACATCGAGCGCCGTCGCTGCCACGGCCGCGCCCGCGCCCGCGCCCGCGATGTCGGGCGCGGCCACATTGCTGCCCCTTGCTCCCGGGCCGCCCTCTAGCGGGACACCCTCGAGTGGCGTGCGATCGCGCAGCGGCGTGCCCTCGATGACGCTCATCACGCCGGGGCTCTGGGTGGGCGACGAGCACGCAGCTGCCTCGCTCTCGCGCCTCAAGGCCCGCGGCATCACGCACGTCCTCAACTGTACCGACCAGCCCTCGCCGCTCGCGGGTGCACTGGGCGCGCCGATGCACCGTATGCTCGGGCTGCTCGACTCGACGCAGGACGCGCCGCACCTGCCGCACGCGCTCAAGGTGGGTGTCGAGTTCATCCACTCCGCCGTGCAGTCGGGCGGCACTGTCCTCGTGCACTGCCAGCGCGGAATTTCACGGTCGTGCACACTAGCGATGGCCTACCTCATCTGGGCGCACCAACGGCCGGCAGAGGACGTCTTCGAGGAGCTGCGCCAGCTGCGCCGCTGCTGTGACCCCAACCTGTCCTATTGGTGCGCTCTGAAGGAGTGGGAGAGCGCCGTCCTCCCCGTCCACCGACGCTCGGTGTCCACACTGCCCTCACCGAGCGCGGTCACGGGCGTTTCGACCGCATCTGCGGCCACCACCGGCCCGAGCCCCGGCATGGATGGTGCCGGCACCAGCGCCGGCACCGACGCCGGCACCAGCGCCGGTGGCACAAGTGAGCTGGGCCTCGACCTCGCTGTGAGCACGCCCACTGCACGCGCTCTCGTGGTGCTCGGGCCACCGTCGAGCCGCTCGCCCTCATCCGTCTCGCTCGCCAGTGTGGGCGCGGGCGCGCACGGTGCTGATGCACACGGCGCCCCGCACCTCGGCCAGAGCAGCCGCTCGCCAGTTCCCGCCGGCCGGCGAACACGCGGCTTCGGAGGATTAAGTCCGTTCCGTAGCAGCAGCCCAGGGCACACGTGCCGCTGAGTCGTCTGCACGTGTGCGCAGAGCTCGCAGCAGGCAGCAGCGAGCACGGGGTGGAGGAGCTGCACCCGTATGGGGCGGACGACGTGCTGCGGGATGGCGGCTGGCGTCAGGCTATGATAGCAAGGAGCGACAGGATGCATGCTCAGGCGTCTCGGGCGGGTGGAGCATGTGTGGTACACCATATGGCATGTGCTGCTGCTCAGGCAGTGGCACCTACGAAGCAGCTACGTCTCTATACGCATGAGCGGAGGCGCGCCGGTCGTCGTGACGACGATGGACACTTTAGCGGAACTGCGCCGAAGTGCGCACCAAGCGGTCCACATCTTGGCAGAACGGCGAGGCCCGAGCGCGGAGCGGGTCGAGGTGTCGTGTCAGAGGTGGCGGGTCTCGGTCGCGCATCGTAGAGGGTGTCGCTGGGTCGCGCCGGCGGCGAGCGGCCATACGCTAAAGTCTGATCGACTGTTTAACTCAAAGAGCTCCAAACGAACAAATCCGCGTCTCGACACGATAAACCGAAGAGGCGGAGAGCGAGTCCGTTTCGTTGCTATACGTACCGTGGACATCTATGTTCACGCCCAGATTCGAGATTGCAGATACCGCGAGAGGTCTATCCACAGGTAGCACGTGGATCACGCCGCCCGCCGTCGGGAGATCGTTCCGAGGCCAATGCCGCGCACAGGCACGTCGCGAAGCTCGGAAATGGCGCTAATCGTTCTCTCCGCCCGTCTCGAGGTGTCGTGGAGTCACCTTGTCCTCAAGGGACGGCGCCACTGCCGCCACCGTCTGCTCCAACAAACGGGATGGCGTCATCTGCACCGCCTGGTTCGCTCGCTCGCTCGCCGCCGCCTCAGCAGATCTTAGCCTTCGAGAAGTCCATCTCGGGGTGCTGCTCCATGAACTTTTTGAGCATGTCCTGCTTGCTCTGCTCGTCGGCGGTGGGCAAGCCGGCTGCCTTCTGGCGCTGGTCGTACATCATCTTCTCGACGGTCTGGCGCGTGTCGCCGTCGAGGTCAGAGAGCTTCGAGTTCTCGGGCTCCACCTTCTGCGTGTTGATCTCTGGCTCGGTTGTAATCACATGCTTCCACCACTCCATCTGATTGAGTTTCGTCAGCGTGATCGAGATGATCCGCTTACCCACCTTCGGGTCGTCCTCGATGGACCAGAAGCAGTCCTCCATTTTGACCGCATTGGGCATGTCTCCCATGAGCACGGGATCCTGCCCCGCCAACTTTACCGTCAGATGCTTCTTCTTGATGTCGATGACCAGTTGCTTGGTCTTGGTGTCGAGCGGAACCGGCACATAGACCATCAGGGTGTCGAGCGACTGCGTCCACCGGTAACGGTCGTGCACCGCGCCATTGTTGATGGGCGTTATGCCCTTTCCCTCGCTCTCGTCCTCCTCCTCCTTCTTCGCCTCCGTGAGTATTGCGGATTTCTGCTCGTCACTCAGCGAGGACGCCGCTGCACTTGTGCTGGCTGCCGCAGCCGCAGCCGCAGGCGGCGCGTCAGTGATGTCGACGATCCGCTCGTCCTCCATGGGCGAGGCCTCCATCTTCTGCTGCTTAGCTTTCTCCTCTTGGACGCGCGCCTTGCGCTTCTCCTCCTCTGCCTTGCGCTTCTTCTCTTTGGCCTCCTTTTCACGCTTCTCCTCGTCCGCGCGGGCCTTGTTCTTCCGGAACGCCTTTACGACCGTCTCCTCGGCCGCGCCCTCGCTCACCGCGCCGGTGAAAAAGTCCGTCTTGCGGCGCATGAAGCCGAAGAAGGAATCGAGCAGCGGGTCGATGCCGCCCAGCTGCTGAGCGAGCTGCAGGAACATGCCGTCAAAGCTGAGAACGGAGAGAAGGCGCCAGTGAGGGGTGAGGTGTCAGATTGCACTGGCGCGCGAATAAATGCACGCGCGCGCGCGCTGGTGGCCATGGACGGGTTGGGGGTGGCAGCAGCGAGAGGAGTGCTCACCGCTCGTCGTCCATCGGGGCGGTCATGGTCTTTTGCGAGCGCGCGTTTATCGAGGGCCACGTCGGCGTTGGCGTGTCAGCCTCCCGCGCATTCACAGTTGCATGTGCACGCAGTGGCGGCGGACCTTCGCTGGCGAAACGGCATGGCAGGAAAAACTTCAATCGGGCGGCGACGTGCGTCAGTACTGTGAAGAGCTACGTGCGTTTTGGTGTGAAGTGCGGAATGGGCGCCCTGACCAACGTCCACTGATGTCAGAACACAGATCGGCGGTCTTCGTGCCGCAGCCGGTGGCCGTGCGGCGTTTGCCGCCGGTCAAGATGCACGCGACACTCATGGCAGCGCGGGCCGCGCCGCCTATGCCTTCCAGCTTTCAGTCGGCACTGCCTGCCGTCGTGCCGATCAGCGAGTCCGATCGTCCGCCGCCTGCTGATGCCGCCGAGAAGCAGCCAGCAAAGCAAGCGACCGCACCGCCACCTGCTCTCACGGAAAACGCCGGTATGGAGCTGGTGTCGCCGTCGGAGCCTGCGATGAAGCCGATGCCGAGTGTCGAGCGCACGACTGCGGCGTCGACCGCATCGACAGGCACAAGCCATGGGCAGCAGCCGCGCAGCACGGGGATCCTGCCGGAGACGGCGGAGTTTTCTCCCGAGCTGGTCGCAAACAGCAGCGGCCTCACGGTTCACTTGGCCACTGCGGCACCAGACATTGCGCTGGAGCCGCCACTGCCGCCACAGGTCAACGCCATCGGCAACTACGGCGCCCCTGCTGCTGCCCACGGCCAGCCCCAGCGAATATCGTCGCAGCTTTCAGGTGACCTACATCCCGTGCCACCCGCGCCCGCTCGCAAGAAGCGGATGTCACGGCGTGAAGCCGAGATCGTGGCGGCGTGCGATCGCCGCTTCGAGGCGATGGACTCCGCAGGGCAAGAGCGTGTGGCCGATGCGGCACGATACGTGCAACGATTTTGGCGCGAGACAGTGTCACACACGATGTACATCGAGAAGCTGCGACGCGAGCACTTCAAGCCGTCGCTCGACAAGGCGCGCCGGCACGCGATCTCCTTTTTGCCCAAGGACCGGCACGGGCAGCTCTACCCTATCTGGACGCCTTTCAAGTCGTTCCATTCGATGGGTTGTGGCGTGGCGCTCTACATGTACGTGCTGCACTGGTGGTCGGCCCTCTTCTTCGCGCTGGCGATCATCACGTCGTCGCTGCTCTTCCTGTACTGCGAGGGCGCGGGCATGAGTCCCGGTACCCGCAACTTATACACCATCCATGCCCTCGGCAACTGGGGCACCTACCTAGATCTGAATCGAAGTGCTGTCTTTGAGGTCTGGCTCATCATGCCATTCACCGGCGCGACTACGTTCGGCGGCGTTGGCCGGCGCCTCAACGATGAGAATAGCAGCGGCGACGCCTCACCTGGCTTCCCGCAGCAGATGGAGCCGCTACCGGCCTCCTTTGGCGCCGTCGAGGTGCTCGTGGCTCTCCTGCTCACCTGGTTCACGTTCTGGCAGTCCAACCAGGTGACGAATCTGTCACAGCGCATCACGCACGTCGACACGACCTCGGCCAACTACACGGTGATGGTCTCGCGCATGCCCACGCGCCGCGTGCCGCATGCCGAGATCGCCGGCTACTTTGCGCGTTGGGGCGACGTGGTGCACGTGCACGTGGTCTGTCACTACCGCGATCTCATCCTGGCAGCACGCGAGCGATCCGCCGCACGGGAAGCACTCCACGCGGCGCACGTCGAGTGGCACCTTGCCAAGACGAACTCGTACCCGCACTCCAAGCTCATGCGCTGTGTGGACAAGGTCGCGCGTGCCAAACGACGCCTCGCGCGCGCCCATGCGGCTGTGCGGAGCGTCGCGTCAGTGGATCCTCAGCCGACAGGCCATGTCTTTGTCACGTTCGACACGGTCGATTCGGCGGTGGCGTGCATCGCGGACAATGACGAGAAGCGCTTCTTCTCCGGCGCGGGCCCGCTGCTCCTCCGCATGGCGCCCGAGCCTGAGGACATCATCTGGGAGAATCTGCAGTACTCGCTCGCCTCGCGCATGACCCGCTATGTGCTCACGTCGGCGCTCCTCACCGCACTGGTGATCTTCAACACGGCGGCAATCTCGGTGACTCAGGTGTGGCAGCAGCAAACGGTCGAGCGCTTCAGCTCTGGCGGGCCCGGCGCGCCCGACTTTCTCGCGCTCGCTGCCGTTACTGGAGTCGCGCTGGGTGTCCTTCTCTTCGGCTACATATCGATGCTTGCCTCCGTCCCCTTAGTCGCGTGCGCGTCGCTTGCCACTCTTGACCTCTGATGACCTCCGATGACCTCCGATGACCACCGATGACCTCTGATGACCTCTGATGACCTGACTGGCATGCAAGTGCTCACCGCAGCGCCGCTTCCCTACTTTCCAGGTACCACTTCGAAAAGTGGCAGCAGTTCCAGAACCGTGAGGTGAACATCATGATGCGCCTGGCCCTCTTCCAAATTCTCATCCCGACCGCCTCCATCACCCTCTTCGCCGTACTCAACGACTACCAGATGGCCGCCGCATGGTACCTGCGGGGCGGCGGAACCATCATCAACTCACTCGCAGTGGACCTCGTGCTGGTCAACATGGGCGTCGACTACTTCCGGATTGATGTGTGGTTCTTTCGGAAGGTGCTTGCGCCGCGAGCGAAGACGCAGCGGCGCATGAACGCGCTGTACAAGCGCGACGCCGACATCTACCTCTCCTTCCGGCTCCAGCTCATGTGCAAGTTCTTCGTGTGCGGGCTGCTCTACTCGACGGCCTTCCCAATCCTCTACCTGATCTGCTTCGCCACCTACTGCATCGGTTCGCTGGTGGACCGCACCAACTTCCTGCGCGTGTGGGCGCCGCCGCCGCCCACCTCGAATCGTCTCATTGCCATCGTCACACGTGTCATCGTGCCCATCACCGTGCTGCTCCATACGGTCATGGCCTTCCTCCTCTTCCGCGCCGTTGACGAAACCCGGGCGACGGGCTGGTCAACCGCCTCAACCCTCGCATGCGTCGCCATCGGACTGAGCGCACCGCCCATTCTCTACTTTCTGCTCCGCGAGCACAGCACGCGTGCGGGTGGCCAACGCATCGGCATCGTGCCCGAAAACCGGTTGAAGACCTTCCGCGAGTGGTTTCTCGACCTCAAGGAGGACGGCGGAGCAGGCCAGGCGAGTGGTCGCCGCTGGATGCCCACTGAGACGTTTCGAGAGACGTCAGATCTGGGCCACTACGTGCCGCCTCTCGGACGCGCGCTGCTCATCGAGGCGGGCGTCGAGCTCGCCCTACAAAATGGCGGTGCGCCGCTCGCGATGGCGCGCCGCCCAAGCGTGGCGAGCTGCTCAGGGAGACAGCGCCGAGACAGCGCCGAGAGCTTCGGCTTGTGCGGGGGACGCGCAGTGAGCACGGGTGCCGAGCAAGACGAGAGCGACGAGAGAGATCTCGAGCCACCCAAGCGGATAGGACTGAACCACTCCGCTTCGGCGGCGACCCTCGACTGTGGGCACCGGCTTCCCTCTTTCCGCCCCGCACCCCTCGTGGTGGAAGGCGAGGACATCGTCGCACCGCGGCCGTACACGACCCAGGGCCGCATGGAAGCGGTGCTTGACACGCCGCAGCACCTACCGCGTACACAGCCCCGGGAGTTCCGGTCCGAACCGGGCGCGTTCGGTCGGGCCCTAGGTCGGGCCCAATCGACGCTCGACTGACTTACTGTAGGTCTGAGCGCCGGAAGCGCGGGTAGCGCGTCCCCAAATCAAAGCCAGAGCCGACGCGCCGAGAGACCTCAACCGAAGCGGCAGCGCGCGGGCGGAAAGACGAAAGAGGCTTTCGCGCGTAGTTGCCGTGCGATCGCACAGATCACGTTTATCGTAAGTAGCGGAAAGTTACACACGCGGTCACTCCCGCGTCCCGGGCCGCCGTCGCCCGGGCAACGGGCAAGAACCGTCCCGGGTGCAAGTGAACCGAACGCGTCCGGTCACGTTCATCGTTGACGTTGTTCGTTCAAGAACCGACGGCATGAAGTTTGAAGAACGGTCGCGGGAGAGTCCGGTCCATGCGTCCGGTCATGCGATGTGCGACGTGACTGTGGCGCGGGGGCCGGACCCGGGTCCACCGTCCCGGGAACGGCCAAAGCATAATTTCGTTTGGTTGCTTCTTCAGGCGCTGTAACAACCGCCATCTCTTCCCCGTGCACCTGCAGCGCCGCCGCGCGCGCCCGCTGGCACGCGCGCGCGCACTAGAAGCGTCCCTTACTGGTACGCTTAGGCGGACACCTTGCTCTTGGACTTCGACTTGATGAATGCCTTGAAGTCCTCAACCGAGCGCTTCTCTGACTCGTATTTGGTGACGGTGCCGTCGGCAGAAATGAAGTTCACCGTGGGGAAGGATTTGGTGTTCAGGTTCTCCTCGACGTACGCACGTTGCTCATCGCCACGGAACTTGTAGGTCGGGATGCCTGACGCGGCCGACAGCTTCGAGTACTCCGACTCCATCGCCATGCAGAACTTGCACCAGGGCGCGTAGACGACGAGCATGGCCTCCTCGCCCGCGGCCCTCACCTTGGCGACCTCATCGGGTGTCATCAGGTTCTTCACGTTGTCTGCCTTATCCCACAGGTCGCGGTCAAACGTCTTCTCCGCGCCCGCAACGTGGATGCCGCACTCCGTCTTAGTCGAGCCGTCTTTGTTTTTGAGGCCGACGAAGCGGCCGACCCGCTCCGTCGCGTAGTCAAGCCACTTGGTCTTGTCGCCCACCCACTTGTAGTCCTTGAAGGCCGTGAAGCCCTCCTCCTGCTTCTTCGCGCGCTCGTCCATGGAGGGCACAGGGATCGTGTCCTTCAGATCGCCATGCGACGGGTAGCCGTTCTCGTGGCTCGGGTGGTACGGCACCTTGTACTTGGCGATGTAGTCGAAGACGTCCTCGAGCGTCCAGTAGGCGAGCGGGTTGCACTTGGCTAGGCCGCCGTTGACGGGCGCGTTCTCGAACTGGTCGATCCACGCGCGCTCGAAGCCCTGCCAGCGCGTGCGCCCGTTGATCATGCAGTCCGTACCAAGCGTCTTGAGGCCGCGGCCGAAGGGCTCGACCTTGCACACCTTGTCGTACTGCTCAATGTCCTCGCGCCACAGGTTCTCACCGTACTTCTTGTCGAAAGCGGCCTTGTCGCCCGCGGGCACGCCCTCCGGGCCGAAGATCACTGCCTTGAATTTGTACTTCTTCTCAAGGGTTGCAAGGAAGGGCATCGTCTCTGGGAAGAGGTGGAACGTGTCTACGCACATGATGGTGCACTTGCCGTTCTCGAGGTAGCCGAGACGGCTGAGCAAGTCCGTGATGACGACGTCGCCAGCAATCATCGCGTTCGGGAAGACGGCCTTGTTGAAGTTCTCACACGAGGTCTTGAGGGCAAACATCGCCTGCTCCTCAAGGTGCTTGAGGCGCATATCCTTGGACTGCTGGATGAATTGCTGCGGAGCGGGGGGCACGGACGATGGAGGCTCAGCGTTGGGCACTGACGCACGCTTGCGCGCATGCGATGCCGGCTGGAGTTGCAGCACAGATTTGGAGATTGTTCAAAGTTGCCAGGACACGGCTGCGAAGGCAACGTCTCGCACCTCCTGGTCAAAGCCCTTCATAGAGACGGCGGAGACGCGGGAGGAAACCGCCGGCGGGGTGAGGCCCGGAGCATATGAAAGCGCTGCAGCCGCGATGAGGAACATGATCCTGGTCGAGGCTGCGGAAGCGGAGATGTCGTCTCAAGCGTTCTTGGAAGTGAACATGCGTGAACATGAAAAGAACGTACGCGAAGTACGTGAGGTTCAAAAACACCGGGGGGAGCCGGGACACACACGGGACACACGCGGGACAAGCGGGCGCACAAAGGCACAATTTTTACCGGTACGCACGCATCGCGAGTCGCGTTGTGTCGCGCACCGTCACATGCAATGGCACATGGGACTCAGCGTAAGAATACTGCTTCGCCTCGTGCTCGCTGCGTGCTGGCTAGCACCGAGCCGGCCGATGGCGAGGCAAGATGTGCTTAATTGGCGTGTCAAGGTTCGTCCACAGCTCGTATTGCCAAACGTCTCGGCAGCGGTCGCTCGCGTCCTGCTCGAGCCTTCCAGCTGCGTTGCCGAAGGCGGTGTGACGCTTTCCGTGACCAACAGTCACCATGCCTGGCTGCGGCCGGAGCAGTTTGCGCTGCTGGAAGGCCAGACGTGCTTCATGCGACGCATGGTCAGCGTCTGCTACGGCGTCGTCGATCGGTTCGGTCTGTGCGTCAACTCGTCACACAAGGTGCCACCATCAGATTTCCGCAGAAGCAACTATGCCGCCCTCATCTGGGCCAAGTGGCGAATCATGGCAGACGCTCTGACGGTCGCCCGGGTAGCCATGTGGCTCGATGCGGACGTTCTCTTGCTGCGAAATCCCTGGGTCGCCCTCGACTTGCTTGATCCGCGCAAGGTGGGTGCCTTTGACTTCCGCCACCAGTCTGAGGATCCTTGCGCAGCGACACAGTTCGAAGAATTGCAAGCCAAGTGCGCCAACGTCAACGGCGGGCAGCTGGTGATGAGCAATTATCGGCTTGCAGCACAGATCTACGCGGCGCGACCGCGCAATCTGACAAACTTCCATCGCCTCGATCAAGACTTTGTGGAGAACATTCTAAGGAATCGCACCAATGGCTTCAGGTCCTGCGCGTTGCCTGCACACTTTGCATCTTACTGCTGGAGTTTGCCGAAACGAGTATTACGAAAGGGGCGTGACAACAGTATACCACTGCCCAAGCGGGTGGCATACGTGCCCTTGTGTCAGCGAGTGACGCACCACTTTAACTGCGTCACGGATAGCATGAAGAAGAAGAAGGTCATGCGATCGATGGTGGCATCGTGGCGTGCCGAGTGCGGGAATAGCAGCAGCGAGGTGAGCCCATCGGCGAGCCGCCTGACCAGCTCAGTAGAAGACGTGAGCCGGAGCACGACTGTAACCGCAGTCGGCGCGTAGAGCGTATCCCTTAGCGATCGTATCGCGGGGCCCCGCGCTCTGGCACGGCTGTCTGCGCCCCGACCCCCGCCACGTTTCTGTTCTATCACTGCTACCCCCGCCCCGTAGTCGCGTTTCTGTTCTATTACTGCTACGCGACGTGCTACTGACAAATCTGACAATTATTCATCCTTTACGGTGTTTGGACCGTGAGCCTACATGTATACCCGTTCAGCGTTCTCGGTTGCCGTGTACCGGGTTGGCCTCATCCCGCTAGCATCGTGAATCGCTCTGTGGGGCAACGTGGCATGTAGAACTTGAGTCTTGACCGTCCCGCAGGAATTCCTACGGCACGGATGGCGCAAAGATTGCGACGCTTGCGACCTCGCACGAGATCGTGCTCTGCGACGAGCTCGACTTCTTGAACGTGTTTTTGTGGTACCCGGGTACTATACCTGCTGCAAGAAACAAACTCACCCGCCATGCATCCCACTGATGCATCCCACCTCAGTTAAACCTGCTGAAGGTTACCATTCCCATCATTTGAGTGCGTTTCTCTTCATTGCCTTCTCATCAGCGCGAGGGCCGCGCGGGGTAGTGTGGCTGTGTGGGGCTGGGGGGGATACCGGCGTGTAGGCGACAGCGCATACGTCCAGCCAGCATCGATTCCATCTGTCAGCATTTCATGTGTGTGGTTTTAATCCTGGGACTTCTCTGAGAAACAAAGCAGGCGGAGCAGTGGACTATGTAATTCAATGTAAAGTCTTGAATTACATGTACTACATGATATGATGGAAAATGCCAAAATTGTTGTAATAGAACGTTCGGCACCAGAAGATATGGCATGCGCAGTAGTCGGGGTTTATACAGCTCGTGGGTACAGCAATAAAGGACTTCTAGTTACCGTCTACGGACCGCACGTGTATGTACCGTAATACCGTTACAAGCGTTATTTATTGTTATATTACACAGTGACTCCCGGGACCTGGCTCGTGACGTGACCAGACGTGCTGTGTATGCATGTTGCATGCCGACGTCAACCGGAGGGAGTGTTGTTGACTCGCAAATCCAATGGCACCGCACGGAAGAGAGAAGATTCTGAGAATGTGAGAACGCACTAGTTCGCACGCGTCCACGGCTACGCAACAAGTCTTTCAACACACAAGGTCGAAGGTGGACAGCGCCGGTGTGCGGCACGTCGCCCACACAGACACAGACACACGACGGCCAGGGCCACACACAGAATGTGCAGAGTGGCTCTTCCTTCCCTACCAACATGTCCTGTCTATCATCCTGTCCTCGGCGTGCCGCACGAGCAAAAGACTGTGCTGAAATCAGATGGCGACACCCCCGGTTGCCGTCACCCCGCCTCACCTGCTTTGCAAGCAAGCTTCAATGAGCAGATCAAGCACATCATCATGAAACTTCATGCTGTATTTGTTCAGCCACAGCACCAGCAAGACAAATCGCTGTGTGGTGACGTTGAACATCAAATGATCTTTGCGAGACCACTTGACCAAATCCCAGACTTTGATCGTCCAGTCGTCCGATCCAGAGACAATCCTGGTCCCGTCCGGGGAAAACGCGACCGAGTTGATGTAGTCGCTGTGCGCACTCGTCTTCTTGCTCAGGAGCTCCAGTTTGGCTGCCAGACAAGCCAGCAGGCGTCAGTTTGGCCAAGGAGGGGCGATTTTGAGGGCTTTGGCGCACCCGAATCCCAGACTTTGATCGTCGGGTCGTACGATCC
>Ga0164295_10002787_pt1 | contig 14243 bp, 7 predicted proteins | sample GEODES006metaG_FD_111798 | JGI IMG/M metagenome (GOLD analysis project Ga0164295, IMG submission 111798) | Oligotrophic lake water microbial communities from Sparkling Lake, Wisconsin, USA - GEODES006 metaG | ecosystem: Environmental > Aquatic > Freshwater > Lake | place: USA: Sparkling Lake...
GAGTCGGAGAAGTCCATCGTCTTCATGGGCATGAGCATGGTGCACAAGCAGATCGAGGACTTCCTCCGTGACATGGGCGTGCAAGAGATCGAGTCCCTGGGCAAGCCCTTTGACCCGAACCTGCACGAAGCCATGTCCCAGGAGGCCAGCGCCGACGTGGCCGAAGGCACGATCCTGCGCGTGCTGCGCCGTGGCTACAAGCTGAAGGATCGCCTCCTGCGCGCCTCCAGCGTCGTTGTCTCCAGCGGCCCGGAGAAGCAGGCCGAGAGCTAAGGGCTTAGAGCATAGAGCCAGAGCAGGCACGCTCGAAGCTTCTCAACGCACGCCGACTCTCCCCATCCCCGTTTCTGACTCTCAATACTCAACTTTAGACTCTCAACTCCCCCCACTTCCCCATGGCCAAACGCGACTATTACGAAGTCCTCGGCGTCAGCAAAACCGCCACCGCTGACGAGATGAAGAAGGCCTACCGCAAGCTGGCGGTGCAGTTCCATCCCGACAAGAACCCCGGCGACAAAGCCGCCGAGGAGAAATTCAAGGAGATCGGCGAGGCCTACGACATCCTCAGCGACGAGGAGAAGCGCGCCGCGTATGACCGCTATGGGCATCAGGCCTTCAGCGGCGGAATGCCCGGTGGCGGTGGGGGCGGCGGCGGTTTCCATGATCCGTTCGACATCTTCCGCGAAGTGTTTGGCGGCCAAGGCGGCGGCGGGGGTGGCGGCATTTTTGACCAGTTCTTCGGTGGCGCGGGCGGCGGCGGCCGCCGCCGCTCCTCCAGCGGCCCACAGCGCGGCAGCGATCTGCGCGTGCCCCTGGAGATCACCTTGGAAGAGGCCGCGAACGGCACGGAGAAAGAAGTCGAAATCGAACGCCTCATCCCCTGCAAGCCCTGCAATGGCAGCGGCTCCAACAGCGGCTCGGGCAAGAAGACCTGCCGCACCTGCGGCGGCGTGGGCCAGGTCATCAGCTCACGCGGGTTCTTCCAGATCCAGCAGACCTGCCCGGACTGCGAGGGCTCCGGCGAAACCATCAGCGATCCGTGCAAAACCTGCCATGGTGCCGGACGCCAGAAGGACCGCGCCCGCATCCGCCTGAAAATTCCGGCGGGCATCGAGGAAGGCACCCAGCTGCGCAGCACCGGCAACGGTGACTTGGGCACCAAAGGCGGCCCGGCCGGCGATCTCTACGTGCTGATCCATCTGCGCCCCCACGATGTCTTCGAACGCGAGGGCCACGATCTGCATTGCGAGATGCCACTGTCTTACGCAACCGCTGCGCTGGGCGGTGAGCTGGAAGTCCCCACGCTGACGGGCAGGGCCACCGTCAAGGTCCCGCAGGGCACGCAGAACGGCACGACTTTCCGCCTGCGCGGCAAGGGCATCAAGGTGCTAGGCCGCGAGCAGTTCGGCGACTTGTATGTGCATGTGCAAATCGCCGTGCCCAACAAGCTCACCAGCGAGCAACGCGAGAAGCTCGTCGAGTTCGCCAAGGCGCTGGGCGAGAACAATTCGCCGCTGCACGAGAGCTTCTTCGCCAAGGCGAAAAAATTCTTCAGCTAGCACACAAAAAACCTCTGCCCGCAGTGCAGGCAGAGGTTTTAAAAAGGAGCGCGGGCACTCTTGCCCGCATTGGTCGTGGAACTTAGCGGATCTTGCCGTTGAAGCCCGCGCCTTGCAGCGCGACGGCCAGCGCGTTCTGATCGAAGTCACCCTTCACGGTGAAGCTCTTGGCCTTGCCGACAGCATCCGTTTCGGTCACGCCAGCCACGCTCTTGGCCGCTGTGTTCACGGCGTCCGCGCACTTCTGGCAGCACAGATGCAGGCCGCTGACCGTGGCGGACTTGGTCATCTTCGGCTTGGGCGCCAGGGCCGTGGAGGCACTGCCACCAGGGGACTTTTCAGCGTCGCTGCCACCCACCGTGCCGAAGTAGCCCGCATCCAGAATGGCCTCGACCGCCTTCTTCAGCGCGGACTTGCTCTTGCCCGTCAGCATCACATTGCGACCGGCGGCTTTGACTTCCACATCCTTCACTTTGCCAGCCGCTTCGGTGATGCCCTTGGCGCAGCCGTTGCAGCAGTTGTGCACGCCGCTGAGTGTGACGGTAGTTTCTGCCGCAGAGGCAAAGGAGAGGCTGGCAACAAGCGCCGCGACGGTGAGGGTCAGTTTGGTGTTCATCATGGTGAGCCTTTCCTAACGCGCCAGCCAGCCAGCTCTTAGCGGCATAACTTTGCGCCCGGTCTTGCACTTGGCGGCAGATTCCTTCACTCTGCTCGCCCATGACTGCTCCCAAGGAAATCCAGCGCCTCAGCGACCTGTCCTCGCATCAAAAAAAGTCAGGCCTCGCCGCGTGGCTGGGCTGGCTCTTCGACGGGCTGGACATGCACATTTACACGCTGGTGGCCACGCCCTTCGTCGCGGCGCTGCTGCTGCAAGCCAATGGTGTCGCAGCTGATCCCAAGGATGTGGACACCAAGGCCTCGATCATCCAGGCCGCCTTCCTCATTGGCTGGGCGCTAGGCGGCGCGGTGTTCGGGCGCATTGGCGACAAGATGGGCCGCAGCCGCGCGCTGGTGCTGACGATCATTTTCTATGCCGGCTTCACTGGCTTGTCCGCGCTCTGCACGGACTGGTGGCACTTGCTCATCTGTCGCTTCTTGTCGGCGCTCGGCATCGGTGGCGAATGGGCCGTGGGCGCTTCCTTGCTCTCCGAGACCTGGCCAAAGAAGTGGCGGCCCTGGATTGCGGCGACACTGCAAACCGCCGTCAACTTGGGCGTGCTGTTGGCCTGCCTGGCGGGCTGGCTGCTGCGTCATGACGAAAGCCATCGCCTGATCTTCCTGGTCGGCATTCTGCCCGCCCTGCTCACGCTCTGGATTCGCAAGGCCGTGCCCGAGACCGAGGAATGGGAGCAGGCGCGCAGCAAGGTGAAGCCGCCGGGCATCAGCGCGTTGTTCGCCAAAGGTGTCTCAGGAACCACGTGGCGTGTGATGATCATCTGCGCCGTATCGCTGACCGCGCACTGGGCCTTCATGTTCTGGCAGCAGTCGCTGATTCGCTCCATGCCCGAGGTCAGATCACTCAGCGGTCCCGACCAAACCTACGCCGTGGTCGTGGCGCTCATGTGGATCATGGTTGGCTCGATCCTTGGCAACTTCGTCGCCGGTGCCCTGGCCAAGGTCTGGGGCTATCGCTGGGCCGTGGTGACCATGCTCGCGGCCTATGGACTGGCCATGTTCGGCGCCTTCAGCCGCGAGTGGGATCACGACACCATGCTGTGGTGGTATGCACTGATCGGCCTGTGCCAGGGCGTGTTTGGCCTGTTCACGATGTGTCTGCCACCGCTCTTCCCCACGCTGATTCGCACCACGGGCGCTGGCTTTTGCTACAACATCGGCCGCATCTTCGCCGCCTTCGGCACGGTGTTTTTCAAGCTGTTCGTGCCCGTCGGTGACTACCGCCAAGCCTTGCTCTATGCAGGCTGGCTGTTCATCCCCGCCGCCTTGGTGGCACTGATGTTGCCGGAGGAAAAGGAAGAGGTCGGCGAGGTGAATCTAGTCGCCGATTAAGCGAGCGCGGCCGCTGGCAGCTCCCGCTGAATCTCATCCACCCGATAGCCAAAGCCGGGACCGCTCAGGGTGCTGAAGTCCACGATGCCACCTCGGCGCTTATACAAGCCAGGGTGCACGGCTTCTTCAGGCTTCGAGGCATCGGGGTAGAACTGCATCGCATTGCACTCCACGCCCTGGATCGTGCCTGCGTGCGCGGCGAGCTTCACATGCGGAACCATTGCCAGCATAGGATTGGTTAAATCCTGCACCATCAGCGGCATCCCATGCTCCTTGGCCCAGCAGAGGCTGAGCAGCGCGCCGGTCTGCGTTTTGCACGTCTTCAGCGCGACGCCGCTCCAGCCGAGACGACGACCGAGCCGGACGAATTCCCAATCGTGCGCACTCTCGTCGAGGAACAGCGGCTTGCGCGCCGACACGCTGCGCACGTCGATCTGGTTCGCCTCCAGGTCATACGGGAAGGGCTGCTCCACATACAGCGTGCGGGCATAGATCTCCGGCTCGTCGCGCAGCAGCTCGTCCATGATCTCGTTCACGTAAGCCGGATCTTTGACCGTGCAGTTGAAGTCCGCACTGAGCCAGCGCACGCCATTGGCAAAGCCGATGCGGCCCACGCGCACCATGCGCTCGAAGTCCCATGGGGCATCAGTGCCGCGCAATTTGATCTTGAGGCAGGTCAAGCCATCGCGCTTCACCCATTCATCGAGCAAGATCGGATAGCCATCATTCGGCTCGTTGCCGGTGAGGTCTTGTTTTTCCAGCGCATCGACGCCACCGACCAAATGCCACACCGGCAGTTGCTTCGGCACCTCCGTGACAAAGTAGTCCTGTGGGTAACGCCCACTGAACGACAAGCCGCTACCCGCTTCGGCCTCAACAAACGCGCTCAGGTCGCGGTTCATGAAGTCGGCGTTGTAAGTCGCATACACATCGCGGTTGTGCAGCACGCCAAAGGCATCGTGCACGGCAATATCAAAGGCGCTGAAGGCCACGAGCGCCCCGAGGTAAGGCATGGGTGCTCCGGTGCTCGCAGCGTTCTCCGCTTCGAGCGCGGGCAGCAAATGCTGATGCTGGAAGTCATGGCCAAGCTCCATCGGATGCCCTTGCAAACCAGAGTCCAAGAGCAGCTTCGCGATGCGCAGTGAAAAGGCCTCCATCCGCCGTGCACGCTCAGCCACGGTCAAGGTGCTGGGCCAGACCCAAGACACGCTAAGCGGCGTCTCACCCCAGCCCACGGCGGTGCGACCATCGCGGCCTTCCACCGTGACCTTCACGCGTAGACAGACCACGCTGCCGACCGTTTCAGGACCGAACTTCAGCGGCACGCGCAGTGTGATCGGCAGGAAGTAAACGGCGGCTTCGCAAACGCGGATGTCAGTGGGCTTCGGCATGAGGAGCGCAGTGTGGGCGGGGATGGTGCGCACTCAACAAAAAGGCGGATGCTTTCGCACCCGCCTTTTCGAAGTCGATGAATGAACCTTCAGTTACGCGAACAGATCGAGCAGAGGCTGGCCCTTGTCGGCGATGGTGAAGGGGCGCTTGCTGGGGCTGTAGATGACTTGGTCGAGCGGCAGGCCCAGGGCATACGCGATGGATGCGTTGAGGTCCGGAATCTTGACCTTGTTCTCGATGGCTTCGCGGCCTTCCTTGTCGGTCTTGCCATAGGTGTAGCCGCCTTTGACGCCACCGCCGAACATGACAGCGGAGAAGGCCTTGGGGTAATGGTCGCGACCGGCGTTTTGATTGATGTCGGGTGTGCGGCCAAACTCGGAGGTGAGCACCACCAGCGTGTCATTGAGCAGACCGCGATTGTAGAGATCGCCGACCAGTGCGGACAAGGCCTTGTCGAGCGTGTCGCACAGCTCGGGCACGCGCACGAAGTTCGCATTGTGCGTGTCCCAGCCGCCGAGGCTAACTTCGACAAAGCGCACGCCGCGCTCAACCAGGCGGCGGGCGAGCAGGCAGCCCTGGCCGAAGGATTCCTTGCCATACTGGGCGCGCATCTCGGGCGCTTCCTCGGTGAGGTCGAAAGCCTTCAAGTCTTCCGACTTCATCATGGCCATCGCGTCGTCATACATGTCGGCGTAGGCCTTCACGTTGCGATGCGGGAAGGTGCTGCGGAACTCCTTGTCCAGGTCGTCAGCAAGCTTCATGCGTGCCTGGAACTTGTCCTCGGTGAGGCCGGGTTGCAGCTTGACGTTCTTGAGGCCGTTCTCGGGATTGTTCACGTAAAGTGGTGCCTGCGCGGCAGGGAAAAAGCCGGCACCCGGATGGCGGCTGTCATTGCCGATGAAGACGAAGTTCGGCAGCGTGCTGTTGCCACCGCCCTGGAACACATTGAGCCATGCGCCCATCGCCGGGTGGCGGATGGTGCCGCGCATGTCATAGCTGGTGTGCATCATGTAGTTGCCCTGCTCGTGCGCACCCTGGGTGGAGGTCACGGAGTTGAGCACAGTGCCGTGATGCATCTGCTGCGCGGTCAGCGGCAGGTATTCGGAGATGCGCACGCCATCAGCGCTGGTCTTGATCGGCTTGGTCGGACCGGCGGTCTCGACACCCTCCTTGGGATCCCAAGTGTCCATGTGGCTCTGGCCACCGCTCATGTAGAGATAGATGACGTTCTTGGCCGTGGCGACCTGCTTGAGCTTCGAGGAACCCTCAAAGGCGGCAAAGCTTTTGTTGGTGAGCGATTGGCCAAGCAAGCCCACGCCCAGCAAGGAGGAGGCAGTCTTGGCAGCGAAGTCACGGCGCGTGATTTCGCCGGAGCGGAGCAGTTGAGTGGCGAGTTCTTGTTTCATGAGAGTGGGCAGGGCGCAGGGTGATTACTGAATGAAGATGAATTGCTGCGTGTTCAGCAGCGAGAAGATGAGGTCTTCCATGGTGCTGAGACCGCTGTCTTGGGCCTTGAGCCAGAGTTCTTTTTCGCGGGCCGTGGGTTTGCGGGACAGGATAGCCTTGTAGGCGGCCTCGACTTTCTCATCTGGATACGGGGCCTTGTTGACGTTCAGCATCAGCTGGCTGTAGCGGCCGATGATGGCGGGCATGAGCTGACCGTTCATCATGGCGAGAGCCTGGGGCACGCTGGCTTCGCTGTTCGCGTTCTCGATGGTCTCGCGGTCGCTCTGACCGAACTCACGCAGGTAATGTCCGCGCGGGGCGGGGCTTTCAATTTCGGCGGCACGCAGCCAGTTGCGGTTCACCTTGCCTCGCTCGTCGATGTATTGACGCAGCTGCTTCTTGTCGGTGATGCCGAAGAACTCGGCTTCTTCGACATAGGTTGCCTGGGCCTGCTCAGAAATGGCCTTGCGTTCTTCAGGGGTCAGCTCTTTGCGATCATAGCCTGGGATGGTGATCTTCTCGGTCTTCACGCCGTTGGCCATCATCATCATGCCATCGCCACCGCCACTCATCATGGCAGGGCCGGCGTCGCCACCGTCCTTGCTGGCCACGAGGGACACGGTTTGGAAGGGCTTGCCGGTGACCTTCTCATACAGCTTCTTCTGGCCGCTGGTGATGACCTCGGCATAGGTCACTTTGCGGCCTTCGTTTTGAATGCGGTTCACCTCGCTGCGAATCTCGTCGGACTTCTTCTTCAGCTTGTCGGCCTTCTCCAAGGCCACGGTTTTGGCGGGGCCTTCCGGCATGGCATCGGCGGCGTCTCTGGCCTCTTTCGCCGCAGCCCGCGTTTCGGCATACAGCTTCTGCTGCTTGTCGGTGCGCTCACGGTTGGTGCTGTAGATGTCGGCGGACTTCTTGAAGCCGACGAGCGCTTCCTCCGGGGTCAACGAATCCACGCTGTCGGCGATCTTCTTGGCTTGCAAGATGCGCTGCTCCATGGCCTCACGCGTGGCTTGGTTGATCATGTCCGGGTTCGGATTGATCAGGGTCACGAAGGAATCCCACATCTGCTCGGCGGTCATGCGGCGCAGGAGAGGACCAGTGAAGTGATAAGTAGTGCCGGGGGCGTGCTCCTCGCGCGTCACCTGGCGCTGGTAGGTGCTGGTGTTGAGCAGGATGCGCTGGAAGGCCTTCATGTCATACTTGACCTCGACCATCAGCTTCTCCAAGTGCTTCTGAAGCTCGGCGTTCATCGGCACCGTGTTGTCCATCAGCTCGTCCAGCGGCTCAATGAGGGCGAGACCGAAGACGCGCTTCCACATGCGGTTGGCGATGACCGTTGTGAAACGTGGGTTGTCCTTGCTGGTCATCCAGCGCGCATAGGCTTCCAAGGGCGTTTCGCCGGGCAACGTGTTGCACTCGTGGCCCATCATGACTTTGCCTTCGACCGTGGCCTTGGGCTTGGCGTCGGCATACTGGTAGTCATGCGGCAGTTGCACCTTGCGGTCGCGCAACGACAAGGAGGTGTAGCGCATGGTGTCGGACACGTCGCGCATGGACTCCTGGTAGCCACGGCTTTCAGCGCGGAACTTCTGGCGGGCTTCCTCGCGCTTCTTGTTCACCTCGCGCATGGCCACTTCATACTGCTTCTGCTTGGCCGCGTATTCCTTCTCGGCAGCGACACGCTCTTCCTTGGTCATCTTGTTGTTCTTCACCCGCTGCGGGCGCTCAGGCTCTTTGAACGAGGCACGGATGGCCTTCTCTTTTTCGTCGAGCAGGTCGCGCACGCCCTGCAACGTGCCGCCGTAGTAGTCCTGGGTTTGGATGCCGTAGGTGTAGGCAGCCATTTGATAAAACTGCATCTGCGACCACTTGTCGAAGGGGTGATTGTGGCACTGCGCGCACTCGATGCGGGTGCCGAGGAAGACGCGCACGGTGTTCGCCATGTTGTCCAGCGGCATGCCGCGGTCGCGCATGTAATAGCCGATGGCACCATTTTCCCAGGCCTTGCCCTGCGAGGCGACCATGTCGCGCACGAACTGGTCATACGGCTTGTTCTCGCGCAGGCTGTCCTTGATGAAGTTCGTGTAAGCAGCGCCCGTGATCGCTCCGGCCTGGTTGCCGTTGGACTGCGCGCGCAGCACGTCGGCCCAGTAGTTGAAGCTGTGCTGCACGTAGGCTTCGGAGCCCAGCAGCTTGTCGATCAACTTCGCGCGCTTGTCGGCGGCCTTGTCATTCAGGAAAGTATCGGTCTCACGGGTGGTCGGGATGCGGCCAATGACATCCAGGTAAAGACGGCGAACGAAAGTGGTGTCGTCCACGGCCGGATTGCCTTGCAGCTTGTTCGCCGCCCAATCCTTGGCCAGGATGGCGTCGATGTTTTTAGCCGCGCTGAACGTGTCAACTGGCGCGGAGATCGCAACCGAGACGCAGAGGTTGACAGCAGCGAGCGTAATGAAGAGGGGATTCAGGCTCATGGGTGCACAAACGCCCCCTGAATCCCCTTATTTCAATAGGGGCTACAGTTCCTTGATGTATACATTCGAGAACTGAATCGCGTCGTGATGGTATTGCAGGGCCACCGGACCCTCCGCCGCCACGCCGGGGAGCTGCGCGTTGTCGATGATCGTTTGGCCATTCAACACCACGGTGCAGCGGTCGCCCTTCATGGTGATGAAGAAGCGGTTCCACTGGCCGGGCTTCGCATCGGCCACCACCTTCGGCGTGCACGCGGTGCGCACGTCCATTGGCAAGGTCTTGTCCACGCGATAGCCGCGAATGTCACCACTGCCGATGGGGCGGACCCAAATGTTCACCTGGGCCTTGCTGCTGCCGCGTAGGTAGATGCCGCTGTCTGCAGGCTCTTCCACCTCGATTTGCTCGGGCTTGCCGTCAGCACCAAGGATGGGCTCTTCGCCATTGGGCGCGATCTTATTCACCAGCTTCTTCTTCGGCTTGCTGATGAACTTCCAGTCCGCCATCAGCGTGAAGTCCTTGTAGCTCTTCTCGCTCCAGAGGTCGAGGTTGCTGCCCTTCACATCCGCCTTGGCCGTGACGTTCAGACCATTCACGGACCACACATCCTTCATCGCATCCGTTAGCTTCCAGCCCGTGAAGTCAGTGCCGTTGAACATCTGGGTGAAGCCAGCATAAGCCTCAGCGGTCTGCTCCGGGGTCGCGCCTGTGGCAGGCAGTTCCTTGATACGGATGTTCTTGAAGTGCGCCTCGCTGCCCTCGCTCTCCAAGCAAATGAAGCCTTTGCGTGGCACGCAGTCCTTGCCCACGGTCACTTCCTTGCCGTTCACTTCCAGGCGGATCTCGCCCGCATTGCAGGTCACGCGATAGTGGTTCCACTCCGGTGAAGGCTTCACGCGTTTCTCACTGGGGAAGGCCCGCGAGCCCTTTTTCGCGACCGGTGGCTGCGGCGTCATCGTTGCGCCCCAGATCGGGAAAATGTCCCCGTGCGAGGTGAACCACTGCCACGCGCCGCCCGGGTTTTGGGTTTCGTAGCCGAGGTCGAGAATCTGCACCTCGATCCCCTTCGCATACGGCACACCCGGCGCAGGCAAGCCCTCGCCCCAGATGAACAAGCCGCTGTTGCCGCCCTCCTTCAGGTGCCGCCAGTCCAGCTCGATGACGAAGTTCTCATACATCCGCTCCGTGGCCATGAACCCGGTCGGCAACCCCGTGGTGACGATCATGCCGTCCTGCACGCGAAAGGTATCCTTCGCTACATTGATCGGCCGCCAGCCGGTCAGGTCCTGGCCATTGAACAAAGGCGTGAAGCCGTCGCCATCGGCAGCCATGGTGAAAAGAGGTAACGCGAGGGCAAGGAGAGCAGCGTGGAGTTTCATGAGGGCGAGGGATACGCAGCGAGACAGCGATGTATCTCACGAGCACGGCGATGGAATGGCAGCATCTCGCCATCACAAAGATCAACCCGTCGCCGAGATGCCATCGTTCCACGCCATCCGCCGAAAGTCGCAGGAACTGCCCCTTGTGACCGGGCTGCATTTCGGCGTTAATCCGTGCTACTATGTCACGATGGCTGTCAGTTTTGCAGCCGCGCCGGTGGGGCCGCTTGGCGCGTGCGTTGTTCGGGGAGGTGCGTTACACGCCTCCGGCCTGGATCACGGGAACCTGGACCTGGCTGCGGCTGCATCCGGCACGCCTTGGCTTTGCCGTGCTCATGCTCGGCATCGCCGGGTTTGGCGCGATGAAAAGCTGGCAGTGGTGGGACCAGCATCGCACGCGGGAGCGCCAGTTCATCGAGGAGCGCTCGATCACGGCGAAGTTGACCGCGCCCGATTTGACGCCGGTGGTCAAAGGCGAGGCCCAACCCAAGCCCATCGTGCTCGCTTTCGACAAGGCAGCCGCCAAGCTGGAGGACATTGGCAAGGTCAACGCCCCGGGCATTACCTTGTCGCCCGCGCATCAAGGCGTGTGGAAGTGGACCACGGACAAGACGCTGATCTTCACCCCGGCCACCGACTGGCCCGCAGGCACGGCTTATGAAGTGATCGCTGACACGGCGCAGCTGGCCAAGGAGGTGATCTTCAAGGACACGCCGCGCTGGAGCTTCACCACGCCTGCGCTGAAGGCCGCATGGGAGGATGCCACCTTTGACACGGACCTGAAGCAACCGGACAAGCATCAGGTCACCGCTCGGCTGCGCTTCACGCACCCAATGAAAAAGGACGAGGTTCAGAAGGCCTTGCGCGCCGAGGTCGTCGGGCAATCGCCGATCTTCCATGTGGGCGGCCAGGTGCCGGACTCGCTTTTTGAAGTGATCGAGGCCGAAGGCGAGGACCACCGCGTGTTCTTCGTGAACAGCGCCCGCATCGCCATTCCCGCGAAGGAAGACTACCTGAAATTCACAGTCGCTGCCGGTCTGCAAAGCACCCTCGGCGGCACGACCAGCGCCGAGGTCAGCATCAAGGTGCGCGTGCCAGACATCCACAGCGGCTTCACCATCGAAGGCACGGAAACCGAGTTGATTCGCACGCAGGAAGGCGAGCCTGAGCAGTTCTTGTTTGTTGATACCAGCGGCTATGCGGCGCTGGATGAGATCGCCGCGCATCTGGAGGTTTGGCTGCTGCCGAAGGACAAGCCCAAAGCCGGCAAGGAAGAAGCCGTCGAGGATTATCCATGGGAAGCCGTTGGCGAGATCACGCCCGCGATCCTGAAGCTGGCGCAACGCGTGCCGGTGAAGCCTGTCGAGGTCAGCGAAGGCGACGACGCGCAGCTCTCCACGCGGCATGGATTCAAGTTCGTGGCCGAGCGACCGGGCTTTCTTTTCATCAAGGTGAAGCAAGGTGCGAAGGCGCTCGGTGGCTTCATCCTGGCCAAGGATCATGCCGCCATCGCCAGCGTGCCACCCTTCCCGCAGGAAGTCGAGATCCTGGGCAAGGGCGGCGTGCTCGCGCTGAATGGCGAGCGCAAGGTGTCGCTGAAATCACGCGGGATCGAGCACCTGCGCGTGACGCTGGCGCGCGTGCCCTCCACGCAGATGAATCATCTGGCCAGCTTCAACCAGGGCCGCTTCGACTCACCCAAATTCTGGAGCGGTCTGGACGAGCACAACATCGCGCACTTCCACCGCGAGATCATCGACGTGCCGAAGCAGAACGACTCCCAAGCGAACTACACTACCTTTGATTTCGCCGAAGCTCTCGCGCGCCAGGACAAGGCCGACCCGGACAGCTCGCGCGGCATGTTCTTCCTCATCGTCGAAGGAGTGGAACCTCGCGAAGAGCCCGAAGAGGGCGAGGAAGCCGAAATCATCGACGAAGCAGCGAAGGACCCCGATCCCACCATCGCGGAATGGAAGGCATTGGATGAGGACGACGGTGGTGGCGAGGAAGAAAGCGATGAGCCCACGACCAAGGCGCGGCGCTTCATCCTGATCACCGATCTCGGCATGGTCGCGAAGCGCTCGGCCAATGGCGACCGCGACATCTTCTTGATGAGCATCAGCAAGGGCGATCCGGTGCCGGGCGTGCCAGTGACCGTGATCGCCCGCAATGGCGAATTCCTCGCGCAGGGCAACACCGATGCCGAGGGCCACTTGCGCCTCGCGTCGCTGGAGCACTACCAAAAAGAAAAAGAGCCCGTGGCCATCGCTGCGCGCCTGGGCAACGACCTCGCCTTCCTGCCTTTCGTTCAGGCTCAAGTCGATGAATACGACGAGACCCAGCATCGCGATCGACGCGTCAACTATTCGCGCTTCGACACAGCCGGGATTCAATCATCGGACAACGAGCAGCTCGATGCCTTCCTCTTCACCGAGCGCGGCGTGTATCGCCCCGGCGATGAAGTGCATGTCAGCGGCATCGTGCGACGTCGCGACTGGAGCGGCGAGCTGGACGGCCTGCCGCTGACGCTCAGTGTGATCAATGCCCGCGAGGCGGAAGTGGTGACCGAGGACATCACCCTGCCCGAGGACGGCTTTTTCGACTGGAGCTTCACCACGGATGACACCGACCCGACCGGCCAGTATGAAATCCGCCTGAGTGTGGCGAACTCGCCCGACCCCTACAGCGCACGCATCGGGCGCACCGCGATTCGTCTGGAGGACTTCCAGCCAGATCGCATGAAGCTTAGCAGCGAGCTGAGCACCGCGCGCGGCCTGGCCTGGGTGCAGCCGCAGGAGGTGAAGGCCCATCTGAAGCTGGAGACGCTGTTCGGCTTCCCAGCCGCGAATCGGCGTGTCACCGCGCGCCTGGTGCTCAGCCCGGCGGAGTTTGCTTTCGAGGCGTATCCCGACCACCTCTTCCACAACCGGAAGGCGATGGAGTTCAACCCCGAGGAGAACGAGGAAGACGACACCACGCCGGGCAAGAAAGTCGATCTCGGCGAACTCAAAACCGATGACCAAGGCGAGGCGGTGTTCGACCTCGCACTGGAGCGCTTTAGCGGCGGCAGCTTCCACCTGCAATTCATCGCCGAAGGCTTCGAAGCCGAAGGCGGCCGCAGTGTGCAAAGCGCCCAGAGCGTGCTGGTCGCGCCCATGCCGTATGCCATCGGCTACAAGCAGCAGGCGAATCTGGACTACATCGGCAAGGACACGCCGCGCAGCCTGGCTTTCCTCTGCATCGGGCCGGACTTGAAGCCGCTCACCGCGCCTTCGCTGACCGCCCGCGTGGTTCGCATCAGCCATGTCAATGTGCTGACCACGCTGGAGAGCGGCAAGAACGCCTATGTCTCCACCAAGCGCGAGAAGACCACGCTGGAGCAGCCCTTGGCGCTGCCCGCCACAGGCGCGGAGTTCATGCTGCCGACCAGTGAAGCCGGGGATTTCCGCCTGGAGCTGGTGGACAGCACTGGAGCCATCGTCAGCGCCTGCGCCTTCAGCGTCATCGGCAAGGGCGATCCGGGCCGCAGCCTGGAGCGGGATGCGGAACTGGAGCTGAAGCTGGCGCGCGATTCCTGGAACAGCGGCGAACCGCTGGAACTGAGCCTGAACGCGCCCTACACCGGCGCAGGGCTGATCACCGTCGAGCGCGAGAACGTGCGCGCCTGGAAGTGGTTCAAGAGCCCGACGACAGCGAGCACGCAGACCATCCTGGTGCCACCAGGACTCGAAGCTACCGGCTATGTGAATGTGACCTTCGTGCGCGCGCTGGACTCGCCGGAAATCTTCGCCAGTCCGCTGAGCTACGCGGTGCGCCCCTTCACGCCGAACCCTGATGCCCGCCGCATGATCGTGGAACTAGACGTGCCTGCGAAAGCCAAGCCCGGCGACCTGCTGAAGATTGGTTACAAGAGCACGCAGCCAGGTCGCATCATCGTCTTCGGCGTGGACGAAGGCATTCACAACATCACCAACTACAAGCTGCC
>Ga0164295_10002788_pt1 | contig 14241 bp, 12 predicted proteins | sample GEODES006metaG_FD_111798 | JGI IMG/M metagenome (GOLD analysis project Ga0164295, IMG submission 111798) | Oligotrophic lake water microbial communities from Sparkling Lake, Wisconsin, USA - GEODES006 metaG | ecosystem: Environmental > Aquatic > Freshwater > Lake | place: USA: Sparkling Lake...
CAGCACCAAAACGTCGTGCAATGTAGAGCGTAGTTTAACCTTAACCCTGGTGTCATCAGTTGTGAGGCAACCATCCCTACCCTAACGCCACTCTCCGGTGTGATTTATTGATGAGGCAATACGCGTGGCAGATTAAAGGTCTTTTTTGAAAGTAGCAGACGAATCGGCGATTGGCATGAGAAACTTTCTGGGTAGTTATTTGGGGTCTGGTTCTTTTGTTCTTCTATGAAACTGCTTTTTCACTTTTTGTTAGTCTTACTGATCTTGGCCAGGGCTCAGGCAGCTTCTTCAGCGGATGAGCAGGCGCGTTTTTTGGCAGGGCTCAATGTAGATGGTTCTGGATTGGAGCCTGTCGCCCGAGAGCAGGCTTGGCTGGATCATGCTGCTGAATTTCACCGTGCTTGGTCTGACTTAGAGGAGCGGCAACTTTCTCAGATCCGCACCTGGATGCCGAGTTCTTGTTCCTATATCTACAGCGATCCGAGTCCACTTTTTTACATGTTCAGTGGGCCGGATTTCCTTTATGCGAATGCATTCTACCCCAATGCATCAACTTACATTTTATGTGGCCGGGAACCAGTGGGGATGATTCCTGATGTGACGTCGCTGAGTTATGAGGCGCGCTCTGCGGCGCTGAGAAATATGCGAACAGCCTTGAATGCTATTCTCAGTTTTAGTTTCTTTATCACCGCAGATATGAAGACAGATCTCACGCAGACTCAACTCAGTGGCACGCTGCCTGTGCTGTATGTTTTTTTGACACGCATGGGCTGCCGTATTGAAGAGGTGAAGCTTGTTGGACTGACCGCTTTAGGAGAGCTGACCCAAGAGAAATCCAAGACTCCCGGGGTGCGGATCACCTTTCTTGGCACGACGGGTAAAACTCAGACCCTCTATTATTTTACCACAGATCTTTCGAATTGGGGGATCAAGGACAATCCTGGTTTTATGCAATTTTGTGACAAGCAAGGGGTCGGAAACGGCTTTGCAAAAGCGGCCTCATATTTAATGCATTTGAATGAGTTTAGCACGGTCCGTGACTTTTTGTTAAACAAGACTCGGCACATGGTTCAGGATGATAGCGGAATTCCTTTTCAGTTTTTCAAAGAATCGGATTGGATGATGAGTTTGTATGGCCATTATGCCGGTCCCATTGATTTGTTTAAACAACACGAGCAGGCTGATTTGCGTGCAGCTTTTGAAGCGGAAAAGTCCGGGGATCTCCCTTTTGGGGTTGGATACCAGTGGCGCCCGGGAGTGTCGTCGCTAATGATTTCTTCTGCAATGCGGCAGGTGCCAAAAGCTGAAGCTGTGGCAGAGCCTGTGAGTGAGTGATGTGGCGGCTATCTGACAGGAATCACCGTGATTTCCAGTGATCCATGGCCCTTTGAAGGTCAAGGCCTGAAGCAGGTGTCTATCAACAGTGGCGTTTGGTAGATCATCACAACGGCAAGTGCCACTGCAATGCTTAGTATGGCCCCTGCACCTTGACTCCAAGACGATGAAACCGACTCAGAAGTACTTTTTGGTGAATAGCAGGCGTGCAAGTTCAGCATGTCGCGTCTGCAATTTCTTGAGGCGTTGCTGATGAGAATCGACGCTGAGTAAGTCTCTAGGATACTGAACCCGCATGATGTCGCACTGCGCATACAATTGGTTAATGGCGATCTTCAGTTCCTTGAGCTTCCTTGATTCATCTGGGGTGATTCGGGCTTCGAAAATAGTGTGGTGCAGAATATCTGTCTCGCGTTCCAAGAAGGAGACGGCATTAGGCAAAGATTTTGGACCTCCGATCAGGGTACCCGAATCAGGGTCAACTTGAGGGGCTTTTGGCAAGAAGCGCCCAGGCTTTTGTGGAATTACGGATTGTGGCTCTGCTGGCAAACCACCTTCTCGCGGGTCGATGATCGTGGGTGTGATGAAGAGCATGAGGTTTTTGTGGTTCTTGCTCTTGCTATCATAACGGAAAGCTTTACCAAGGATGGGAATGCTTTGGAGGAAGGGAACACCAGCTTTACCTTCACGTTCCCGGGCTTCATCCAGCCCACCGACTGCTACGGTATACCCTGAGTCCACTTCGACAGGAGCCGAATAAACGCGGGAGGAGGCCACTGGATATGGATTTCCAGCAATGGTTTCAGTGCCGACAATGCTTGAAACGGTAACCGACATGTTTAGGAGTATTTTCTCTCCATTCATCCGTTTGGGTAGAATGTTAAGAACTGTCCCAATCGGTAAGTAGGCGATGGATTGTGAAGTCGTGGCACCAGCGCCTACTGTGGCTGAAGCACTTCCACCGAGAACTGGCTGATTGACGACGCTGCGAATAGCCACTTCGCGATTATTCAATGTGACCATTCGCGGGTAAGATGTTGTCTGTGTCTCATCATCACGGAGCAGGGCGCGGAGCTTAACATTGATGTCCTGTGCGCTAATAATCCCCAGCGCAGGCCATCCTAAGGCTCCTTTCGCTGCATTGAGATTGGTGGGTGTGAGAAGATTGCCAAGGTCTGTTCTATAGCCGCCATTTGTGGCGACTGACTCTGTCGTCACAGATGTTTTTTCTCGGCCATTGGTGTCAGTTTCAGTGGTAACATCTTTGATCTTGTTGAAGCTACCGCTCTCTAGAGTGCCGGTCCAATCTACGCCAAACTCGCGCTTTGGATCACGTGAGGTTTCAATGAACTTGACTTCAAGGGCGATCAGGGTCTGCGGTTTATCGGAGGCTTCTAAATAACCTTGGACCCACAAATGCTGAAGTCGCGTCGCCACGACATAGAGAGTATTGGAGTCACTCATCCAAATCACCTTTGGTTTACGGAAGGCGCTGAGTTCATTTGAGTTCATTGCTTTGGCTACATCCAGTGGGCCACCCAGTGCTCCCAGTGCACCGGAGCTACCTGCCTGCCCGCTGCCGGAAGATATGTCACCCGTTTGATCACCTTCTAGGGGTAATCCTAACAAATCACGGATAGCTCCAATCATGGCGCTTGGTTGAACCGTAAAAGTTTCTTGTGTGCCCTGTAAATCTAGTCCACCGCCATTGCTCGTGCCTACACCGCTACCTCCCCCAGTTCCCCCGCCAGATACACCTAGGCCTGCGTTATTGCTAACTTTAGCAACACGTTCCAATGAGTTATTTAAAATGGTATAGGACTTGCCGAGAAGCTCACGATCATCTGCAGGGCGGAAATACCAAATGTTGTTTTCGTAGATCAGAGACAACCCATTGGCCTGACAAATGGTTTCGAGGACAGCAAAGGGACTCGCCTTGATTGAAAAAGTCGTTAGTTTAGATGTTTCCGCACTATCTTGGGGCAATGAAATAAAGGGGATAGCTGCATCTGTCGCTAAAAAGCGCAGAACATCACCGAGCAGTGCCTGTGAAAAATCATATTGTTCAGCAGGTGCCTCGCGTAGGCCTTCGGCAGCGGTCTCATAAGCTTGAGTGCTCTGCGGGAAAGTTGATCCATAACTCGAACCAAAGTTTCGCGCCAGCAAATCGCTGTCTGAGCTTAGCATAGCGACTAAGGCAAAGAGAAAGACAAAAGTATGATTTCGCATCTTAAATGGTAATTGTGATTATTATATGAATATTATTAAATTAACTCAAGTTTTATTATAATTTCAATAATAATTAGATGTGCAGGAAGATTAAAGCATTATGAAGTTGGTATTAATTATGATTATTATATTTTATCATTTGCATAATTTCAATAATTTTAATATAATGATTGATTGATCGTCTTTAATATGCACCCTGCCATTAACCATCTGCGAAGAAACCGTCTAAGCTCTTGGGCCTATAAGGGCGGCTTTTCTATGATGGAAGTCGTGATGCTCATTGGAATCATTGGTGTTCTGTCGTCTGTAGCACTCGTCATGGTCGGCAAGCTGCCCATAGCGATCAAGGACACCAAGCTTTCTTCTGATGTAGCGACTCTGAATCAACTGGTATCCGCTTATGTGATGGACGGTGGTCGTCTCACCGGTCTTACCAGTCCTCAGGCCGTCCTAGATAAAATGAAGCGCGCGAGATCGAGCAACGACCTCAAGACTCATGTAGGAGCCTCTTCTGGTCGGATGATTGATACCAGGTTGAGGGCTCTAGTCTCATCTTCACCGAATGCTAACGGAGCCCAACGTGCGAAATGGGATACTCAAAAGCAGCGTTTCGAGCTCACAACATCGACCGGTTCTGCCGTGGTTGAGTTTTTCAACGATGAGAGTCTAACCCTAACTAACTTCGGAACTGATATCACCAGGAAAAAAAGTAATGTAAACTTTAACGGTGGCCGTGGCTGGGTATGGGGTGATACAGCAAATCCTAGTTCAGCGATTTACGGAACGCCTTCTGGTAGTCAAGGAGACGGATCGTCGAGTCCATTTAATCCTGAAGAGGTTGAGTCAACATCAACCCCTCCTAGCGGCGGCGGTGGGACTGGCGGTGGAGGAAGCATTACAGGCGGTGGTGACGGAACAGGTGTTTCTGATCCCGTTCGTTTACCGTCACCTAACTTGAGTCCTTGGGGTGGAACATTCGCATACGCATCATTTCCGTCGAACGTATCGTTGAGTCCCAATGGAGCGCCAGCAGCAATGGCGAAGTTACAGTACCGCAAAAACGATGGTGGATGGTCTGATTATTCAGGGACCCCAATTTCATTGAATCCCGCAGATACGCTTGAAGCGCGTAACAAGACGCTGGATACAGCGCTCTACTATGATAGCTACAATACTGGTTCATCCTATTACCGACTTACTACCGGATTTGCGGGTAGCAGCACTGGCACCTGGGGAAATGCAATGGGTGGTTCGAACCTTTTGGTTAATACACAAAACGGCGTTGAGTCATCTACCTTTGAGCATGGTAACACAAAACTAGATCTGGGGAATGGAGAGTTTTTGGATGCAGGAACTCAGAACGTCTTGTCATTCACACGAAAACCCTTTGATGCGATTGTGCCAAACATTTGGTTCGCGCTTGGTGATCTACTCCTACTAAACGGCACCACCTTTTACGATAGTGAGGCCGCCGCGGTGACCCTGAGTATCAATTTAAATCTCACGGAACCGGCTCAATCAGCCGAATCAGCCGTTATTCACGTGAATTTAGGACTCATCAGTACGGAGAACTCTAGTGACCGAACGGCTAGTGCAGACATTGTTGAATTGCGAAACCCCAACACAGGATTTTCAGTGGACATTGATGGTGTCAATTATCGTTTAGAACTCAGTTGGGCCACTTTAAATCCTGGCGCTGGCGTGGCCCAGGGAAACAAGTTCCTTGTTTATGAAGGTTCGTCTGCCCAAGCAGAATTACGGGCCCGATTTGTTCCCAATCGCTAAGGCCCCCACATAATACTATGGAAGATATTAATGAACGTAGCCAGCTCGGCTACCGCATGCTGCACCTCTCCAAAGATAGTGGAGTCAGTGACTTCTATATCACGCCATGGGAGGCCCTAAGTTATAAACGTAATGGCAAGCTTTTCTTTGATTCCTTCATCTATCAACCTGAGCGTCCGATTGAATTTACTTCTGGCTGCATTGATTATGCAATGGCTCTTGGGAGCCGTCGCTATCGGGTAAATCGTATGGTGACTCGTGGGCGTCCGCGCTGGGTCATGCGTCTGCTTCCGGAAAGTATTCCTGATATCAGCAAGTTGATGGTGCCACCAGCTGCCATTAAAGCGTTTCTTGAGGCGAAAAATGGTCTATTTCTTGTTTGTGGAGCCACGGGTTCAGGAAAGTCGACAACCATTGCGTCAATGATCTTGGAGCGTGCTAAGCGTCGTCAGGAGCACGTCCTAACTTTTGAAGATCCAATTGAGTTTGTTTATCCACCTGGCATTCCGTCCCTTGTTTCGCAGCGTGAGATTGGCACAGACGAAATGGACTTTAACAAGTCTCTACGTGCCGCGCTTCGCCAAGCACCTGATGTCATTCTTGTGGGGGAAATTCGTGATGGTGAGACCGCTGAGATTGCCCTTCAGGCCGCTGAAACTGGGCATGTCGTCGTGGCAACTCTCCATACTTCGAGTGCTGCACAGACCGTGCAGCGGTATCTAAAGTTGATCCCAAGTGATCGAATGGAAAACGCCATGCTTTCCTTTGCTGATAGTATCCGTGGAATTCTTTGTCAGCGGTTGATGTTTGATGAAACGCGTGGAAAGCGGTTCCCGATTCATGAACTACTTTTGCCATATGATTCGGTTTGTGGCATGATTCGTCGCGGTGAGTTCAAGAGCCTTGAGCAAGAACTCGAGGCAGGATTCACGCGTGGCATGATGAGTTTTGAACGCTGTCTGGGAACGCGTGTTGCTGATGGGTGGAAGCCCACGGCTATGCGCAAAACTGGATACGCGGAACATGAAGTTTATGACTTCCTATCACGAGAAAACCTGACCTCTATTTATGCTGTGGGATGAACTAAAATCTTTATTGAATTTCTCTGCCTTTAAAGCCGAAGCCGATGATGCCTCCGTTCCCTGGAATAAACGTTTTGAGGGTCGAAAGACGCTTCTTTTGAATGTCGGTCGAAGTCAGACTAGTTGGCGTAGCGTTAACAAGAGGGGTGTCTTCGATGATGGCGGCGTCATGGATGGCGATTTCTCGGACATTGCTCCTCAGCGTGCAAACGAGTGGCGCATGCTAGCCGACGGCGGATGGTGCGTCGTGAGTGTCAATAATCGCTTTATCATAAGTCTTGAAGTCAACATGATGCGGGGAGAAAACTGCACGTCATTGTTGCAGACGAATCCGCGGGCAGTGTTGGGTCCAAAGTACGATCGTGGTAAGCGCTACGGCATATGCCATCACCCAGACACTTCTTCGAGCATGCTCTTGGCCTGTGAAGAGAGTTTGGTGAAGGTAACTGAGGATGTGCTCAAAACCATCGGTCTGCGTCCTGGTCGAGTCTGTTGTGGTTTGTTTGCTTTAACTGAGCATGCGATCCATGAGATGTATGTCACAAAACGACTGAATACCGCTGCCAACTTTGCTTTGGTAAGTGCATGCGAGGGTTCCGTTGCTATCGTCATTCAGCAGGATGGACAATGGAAAGAGTTGCGCAGCCGCAGTGGTATGGGGCCTGATTCTGTTGAGACATCTCTGCAAATCATCACCCCACTGTTGCAGAAGTTACCTCAGGGGAGTCCGATCTATTTTATCAGTGACGGACAAGATGTGAAGTTCCGCACGGAAGTGATGTCTGTGCTCGAAAAGATGGGTGGCCAAGATCTCACTGAAGAAGATCTTTTGTGGAAGGTGATTGGAACTAACTGAAATTTTATACATTAGCCATGAGCGATTATCTCTGTCACGACTTTAAAACCCCCCGCAACGATACTTCCAGGCGGCTTCCTGATTCATTCAAAGCGATTCCAGCATTATTTTACCTTGCACTGGTAGTTACCGCCTATTTCATGACCATGGACTGGAGAGCTTACAAAAAAGCTGAGCAAGATAAGATTCAAGCTGAGGCCAGTAAGGGACAGCATGAGACTAAAACAAAAGATCTACAAACAGAAAAAGTAGGTCTAGATGCGGAAACTGCAAAAGCAGAAATTTTAGCTAAATGGATGGAAGGCGCGCGCAATGTTCAACCCATTAGTGTTGCTATTGCGCGCGCCATGCCAACCGAAGTGCGACTCTCTGACCTTTCTCTTGAGCGTAGCGATCAGGTGCCTGCCAATTTGGCGCTATCGGTGCGGATTAATGGCGGATCTCTCAGAGAAGTGGGGCTCATGGAGAGTGGGCTTTCACGCCTTCAATATCGTTCTTACGCACCACAACAATCCAAGGAAGGGGATGTGATTCAGTATCGATCCACCCTCATTCGTGCAGAACAGTAAAACCTCAATATCATGAATCCAAAACAACTAGCCTCTGTGATTTTGATGTCGTTTATCGGGATCATTACCTACGTCGGACAGATCGTGCATCAAAAGGTGGAATCGATGAAGACCGCTGCACAGGTTGCCATTGACGAATCTAAGGCTGCTGATGATGCCAAGCAACTTGCAGATATCCTACTAACAAAAACTAAAGGCGAGACAGATGAACTTCGTCGTTTTTTAAAGTCATGGACGCCCAGCATCCAAAAAGTTCAGACTGAACAAGAAATGGAGGCAGCTGTAGAATACACACTTCGTGAACGTGGCATTTCACTGGTCAAGTCTCGCAAAAGCGAAACTAAGACGATTGCGGGTGATTTATTCATGCCTAAGCTAATTATCATCACAATCACATTGGAGGACGAATATGCAAAAGTCCTTAATTGGCTTGGAGATCTGGAGAAACGGCTGCCACTAGCACGTGTCATCGCCTGTCAGCTGACTGGTGGAAGTAGTGTGAGACAGATTCAGCTTAGCGTGACTGTCGAAAATCCCATTGTGAATCTTTCTGCCAGCGTCGGCAATAAAGAGGCACCTAAAAGATCTTAAAATACATGAAAAGTTTATTCGTTATTTTAATGTTGCTGACTTTTTTAAGCCCTCATTCATGGGCTCAAGATCCTCTTGCGCAACAAACTTCAGACGCTGTTGAGCCCGAAGGCGAACAGCGGATTCGGTACACACTCATTCTTCCCGAAGAGAAAACACCTGAATTCCTCAAGGCTGATGAGAATAATCCTTTCGAAGTCTCTACCAGCAAAGTTGAAAAAGACGGTGATTCTGAGGAAAATCGAGTCCGTGATATTTTCATCAGTATGCCTGCAGTAGGCGGCGGATCTGGGCCTACTGGCATGCGGGTCATGCTTGGTGGAATACGTTTAGAGGTTGGACAACAGATGCCGGACGTCATCTCTGATCAGCAAGTCATGCTGCGCGTTAAAGCTATCAATGATGGCTTCATCGAGCTAATCTGGGTGGAAAAAATACCAACAGGATTACCTCCCAAGCCCTTTGTGATTCCGGTCGATGTTTCGCCAAGCGTCCGTTATCGTATGCCATCAGGCGCTGGTGATAAAAGTGGTGGCGCAACTGGCACTTTACGCCGTGGCGAAGTTTCTGCTTTTAGACGACCAAACGAGGCAGATGCAGCTGCTAGCAACGCTGCCTTTAAGCCAGCAGTCAAAGCCATCTCGTTGGATGATCAACCCGTCACTTCAAGTGGGGTTCCTACTCCAGCATCTAATGTCCCAGAAGCTTCTGTCATGAGAATGCTATTTGGCAATCATGGTTCACAGCCTAAATGAAGAATCGTTGTTCATCATTTGTTGTTCATGGGGGCGGGTATACTGCCGTTGAGCTATTACTAGTTCTATCTCTCAGTGCAGTAATCATGGGCACTTTTGTGGTTTCATTGGGAACGCTTTCAAATAGTCGTCCAAGTACAACCTCAACAGTCATCAATCCGCTGGATTCCACAAGGAGAGCTAACTATTACTACGGCAGCAAAGAAACCGTTAATCGTGATGCGGTCATTGCACCGCATTATGGAATGATGGCGCAGGCAGAAGAGTTGAGAGAGCAGTTTCAAACAGACATTGTTTCTGCGACAGCCATTTTTTGTTTGTACCGTTTGGGATTAAATGATTATCGACCGCACACCATTTCTATTAATCCGACAATTCACGGCGAATTGGACACGTCTCAAAAATTCAGGAAACACTTGGTCGATGACCTCAAAGTCGTCTTGCCCACTCAGTATGTGGATTACCGTAATCCGCAAAATACCCTGGCGACACAGCCTGCCGAAAATGCCACGGTTTTTATGCTTACATTCAGTAAGGTGGAACAGTTGTTCAAAGTTCTTAGCATTTATGAAATTGATGTTTTGAGACTTACCTCAACAAACCAACAGCAAGGATTTCATGCAAGTGTTAGACGTTTTGCAGATAATCCTGTCTTGGCAACAATGCCGACAGGCACCAGTGGAGGCGGTTCAAGTGCTGCGGGTTCTTTTATTCCAATGGTTTTCTCAGGTGGATATGAGGTCTTTTATCCTCCCTCTGTCCCAAGGCCTGATCCATCGAAAACGACTGAATGGGCCAAGGATGGCTTTGCTCCTATTTTCATTTCGTTTGAGCGTTCTACCCGCTTGGCTTTAGTTGAAAGCATAGCGATAGACAGATTTAAATTAGCGGCTGAGCGACCCTTTTATTTCATTTGGTGGCCTGATCCAGGAGCTAAAAACCTAGCTCAGCCCGCTTCGAGCAACACCCTAGACGTTTCTGATCCTCGTCAGGCCTACAATCACATGGGGGGGCGAACCTCCTTCCTGTTCACGGTCCCGATGTTTCCTGCACTTTGACGTTTATGCAAACTCAACTGAAACAGACCTCTAAAAAGCAACAGGGTGCGCTTATGGCTGCGGCCTTGTTAATGATGGTTGTTATGGGTATGTTTATGAGCGCCTGGATTTCTTTGATGAGTTCACGGGCGGTTCAGGTGAGTCTTATGCAGGATGCTGTGCAGCGTCGTATCTCTGTGGAAAATTCACGCATGTTAGCGTGGCAATGTTCCATGGATAAAGGCTTCGAGCCAAACTCCACGATGGCTGGTAACGTGTCTGGATTTCTTGGTGCCAACTTTGGTGGCATTAACACCTTTGATGGTTGGAATTTACTGAATGTTTTTTCTTCGACGCGGATTCCTGGAAACATGAATACTGTTTTCCCATACAATTACAATGGGGCCAGACCTTCGACGTCTTACCTAACAACCGAACAGTTGAAACGCCCTGGTGCATTAACGAATGTCGATGACTATAATTCGTTTTCATTCATGAAGTCTTTTCCTCCAGTGCTTGCTGGAGATCTTTTTTCATATTATCGCAAGCCTGAAGGTGGCGTTTATGGGAGTATCCAAATCGAAATCGTCAACACAACAGCAAGCACGGCCATTTGGGCAGTGAATGGACGCACGGTGGTGCGTGATCCTGCCTCTTTTTTTGCTAAGACGACTCCAAGTCCGTTGCAATTGCCATTTCAAACTCGAACGCTTTCGATTCAATCCCACGATTCATACAATGCCAGAGGAGTGTTTGGAACTTTTACTGGAGGGCTTTTGAAGCTCATTCCATCGAATTTACCTTCCATTCCAAGCACGACAGGTCCTGTTTCCGCTGCGCCAGGAGATCGTTTTAAAGGGTTTCTCAATGTCATTTACAACGATTTAAATCCTTCCAATTCACTCTGGCACTTTATGGATCGTGAGAAGACTGCTGGACGCACTGATTATGTGACCTTGGATGTTTATTCAAAGACTGCAATGACGACAGGGCCTTATTGGATGGATGATTACACTGGCGCTTCTCCTAGCCTTCCGATTTATCCACCGTTTGATTATACAAACGAATATATGCGCACTCTCTATATTCAGTTGGATCACACTAATTTAACGCATTTAAGGATAAAGCATCCGGTGAATCAGATCGTTTTTTTAGGCCAGAAAACCGCCGCTGCTTTCGAGGCGGCTGGCCGCATGGCTCCTATCATGATTGCGATTGTTCAGGATGCGACATCTCCGCCACTCATTAACATGGCCTTTGTTGGTGACAATAACCGACGTTTTGTTCTTGGGGTGAAAGTGGTACAACCTATTACTCGTGGACTGTATTTGAATTGGGTTGATTGGGCTGGGGAACCTGCCGCAACGGCCAACAGAAGTTGGCGGATGGTTTATCTCAATGAAGGGCAATTAACGATCATGAAATTGCAGCCGACATTAACACGAAGTGTCACTTGGATTGGAGGCATGATGACCAATTGGACGGTGAAGCGTCACATCAGTGACGGATTCGCTGCGACTCGTCTAACCTTTGTTTCTGATGCGAGTGTGCCCATTGCCGGAACATTGTCTGGTCCTGCCTATGCCTCTCTCATTCCCCGCGATGCATGGTTGGAATCCTACTTTTTGCCAAAGCAGCCATGATTATTTTCCCATTCATTTCTTCTCTTCAAAAACCTGCTCAATCAGCTTACACGCTTATCGAGCTGCTTGCAGCCTCATCAATCATTGCAGTGGCAATGGCTGCCTCCGTGAGTCTTTCTTCAACTTTAATGTTACAAGAGGAGCTGTCATGGCGCGTGGCAGTCACGCGGAATTATCAGGAAAACATGGCTAGATTGTGGCAACTCGGCATCTCTACAACGGCTCCTAGTATTAGGACTGTGATGACGATCATGCCTGATCAAGGAAACAATCCTGTTCTGAATCGTATCATCAATGGAATACCAACTATCGTCGCAGCTGGGACCGCCAATCCATCCAATTTAGGTACGATGGAGGTCGCATTTGTAATAGCTTCAGCAAACATTTCGACCCAAGGCTTTGATAATGTCGAAACTCAGGGGGCCCCCTTCACGCTGACGGTTTATAGGCCAAATCTTCCCGGTTCTCTTCGTCCGCCTAAACCTTAACGCTCCAAGCGATTGCCATGGTAAAAAGAGTCGTCATAACCAATGTGAACACGGGTCACAAGAATACCACACTTGTGGCCACAGATACCCATGAAAAAGCCATCATCGGATGTGGCATTTCTGCGAATGAGACGGTGGCGATCGAAGATGTAGGAGGCTTTGATGGAAAGCTTCAGCTTTTAACATCGCCAAAGCCTGGAACTGAAGATTGCGGTTCTTTCTTTTCGGGTGTGGGTCGTTGTTTAGAGCGCAACATTAGCATGACCAAAAGCCTCAAGCTTCAGGTCAATCGTGTGACTTCTCCTCGATACAAAGGTATGATTGCCGATGTGATTACCATGATTGCTCAGGGTGAGAAGTTTAGTGACGCGATGGCGAAATTTCCGGATCTGTTTTCCGAAGATATTCTATCTCTCCTCTATGCGGGTGAAGAGGCAGGCCAATTATCCCGTGTCTGCAAACGCATTGGTCTAGCTCAGAAAAAGTCTTCAAAAACACTCAAGAAACTTAAGGGCGCCATGATTTATCCAGCGATCGTCATGATCCTCGGTGTCATTGTAGTCATCATCATGAGTTTTACGCTGGTTCCGGCTCTTGCTAAACTCTTTAAAAGTTTCGGGACAGAGCTGCCATTTGCAACCAAGGCATTGATTGCCCTTTCGGATCTCTTTCTGCACAAGCCCTACATGGTTGCTGTACCGCTTGTTGCGATCTACATGCTTTTAACTAATTTTGATAAAATCATGTCAAAGCGTATCATGCAGGATCTTCTTTTAAAGATGCCCATCGTTGCTACTCTGGTGCGCAAGGCGGCGGCTGCGAGTGGTTTCCGTACGATGGCCATGTTGACCGAGTCGAATGTGCGTCTTACGAGTGCCTTAGAGATCACGGCTTCTGCCTCTTGGCATTACCACTATAAAGAGTTTTTCACCAGGTTACGGGATCATATCACGGTTGGTCGAAATCTTCATGAAGCCTTTTTGATGGAGTCTCATTGGTTAGGTGCTGATGGGCGAAACCTTTGTGGTTTGATTGAGTTAGCAGCTGAAACGGGATCAGGAACGGAGATGTTGGCTGAAATCGCTGATGATTATGAAGAAGAACTCGACGGTCTTGCTGCCTCGATGGACAAGCTCATCGAGCCCCTCACCATGCTCTTTTTAGGCGTCATCGTTGGCTTTCTCATTTACGCTATCTATGGGCCTATGTTCAGTTTGGGTGATGTAATCTTGAAGAAGAAGTAAACTCCTGGGATAGATCATCAAATTAACTTGATTCTTTTTCTTAGCAGCCATTCGGCGCTGAGAAGAAAAATAACGGCCCCGAACCACCACCAGCTAGACCAGAGATTGGTCTCTTGAATGGTGACTTGTTTGCGATCGATAGATTGCAGAAGATTGGGTAATTCGGTGGCGGCTTGTTCTTCACGCAGGAAGCGGCCTCCTGACGCTGTGGCCATGGATTCAAGCAGCAGACGGTTCATGGTGAGTGTGGCCCATTCAGGATTACCGACATCTGCTACGCGCAGAGACAGTCGGAGATCGCTGCGTGTTTTCGTCGGGCTTGCTCTGACCGCAATTTCATAAGCTCCCGATTTTAAAGGGGGCGTCATGGCGCGATAGATACCAAAGTGTGATGGGTCTGGCTCTAGTTCCAGCGTGGCAATCTCTTTGCCATCGAGTAAAAGGAAGGCTTGAGGTTCGGTATCGGTCACCGTGCCACCAGCAGGATTCCGAACACGAACGCGAATTTCACTGCTTTCTCCTGGTGTGTAGCGCATTCGATCGGTGCCAATGGAAAGTTGTTTGTCTTCAGCCTGAAAGGGCGGTGCTGCGATCCAAGCAGCTAGCTGCATCCAAAGGCGTTGATGA
>Ga0164295_10002789_pt1 | contig 14238 bp, 9 predicted proteins | sample GEODES006metaG_FD_111798 | JGI IMG/M metagenome (GOLD analysis project Ga0164295, IMG submission 111798) | Oligotrophic lake water microbial communities from Sparkling Lake, Wisconsin, USA - GEODES006 metaG | ecosystem: Environmental > Aquatic > Freshwater > Lake | place: USA: Sparkling Lake...
ACCTTCGGCAGCACCGGTCATGATCTTCCCTTTAACCAGCTCCATTTACGTCTCGCAGGAAATGGCAGCACCTTCGCCACCTACTGCATTTTTAGCCAATTTCGATGCGCAGACAACTGCACCATGGTGCTGAATAGTCGCCACAATCACCGGCTTTCCGCCGGAGTGTATGGCAGTTAGGGCAAGACCCCCCCAAAAAAATCAAGTTGTCCAGTACAGCTCTTGGCTATTGTTTCGCCGGCGAGCCGTTGCTGTTCATATGCGGGTGGCAGGCCAGAGTTGGCGCGCAGCGTTGAACTAACCGCCGCACTTTCATGTTAAAAAGATACTAAGAAAAATAAGGCAATAAGGGGCTGCGAAATGTTCGATTTCGACCTGAGCAATGGTTATGTCGTGCTGCGCATCATGTGTGGCGCCTTCATGTTCCCCAATGCTTGGGCCAAGCTGGTTGCACCAGCGGGGTCCGTTGCCTTTTTCGAGAAAGCCGGCTACCCCCAGCCACTCCTCTTCGTGAAGTTCGCTACCGCCTTCGAATTTGTGGTGGGTATGGCGCTGGTGCTGGGCGTTTACACCATGCCCGTGGCTTGGCTGGCCACGGCGTTTATGGCAGTGGCGACTCTTTCGGACCTGCAGGTAAATAAGGCCTGGCTGTGGACCAAGGGCGGTTGCGAATACCCGCTGTTCTGGTGCCTGTGCTGTGGGATAGTGGCGGCGAATAGCTAAGCGCTGGCCGGCCAAGAGGCCCCACCGTTGGCGCTGAAGACGCTTCAGGGATATACCGGCATGGCTTCCAACAACACTCTCGCGCTCGCAGACCTTCGGCAATCCCTTGTTTCACAAGGTATTGATGCGTTTCTTGTACCATCAACCGACCCCCACCATGCCGAGTGGGTAACACCCGCTGCGCGTCGGTTGGAGCGCCTGACAGGCTTCAAGGGCAGCGCCGGTACGGCTTTAGTACTGCAAGACCGCTTGCTGTTGTTGACGGACGGACGCTACACAACCGTGGCGGCTGCGGAGATTCCCGCGCGGCCACTCGAAATAATCAACGTCCGCGACCAAACGCTGGAGCAGACGCTCGCCGTAAGCCTGCCTACCGGCACGCGGCTCGGTTACGACCCTTGGCTACACACGGTGGCAGACATCGGCTCGCTAGGCCTCGCCGCGGCTGCTGCCGGAATCAGCTTGGTGGCGGTCACTGAAAACCCCATCGACCGGCTGTTGCCACCCCCGAGCCTACCTGCTGCTGCTGCCTATCCGCACCCGCTGCAGTACACCGGACGCAGCTCCGCGGACAAGTGCCGTGAGGTAGCAGAGCATCTAGGCGCCATCGCCGCCGACCGCCTGTTCCTGTCAGCGCCCGAATCCATCTGCTGGCTGCTGAACATCCGCGGCGAAGACCACGCGGACACGCCACTGGTTTACGCATTCGCGCAGGTCCACCTAGATGCCAGCGTCGACCTGTACCTAGACCCACGCAAGAGCTCCCCGGGTTTGGTGGCAGCGCTTGGCCATACCGTACGCCTTCATGCATACGCCGACATTAAAGAAGCGCTCGCTGAGCCCGGCAACGGAAGAACTCTGGCACTAGACCCAGCCAGTACCTCGGAGGCGGTAGCCAGCATTGCCATCGCGGCCGCTTGGAAAATAACGACCACCCGCGACCCCTGCGTGCTTCCCAAGGGTATCAAGACAGCCGTGGAAATTGCCGGCGCAAAAGCTTGTCATCGACGGGAAGGCCTGCTGCTATGCCGGTTTTGGCAATGGCTGGAAGCACACGCCCACCAGCATCCGCTCACCGAATCCGTCATCCGCGCGGAAATTGACCGCCTGCGTGCGACTGACCCGCTGTTCCGCAGTCCGAGCTTTGAAACCATTCCGGCCTCTGGCCCCAACGCGGCGCTACCGCACTACCACGTCTCCCCAGAAACCGACCGGGAACTGGCACCGGGCGAATTTCTGCTGCTCGATTCCGGTGGCCAATACCGCGATGGCACCACCGACATCACCCGCACCTTCGCCTTGGGAGAACCCACCCTAGAGATGAAGGAACGCTACACGCTTGTACTGAAAAGCTTCATTCGAGCAGCAGCGGCGCGTTTTCCGCGCCTGACGCGCGGCATCCAAATCGACACCATCGCGCGGGAACTGTTCTGGCGGGCCGGCGTAGATTTCGACCATTCCCTCGGCCACGGCGTGGGCTCATTTCTAGGCGTGCATGAAGGCCCCAACCGCCTGCGCCCCAATCTGACGGGCCTTGAGCCCTTGCAAGCCGGCATGATCACGTCTATTGAACCGGCGTTCTATGCCTTGGGAAGATTTGGCGTACGTATCGAAAATCTTGCCGTCATCGTGGAACTTCCAGCAGCCGTTGGCGACGAGATGCCCCTGCTCGGCTTCGAACAGCTAACGCTCTGCCCCATTGACGTCCGCCCCGCCCTGCACGAACGCCTGACGGCGCGGGAAAAAGCCTGGCTGAACGCGTACCACCACCGCGTCTGGACGGAGCTTTCCGTGGAACTGTCTGGACCGGCACTGGCCTGGTTGGCCGAACGTACTGTTGCCTTGCACTGACGGCCCGTTTACGGCGGGACAGTGCGGTCCAGCAACCGCGATGCCGCCAAACAGGCCGGCACCGCAATCAAGGCAATTGCGGCTGGAACCATGAAGAAGTGGCGGTAGACCTCACCGCTCGCTACAGCCAGCATGCCGTCAGGAATGGCAGCTGCGGTCGCCAGCCACGACGCGCCAAGAATGCCCAGCGCGAAAGCCAATAACAACATGCCCATGGCTAGCCCTTGCAGACCCTCAGGCACTATTCGCCCAACCGTCGCGTAAGACAGCGGCGCGATACACAATTCCCCGAGCGTTATCAGCAGGTAGGCCAGCACGACGTACAGCATCGGTACTTTTCCGACTGCGTCGGCCAGTCCATTCGTCATTTCGCTGGTCATTCCACTGGCGGAAGACAGCAGCCAGAAACCTGCGGCAATGAATGCGAACCCGAGGGCGAATTTTTGCGAAGTAGCCGGCTCGCGCCCTCGGCGCTCCAGAGCCGCCCAACCGGCACCCAGCAAGGGCAGAAACAACAACACGAAAAAGGCATTCAACGACAGCAACTGCGGCGCTGCCACCGTGAAGACGCCTATCTTCCGGTCCACCATGCGGTCGATGAACAGGTTGATGCTGAGCGAAAACTGCTCGAACAGCACGCTGTAAGTGAGCGGTATAGCCATCAAAGCCAATAAACGGGCCAGCATCTGGCCAGCACGCCCTGCCACTTGAGCGCGGGCACGCCAGAGAAAATAAACAGCACTACTAACGATACCCACCACCAACAGCAAGCCGAGCGCTACACCGTGCTGAATGAGGTAACTCGAAACACCCACCATCACAACAATGCCACTGTAGATGAGCCCCCGCCGGAACCACGATAACGGCGCTTGGTGCGCCAGCACGCCATCCAGATGACGCCGACCCAACAGCAGTACCAATAATCCGGTGGCCATACCGAAAGCGGCGGCGGCAAACCCCCAACCCCAACCGAAATTGGCGCCAAGGTATCCACACAGCAATGGTGCTGCAAAACTGCCGATGTTGACGCCGATGTAATAGGCATAGAAGCCACGCTCGCGTCGCGGATCGTCAGAGCGATAAAGCGCGCCGAGCAGGTTGAGGACGTTCGGCTTCAGTAAACCGGTGCCCACGGAAATGCAGGCCAGACCCCCACAGAAAACCTGAAACAACATCGCCTGCGGCAGCGACTGTTGCGCAGCCAAGAAGCTCTCCAACCCCAAGCACAAATGGCCCGCCATGATGAGCAAGGCCCCGGCGGTCATCGGTTCACGAGGGCCCAGCCAACGGTCTGCTAGAACGCCACCCAGGACGGACAGTGCGAGCACCAGCGCCGCGTAGGCGCCGAAGATCATTGAGGCATGGGCATCGGTAAGCGAGAACGCGCCAATGAGATAGAAGACCAGAAAGGCGCGCATTCCCTGGTAACTGAACAGTTCCCATGCCTTCAGGCTGACCAGTACGGGAACACCCCGCGGATGGGACGCCAGAATCTTCACCAGCCGCACACCCTGTGGCGATTCTGGCGATCAAGATAGTCTTGCAGCGGCTGGAAATAGCCCAGCATGCCGGCGGCAGACACTTGGCGCTCGCCAGTCGCTGCTTCCAGCGCATCGGCCCAAGGCCTTGCAGCACCCGACGCCAACAAGGAATGCAATTGTGCGCCTGCCTTCGTATCGCCGTAGAGGCTGCAGCGGTGCAACGGTCCCTGCCAGCCGGAACGGTCACAGGCCGCCTTATACAACTGGAACTCCAGCAAGTAAGCGTAGAAATAGCGTATGTAGCTGATGTTGTTGGTGATGTGGGGCAAGGCCGCCACATCGAAAGCGCCTTCGGCACGCGGTTGACCAGGCCGCAAGCCCTGGTACTGCGCCACCATGTCCCACCAGGCAGCGTTGTAACGCTCCGGTGGAATTTCACCGGCGAACACTTGCCAACGCCATTTATCGACAATAAGGCTGAAGGGCATGAAGGAAACCCGCTGCAGCGCCATCCTCAGCAACATTCCCATATCCTGTTCGGGCCCGGGAATCTGCGACTTATCGATGAGGCCCACACCGGCTAGGTATTCGGGGGTGATGGACAAGGCCCCTAGATCGGCCACGGCTTCGTGGAAGGCTTCGTTGGCCGAATTGCGGAACAAGAAGCTCTGCTGCTGGTAAGCCCGCGCATACACCACATGCCCCACTTCATGGTGCAGCATCGCAAAGTCGATGGCGTTTGGCTTCGCACAAGCCTTGATACGAACATCGTCGTTGGCATCGAGAATCGCGGCCTTGCCAGGACACATGACTTCACGATCGCGCGGCTTTTCAAACAATGAACGCGTCCAGAAGGTCGCAGGCATGGGCGGCTCGCCCAAAGAAGCCCAGAATCTATCGGCATACCGCGTCATTTCCTCGCCGGATAGGTGCCGATTTTGTAGCACTTGATCGAGGTCATAACCGGGCGTTGGCAAGTCTTTTGCGAGCAAGTCATAGGTGCCAATCCAATACATGCCAACAGGATTTCGTGTCAACTCGATACGGATAGGACCGGTTTCCGGCTGAATGGCTGTTCCGTAGTGAGCCGACAACTGAGCCCGTGCGTGGCAGTGAAGTGCCGCGTAGAGCGGTTTGACCTCGGCCCACAGGCGCTCGACATCGGCCGCCATCTCGTTAGGTGGCATGTCATAAACGGATCGCCACAATTCGCCGGTATCGTGAAAGCCAACTGCCTTGGCCCCTTCATTGGAAAGCGCAATGAATTTGGCGTAGTCCGGCTGCAGTTCGCGACCAACGTCGTGCCAGTCATTCCACAAACCCAGCAACGCGGAGGCGTCTTCCGTTTTCTCCATGGCATGGCGCACCTCGCCATAGGACCCCAGCACTCCCGAGGGCCGCTGCACCTTGAAACTGTTGTACTTGCTGACCAGCCCGGCCTGAAAGTCAGCCCACTGCCGAGAGCGCTCCGCATCCACCGGTGCCGGGGAGCGCACCAATTGGCGAATCAGTTCAAGACGACGACGCGTTGCCGGGTCGGCGACGGGCTCTGTATACCCTTGCGCCTCCCGCGCTAATTGCATTTGCAAGCCCACCACACGTTCCGTGGAACGTGCTGCCAACCACAAGGTGTCGGTGGTAATGAAGTTCTGCGCTACCCACTGGGCGCGCTGATCGGATTCTTCAGCAGCAGCCAGCTCAGCTTCTGCACGCGCCACGAATTGGCTGGCCGTAGGGCGAGCCTGCGAAGGCACTGACCACAGCGCCATACAGGCAAGACAGACCATGGTGAACGCCTGTACTGCTTTCATCCCCAGAGCCCTCGCTGTGCCGGATAGGCGAAACCATCATCGAATCGTATCGACGGTTCACGGTCTTCACGGAGATAAGTAGGCCCATCCACGTCACACCACTCACCCTCGGCACCGACTAGCAAGGCGGGCGCAATACTCAAAGAGGTCGACACCATGCAACCCACCATCACCTGCATTCCCCTGGCACGGGCGGCAGCGGCCAAGGCCAAAGCCTCGGTCAAGCCACCCGCCTTCTCCAGTTTGATATTGATGGCAGCATAGCGGGTCGCCACCAACGACAGATCGTGCCGGTCAAAACAACTCTCATCCGCACACAACACGATAGGAGAGGCATACCCTTGCAGCGATTGGTCCTGCCCAACCGGCAATGGTTGCTCGATCATGCGCATTCCCAGTTCCTGCAGCATGGGCAGGTACGACTGCAACTGTTGAAAGCTCCAGCCGCCATTCACATCGCAGAGTAAGACCGCATTGGGTGCTGCAGAACGCACCGCTGCCACGCGAGCCATATCCTGCTGCCCCTCGCCAAGCTTCAACTTGAGTGCATTGCATGCCCGCGCCGTACTTGCCGCCTTGGCCATGTTCTCGGGGGTGTCCAGACTGAGCGTGACCGTTGCCGCAACGGGGTGCGGCGGCAACAAACCGGCAAGCTGCCAGACGGGTACACCTTTCTGCTTCGCCTCCAGATCCCACAGCGCACAATCGAGGGCATTCCGAGCCCCACCCGGCGGCAGCCGCAGCAGCAAGTCGTCGCGGGTAAGGCCAGCCTCTATCTCTGGAGCAATCGCCGCAATCTGCGCTGCAATTCCGTCGAGCGTCTCGCCACGGTAGTCCACCCCAACCGTTTCCCCACAACCCTGAACGGACCCGTCCAATAGGGTGACCGTCAGGGTGTCAACTACATGCTGCGTGCCGCGCGAGATGCGGAAGGGAGTGTGCAGTTGAAATTCGTGGCGGTCGACGCAGAGTTTCATGACCAGCCATTGGTACGCGGCCAGCAAGCGACGATTTCCTCGCCGCCTTCCGTCACAAGATAGTGGTTGTACATAGCTGCTGTCATGCAACCGTGGTTCGGCAGGATACGGACTCGGGAACCCACTGGCAGCGCCGAGAAAAGCGCTTCGCTGATGCCGCACAACTTGCCGTGTTCTTGGTAAACCGCATTCACGTACAAATTTCCGTAAACCGGACGGCCTAGCAAATCAGTCACCAGCCCATAGCCAGCATCGTCGCCACCCAGCCCGTAGGTACTGCGGTCAAGCGACAGCGCAAGTGAGCCGGCGTCAATAATAATCTCGCCGCGTGAGCGTTGATGACTGATGACGGTAGCCAGAACGCTAACCGCAATATCCTCGACGCGAAGCACACCCAACGCTGCCTGGAACAGGTCTCCGGCAAGGTAAACCCCTGGGCGCCATTCCGTCAGCCCCTCCGCAGAGCGCGAATGAGCCACGCTCGGCGTAGAACCAGCGCTGACGCCGGGCACGGAGAAACCAGCGGCCCGCAGGCGTTCTGCAGTGCGCACCACTTCCTTGCGTTCGGTCTCGGCAATCTGCGCCAGGGCTTCTGCAGACTGGTTGGCATAGGACTGCCCTGCATGCGTGGCAACCCCGCACAACCGCACTTGAGGGCCCAGCGCCGTGGCCATCGATAGCAAGCACGGGTCGTCCGGCATAACACCCGTTCGGTGTCCGCCACTGTCGACTTCAATCCAAACGTTCAGTTGCGCGCCCGTCGCCTTAGCAAAACCGTTCAGCGCTTCGGCCATCTCCAACGAATCGATGAAAAAGGAGAGGTTGGTGCAACGACTTGATACTTCAGCAATGCTTGGCAGCTTCGAAGGAGTCTGACAAACCGCCAATTGGATATCCTGAATACCATGTCGAGCAAAATAGGCGGCCTCGTTTAGCGTCGAGACTGCAATTCCGCCGTGCCGTCGGTCCAGCGCCATCCGGGCTACGTCGATAGACTTCAGTGTCTTCATGTGCGGCCGCAGCAGTACCCCGTGGCTGCGCGCATGCTCCAGCATTCGCTCGGCATTATTTTTTACCCGCTGTCGGTCGAGCAGCACCGCAGGCGTCCTAGCAGCCTGCAAGGAAGACGGAACGGGTGCCACCACTTCTACAGAAGAGTTTTGCACTACCACTCCACCCACTGACCCTTGCCAAGACGCCGCGCTTCCTTCAGCACGTGGTCCGCGGAGAGGATGTCTTCGCTGGACATACCCAGCGACTTGAACAGGGTGATATCTGTGGCAGACAAGCGTGCCGGTACACCACCCGTAATAACATCGCCGATGGTGCCAACGATGTGGTCATCGTCGACGAGACCCTTGGCTTTGGCACGTCGGAAATCACCAGCCAACGCGAGCGCATTTTCCTTGAAGTCTACAAACAGGCGGCCGGCAACGACGGTTGCGTCATCGACCTCGGAGGTGGTGGGAATGCTGGAACCCACAATGTTGACGTGTTGCCCGGGACGCAACCACGCACCTTCCAAAATGGGCTCCGCGGCTGCTGTTAGCGTGCAGACCACATCGCAGGCTGCGGCAGCGCGGGGGTCATCGACAGCTTCGATCTGGCAACCATGGCGCGCCTGCATCGCTGCGGCGAATTCCTTCGACCTGCCACTATCTCGACCCCACACCAGAATTTCGGAAAACGGCCGCACCAGCAGCAGCGCCTCGATATGGCTTTCCGCCTGCTCGCCGTACCCGAACAACCCAAGACTGGTCGCCTGCGGTGAGGCGAGTACATCGGTGGCCACGGCGGTAGCGGCGGCGGTGCGAATGGCCGTGATTTCCCGCCCATCGAGAATGGCGACGGGCGCGCCGTTAGTGGTCTCGAACAACAGCACCACGCCCTGATGCGAACCTAATTCGGTTCCGAAATTCCCGGGGAAAACAGATACCACCTTGACGCCGAGCCAAGCGGGATCTGCGGTATACCCTGGCATCCAGCCCACTAGCCCACGTCGATCGGGCAGTGGCAAAGCCTGCCGCACCTGCTGCACTGTCTCACCGGTAGCGACCATCGAAAACGCCCGCCGCATTAGCGGCACGCAGACGTCCATGGGCAATAGTTCCCGGACGGTCGCAGCGTTCAGCAAACAAATCTCGCTCACGGATGCCATCTCCATTTACTGGCCGTCGCACGGCAACCGCCGCCGCGCACCCCTGTCCACGCCCTGCCACGCACCACTCGACCGGGTCGGGCCGTGGTCGGTTCGCCGTCTTCCAGCGCCAGTTCGCCGTTCACCACGACGTACTGCACGCCAGTGGAATACTGCTGCGGATTCTGGAAAGTGGCGTGGTCTTGCACTTTCGCCGGGTCGAACACCACCACGTCGGCGAAATAGCCGCGACGCAGACGACCACGGTCTGCCAAGGAAAGGTTCTCCGCTGGCAGAGAGGTTAGCTTGCGCACGGCTTCCGCCAAGCTAATTTGCTGTTCATCCCGAACATATCTGCCGAGCAAGCGCGCGAAATTGCCGAAGGACCGCGGGTGGTAGCCCTGTTTCAGGAAGATGCCTTCAAGCGATGGCGCATCGGCATCCGAAGCAAAGCTGACCCAAGGTAGACGCACTTGCTTGCGGACATTCTCTTCGGACATGGAGAAATAGGCCACGCCAACCCTGCCGCGTTCGGCAAGCACCAAATCGATGGCCACTTCTTCTGGTGTCTGCCCGCGCTCCAGCGCAATGGCTGCTAATGTCTTGCCGATGAGCGGCTTGAGGTCGGGGTTCTTCACCGCCAGTACCATGGTCCCTTCTGGGCCAGACTTCTGCAGCAGGTTTTCCCACTTAGGGTGCGGGTCCCGCATATCCACCAGCACGCGGGCCCTGATGGCCGGGTCGCCAAGGCGCGCTATCCAGGCCTCTTGCCCGCCGTCTTGTACCCATGGTGGCATGGAGGCATCGAGCCCCGAGGCACCAGCCGGGTAGGTATACATGTCCGCAGTGATACGCACACCAGATGCACGCGCCGCGTTGACCATACCAATAACGGTATCGAGCTTCGGCCAATTCTCGCGACCCGCAGCTTTCAAGTGATAAATCTCTGCCGGCGCCCCTGAGGCGCGCGCAATGTCGATGGTCTCTTGCACCCCTTCGACCAAACGGTCTCCTTCGCTGCGCATGTGCGAAATATACATGCCGCCACAGCGAGCGGATTCGGTGGCCAGCGATGCTAGTTCAGCCGTAGTGGCGTACGTATCTGGTGCATAGATAAGGGCCGTAGTGACCCCAAGCGCGCCCTCCTCCATGGCGGTGCGCACCATTCCACGCATTTTTGCCAACTGTTCCGGGTTTGGCTGAACATCGGCTTCGCCGAGAACGGCAGTGCGGATAGTGTTCGCCCCAACAAAAGCCGCCACGTTTACTGAAGCTTTACCATTCTCGAATTTTTGGAGGTAGCCACCCAAAGTAGTCCAATCGATGGCGATTTCCAGCGACGACAGCCTTGCCTGCAAACGAGAACGCATTTCTTCGGACAAGGGGCCAGCAGAACTTTCGCCCATCACCTCGAGCGTCACGCCTTGCCGCAGGTCAGTCTGGGCACGGCCATCAATCAATAACGACTGCTGCACATGGCCGAGCATGTTGATAAAGCCAGGAGCGACGGCCATCCCCGTCACATCCAGAACCCGCTTGGCTGGACCGGTAACGTGTTTGCCAACTAGAACGATACGGTCATCGCGAATGGCGACGTCACCAATGTACGGCGCTTTTCCTGAGCCGTCGTAAATGGTTCCGCCTTTCAAAAGCAGCGAATAAGGCGCCGCGACTGTGACCGACACGGGCACTACCGCTAGCAACAGCGAAGCCCCGAACAACGAACCGCACCACCGGGCAATCACGGGAAACGTACCTTTTCTTCCAAGTGTCGGGGAACGAAAATGCGCCCTTCACGAACCACAACCTGCCCATTCAGAACCACTTGGTCGACTTTGCGCAGGTCCTCGAGGTTTTCATCAGGACGCCCATCGACGATGATCAGGTCAGCCAGTTTTCCGACCTCGAGGGTACCGAGACGGTCCGCCATACCGACAATCTCCGCATTCGTGCGTGTCGCCACCACCAGTGCGGCGGCGGGGCTATACCCCAATTTCCCGAAATTCTTCAATTCTTGGATATACGGCTCCGGAAGGCTCTTGTACAAGCCATAGGTCATGTCGGTACCTATGCCGAGCTTTACACCAGCATCCTTCATCTTCTGCGCCATCGCGAACATGGTGTCATTGGACAAGGTAAAGCGACGCGAAGTGGAGAAGAAATAGCCACCGGCGTTCAGGATGTACTGATACGGAACCAACGTCACGTCCGCGCAGGTTCCCTGTTTCGCCATCAGCCGAACCGTCGCATCACTGCGCGGCAACGGGTGTTCAACGCAATCCACCCCAGCAGCTACCGCCATGTCGGTGAAAATCGTCTCGGAATCTACGGTGACCCGAAGGCCAAGGCGGTGGGCCTCTTCGACGGCAGCCTTTACCTCTTCTGGGGTGAAGTGGCTAGCCAACTTGATGAAGTCGGCACCGCGCTTGAACTGCAGCCGTACTGCCTCGCGGAACCCGTCTGCGCCGCTGGCTTCATAGATTTGGGAATCGGGATATTTCGGCGCGGTTTGGAACGTAAAACTCTCAGTGCCATGCCCGCCAGTACCGACAATCAATTGCCCAGCCACAAACAACCGCGGGCCCGGAATACGCCCCATGTATTGCCACAACTTCAAGACATACGGCGCCATTCCATGGGAGCCCACATCACGCACACTGGTGATGCCACTCTCGATGAAGTAGCGCATTCTTTCGGTGCCACGCAGCACGGAATCCGCCTGACTGTCTTCGGTTAACGCCGCCGGCATTCCCGGTCGCTCGAGATACGTCAGATGACCATGCAAATCGATCAAGCCTGGCATGACGGTTTTGCCACCGGCATCAATAACAACTGCGCCAGCGGGTGCTTTAAGGTCCGCCTCGGTCTGCGCAATCTGCGTGATGTGGCTGCCCTCGATAAGGATGGCAGCAGGCCGCGCCGGCGTACCGGTACCGTCGAACAAGCGCGCGTTGCGCACTACGACAGCCCCTTTGGGGTCCATGAAGCCCGTGGGCATCGGCACCCGACGTAGGTCGTTCGTGGTTGCCGTTTCCGCAGTATAGAAAGCACTGCGGTCCACCGGCGCTTCCAAGCGCTGGCTGTAAGCGACTGGCGTCGCCAAAGCGAGAAGCAACAGAGTTAGTGTGCGCATGATTGGCTCGTGGCAGTGATGCAAGGCAGGACCCCGCCCGACGGGTGCAAGTGCTCGCTCAGGAAGTCCCAGCTGCGCTGCAACAAGTAGCCTCCGTGGACGCCGAGGGGAGAGTGGCCGACGTTCGGCGCGATAATCAAGTCGAACTTCTTGTCTTGTGCAATCAGCGCCGCGACCACTTGCAAGGTATTTTGGGGTGAGACCGTCCAATCCATTTCACCGTGCAGCAGCAGCAGAGGCCCTTGCAACTTCGCCACCAGAGGCGCGTTGGCCGCAGCGGCATAGTTGACCCCATCATCTGGCCCCATGAAGCCTTCCGAGTACGAGGCGGTTTGGGTGCGCAGGTCGTGGCTGCCCGCAGCGGAAACGGCCACCTTGTAGAACTCCGGGTAGAGCAGCATGGCGCGCAGCGCCGCATAGCCTCCAGCAGAGCCGCCGTAGACCCCGACGCGTGTCAGGTCCAGCGAGGGGTCTTTCGCAGCCAACTGCTGGAGCACCGCTATGTGGTCGTCTAGGTGCCCTGCCTGCCCCAGTTTGCCGTAAGACTCGTCTAAAAAAGTCTTCGAGCGCCCCGGCGTGCCGCGGCCATCCACCTGCAGGACGATGAAGCCGAGTTCCGCCAACGCCTGGTCCGCCGTGTAACCGAACACCACATCCAGGTAACGCGGATAGGCCTTGCGCGCCTGCGGGCCCGGGTAAAGGCTGTCGACAATGGGGTACTTCTTCTGCGGATCGAAATTTGCCGGACGCAGGAGGTTGCCGTACAGCGAGGTCTTACCATCGGCGGCCAGAGCAGAGAAACGCTCCGGCTGCGGCATGCCGCGTGGCGCCAGCCGCGAGATGTCGGCTTTCTCGACTATCGCCACCTGCCCGCCATCGGCCCGACGCAATACCGTCACCGACGGCAGATCGGTACGGGAATAGGTGTCGAGAAAGTATTTACCGTCGGGAGAGAAGCCCAACGCGGCGGAAGCGTCGCGGGCCAACTCCTTCGGCGGCGAAAAGTACGCCGATTCTTGCTCAGAGGAAACCTGATGGTCCGCCTCTTCAGGCGACAGCAGGCGTACTTCGCCGCCTGCCAGACTGATGCGATAAATCTTACGATAGTAAGGATCCGAACCGGGCTCTCTCTCTGTGCCGGCGACATAGACGTAACCGCGTGCCTCATCTAAACGCAGTACGTTGCGAACTGACCAGTCCCCCTGCGTGAGAGGGCGCAGCAGCGCTCCACTGGCGCCGTCGTAAAGATACAGGTGTCCCCGCCCCGTTCTTTCAGAGAACCAAAGCACCTGCCCATTGCCCAAGGGATAGACCATGGGGCGACCACCGATGGCAGCCGCCTCCACGAAAGTCGCACCCTCTTCCTGTACGACGACTCGCGCGCGGCCGTCTTCCGCATTAACGCGGCGCAGACTCATCTGTTTGTTGTAGCGGCTACGGGAAAACACATAGACAGCCTGTGAATCATCGGTCCACCAGGCTTCCTTGTTTTCTATAGCGGTGGCGACCAAGGCGGCGACAGGCGGCATGTCCACGCGATGTCCTTCGCGTCGTTCGATATCGAATATCCAGGACTCCGCCATGGGCAGGACGGCATCGGTCGCCATCGGCGAGCGCCAACGAATGGTCTTGGATTGTACCGAACCGTCTGCTGGTGTTGACTGCACTAAAACCTGCACGCGCACTTCACGCTCGTCCATGCGCTGAGTGAACAGGCGGCGCGAGTCGGGCGACCAGAGCACCACGGGCGGTACTGGCAGGCCTTGCATCACTTGGTTCATCTGGAGCGGGTTCGCCTCAGGCGTGGCCGCATAGGCGTTGTGCGCCTCGCCATCCTGAGTCAGGGCGAACCGTTGCTTGCCATCGGCAGAGCGTATCCACAGATTGTGGTTCTGCACGTAAGCCAGCCAGCGACCGTCCGGCGAAGGAACCGTCAAGGGATCTATCGTGGGCGCCGCGGGCTCCCGCGAGCAGGCCGGGCGCGCGACCGAGCAGCGATAGTCCGCCGCCCCTACGCTGAACCGAATTTCTGCTGGGCCGCTAACGTCGTAGTCGTTGAACGGCAAACGCTCGGCATCGACCGATTCGCCCAAGGCGCTCGCTAGGCCCGCCGCGACAATGCTGG
>Ga0164295_10002793_pt1 | contig 14230 bp, 14 predicted proteins | sample GEODES006metaG_FD_111798 | JGI IMG/M metagenome (GOLD analysis project Ga0164295, IMG submission 111798) | Oligotrophic lake water microbial communities from Sparkling Lake, Wisconsin, USA - GEODES006 metaG | ecosystem: Environmental > Aquatic > Freshwater > Lake | place: USA: Sparkling Lake...
CTAGTGGCCTTCCCTAGTTACCCGGCCGCGCCGCCTGGGTTAGAGTGACCTCAGACACAAGAGTCAGGAAGGCAAGCCGATGGCGAAAAAAGCGCCGCGCCGCACTGCGGAGCGCATTCTCGAGGTGACGCTGGCGCTGTTCAACCGCTTTGGCGAACCCAATGTCTCGACCACGCTGATATCGGCCGAGCTGGGTATCAGCCCGGGCAACCTTTATTACCACTACCCGGCCAAAGATGAGTTGATCAACGCCTTGCTGGAGCGTTATGAAAAAGCGCTGGGCGAGTTGCTGGGCGCCAGCGAAGGCGTGCGTGATGTGGAAGACGCCTGGTTTTTCATGCACACGCTGTTTGAGCGTATTTGGGAATACCGCTTTTTGTACCGCGACCTCAACGACTTGCTGAGCAAAAACCGCAAGCTTGAAACGCATTTCCAGCGCATCATCGACAACAAGACCCGCGCCGTCAAATCCATGCTGGCCAGCATGACACTGCACAGCGCCATGAGCATGGACTCGCGCCAGACCGAGCCCACGGCCACCAGCATGGTGGTGGTGCTGACCTACTGGCTGAGCTTTGAATACGTGCGCAACCCGCGCCACGCGCTAGAGCCCGAAAACGCCCAGACCGCCCTGCTGCGCGGCGCCCACCACGTGCTCAACCTGCTGATTCCCTACCTGGAGCCCGTGCAGCGCCTGCACTTGCAAGCGCTGGTGGATGCGTATACCAGCCGGGGAGAGGGGGATGGATCCCCGCCTGCGCGGGGATGACGGGGTTCGGGGGCGGGGGCATGGATCCCCGCGTTCGCGAGGATGACGAAAGAAATCCGTCATTCCTGCGTAGAGCCTGCCCTCGACCTGATCGGGGGCAGGAATCCATCTCCGCATTCATCTTCACTGCTCTGACTCAACCCAGCTAGTTTCATTTGTTCTATTGACGGGACATTTACATACATGCAGAATTTGTCGCAATAGCCATTGAACCCGCCAAAGCCAATCAGGAATGTTGCATGTTTTCATTTGAAGCGAAGGTCGTCACCAAGCAGGCAAGCGTCAATCAGCGCTTTCCGGTCAAGCGGATGTACAACCTGGGTTCGGCCACGCGGGAAGCCTCGGTGGCGGTGCATCATCAGGAAGAGGTGGCTCGCGCGGGGGTGACGATTGCGCTGCACATTCCCGCACCGCGGATTTACCCGATTGATACTTTTGCCATGACCACCGAAGACAGCATCGGGGTGCACGGCTTGCGCACTTCCGGCGAGGTTGAGATCGTGCTGGTCATGACCGATCGCCTGTATGTGGGCGTGGGCAGCGACCACACCGACCGTGACCTGGAGCGGGGCAGCATTGTCTGGTCCAAGCAGGTGAACCCGAATATTCTGGCGCCCACCCTTTGGGACTTTGAAGAAATTGCCGGCCACTGGGACGAGTGCGTGATACGCAGCCGCGTGGACGGCCGGCTTTACCAGGATGTGGGCGTCAACGCTTTTTTGTGGCCGCACGACATTTTGAAAATAATGGAAGAGCGCGTGCCCGGCCTGCCGGCGCGTGACTTTGTGATTTTCTGCGGCACGATCGTGGCGCTGGACAAAGAGTTAGGCTTCGGCCAGCGTTGGCAGTTCGAGATGGAAGATCCCATCCTGGGCCGCAAGATCAGCCACACCTACCAGGTGGAGCAGTTGCTCGATGAAATAGCCGAGCCTTATCGCGTTCCGCTCGTGACCGGCAAGCTCTGAAAATTAAACCCATCTCAGGAGATTCACCATGTCCCGTCTTTTTTCACTTCGCAAAGTTTGCACCGCCGGGGCGCTTTGCCTGACGCTGGCAGCTGCTGCGCTGCCGGCCGGCGCTGCCACGCTGGTGGTGGCCGCCACCAAAACGCCTGGCGGCTTTGATGGCGATGCGCTCAAACCAAACACGCAAAACGTCGTGGTTCAGGTTTACGAGGGCTTGACCAAATACGGCTACAAAAAAGACCCGAAGACCGGCCGCATGGTGCTGGACCCGGGCACCATCTTGCCGCACCTGGCCACCAAGTGGACGATCTCGCCGGACGGCAAGACCTACACCTTTGAGTTGCGCAAGGGCGTCAAAAGCCCGTTCGGCAACGAGCTGACATCCGCCGACGTGGTGTGGGGCTGGGAAAAGTCACAAGCCCAAAAACGCACGGGCGCTTTCATTGCCAAAGCTTCCAGCGTCAACAAGGTGGAGGCGGTAGACCGCTACAACGTGAGCTTCACCCTGGACGCCGCCAGCAGCATTTTTTTGCCGGCGCTCACGCTTTACACCCCCAGCTTGTACGACTCGACCGAAGTCAAAAAATACGTCACCGCCGAAGACCCTTGGGCTCTGAAGTGGATCGACCAGAACACAGCGGGCTTTGGCGCTTACCACCTGCAAAGCCTGAAGTCGGGTGAAGAAGCCGTCTTTGTTGCCAACCCCAACTACTTTGCCGGCAAGCCTTATTACGACCGCGTGGTTTACAAAGAAGTGCCGAATGCCGGCACCCGCTTCACGCTGATGCGTACCGGTCAGGTGCAGTGGGTCGAAGAGCTGAACCTCAAGCAGATCGCCGAGCTCAAAAAAGACAAGCGCGTCAAAGTGGAGTCGGACGAAGGCTCAGGCCATGCCAGCGTGCGCATGAACCCCACCCTCAAGCCTTTTGACAACCCTTTGTTGCGTCAGGCCATTTTGTACGCCACTGATTACAAGGCCATCAATGGCGCGGTGTTTGAAGGCATTGGCACGCAGGCGCGCTCTATCGTGCCGCCCATCATTCCCGGGGCTGACGTCAAGACCTGGCAGTTCAACACCAACCTGGACAAGGCGCGTCAGTTGCTCAAGCAGGCGGGCTACGCCGACGGGGTGGACGTGACGCTGGAGTACGCCGCGATTTTCTGGTTTGAAGAGCAGCTGGCCATTCAGATGAAAGACCAGCTCGCCAAGGTCGGCATACGGGTCAATCTGCAAAAGATCACCGACGCCAACATGCGCTCGCGCACGGCCCCCAACAAGCGTGACTTGCCCTTCTTCACTTTCATGGACAACCCGATCGTGCTGGACCCGGTGTATGCCCTGTACCTGAACGCGCACTCTGAAGGCGCTTCCAACCGTAACAACTATGCCAACCCGGAGTTTGACAAGCTGGTGGACGCAGCCCGCATTGAACAAAACCCCAAGAAGCGGGCTGAGCTGGTCAACAAGGCCCAACAGATGCACATCAAGGACGCCAGCTGGGTCATGACCATGTACCCGGGTGCGCACGAAGCCATGCCAACCTGCATGAAGGGCTACGTGTGGCAGCCCGACTACCACGAGCGCTGGCGCGAACTGAGCTGCAAGTAAGCATTGGGCGCGGCCGGCAGGATGTGGGTTCAGTTATTTCGTTTCCTGCTGCGGCGTCTGGCGGTTTCACTGCCGCTGGTGGTGGGGGTGGTGTTCGTTACCTTCATGCTGGTGCGCATTGGCGGGGGCGACCCTGTTGCCCTGCTGGCCGGACCGACCGCTTCGGCGCAGGAGCATGCAGAGATACGCAAGGGCCTCGGGCTTGACCAGTCACTGGTCACGCAGTTTGGCATTTACATCAGCAAAGCCGCGCAAGGTGACCTGGGCCAGTCCTGGCTGTCAAGCAAGCAAGTCAGCGACGAGATCGCCAAGCGGGCTCTGGTCACGCTCGAGTTGCTGCTGTGGGGCGTGGCGATCGGCGCGCTGGTGGGCATACCGCTGGGCGCGCGCGCGGCAGCCCGGCGCGGCAGCACGTTTGACCAGGTGGTGCGCGCGCTGTCCCTGGCGGGCTTTTCGATCCCCACCTACTGGCTGGGTCTGATTGCGATCCTGACTTTCTTTTACGCCCTGAATTTGTCACCGGCCCCGATGGGGCGTCTGGACGCTACTTTGATCACGCCGGAGCGCATCACCGGCAGTTATTTCATCGACGCACTGCTCAGGGGCCAATGGGAAGTGGCGCGCTCGGCGCTGTCGCATTTGCTGCTGCCGGTGATGACGGTGGCGGTGGTGGCTTGCGCGCCGATCATGAAGCACACGCGGGCAATAGCCTCGGAGATTGTGGACAGCGAGTTCATCCGTTTTGCGCGATCCAGCGGCCTGGGTGAGCGCCGCATTCGGAGCATGGTGCTGCGCAACAGCATGGTGCCGGTGTTGACCTTCTTGGGCACCGAGATCGTCGGCCTGCTCGGCACCTCGTCGCTGATCGAGCTGATCTTTTCCTGGGGCGGCATTGGCCAGTGGGGCTTGCAGTCCATATTGAACGGCGATTTCGCAGCCATTCAGGGCTATGTTCTGTTTGCGGCCCTGCTGTCGGTGGTGGTGTTCATCATCATCGATGCGGCTAACTACCTGCTTGAGCCGCGCGGCCGGGAGCGCATGTGATGCGGACCACCCTGATGGCCTGGCTGAACGTTTTCCGTGGCTTTCCCAGCATTGCGGTGGGGCTGGTGATTGTGGGCTTGTACGCCGCCATGGCCCTGCTGGCACCTTGGCTTGCGCCCATGGACCCGATCGCGGTGCACTCCGATGCGGTGCTCTCGCCGCCGTCTGCGCGCTTTTTACTGGGCACCGACGGCAACGGCATGGACTTGTTCTCACGCATCATTTATGGTGCCCGCTATGCTTTTGGCATTGCGGTGCCGGCGGTGTTGCTGTCCATCCTGATTGGCGTGCCAGTGGGCCTGTGGGCCGGTTACCGGGGCGGCTGGATCGACGAGGCGCTGCTGCGCAGCATGGACTTGCTGCGCGTGTTCCCTTCGATCATTCTGGCGCTGACCATCGTGGCGGCCACCGGGCAATCCATCACCAACGTGATCCTGGTCATCGGTCTGCTGGACGCACCGATTTTTGCGCGCGTGGTGCGCGCTGAAATACTGGCCTTGCGCGGCGGCTTGCTCATGGAGTCAGCACGCGCCATCGGCAACGGCACCACGCGCATGCTGTTTGTGCATTTGCTGCCCAACAGCATTTCGGGGGCACTGACGCAGATTTCGGTGCGCATGGCCTGGGCGATTCGTGTCAGCGCCACCCTTGCTTTTGTAGGCATCGGCATTCAACAACCCACACCCGAGTGGGGCGCCATGATCCGCCAAGGCGCCGAGTTCATGGTGACCGGCGAATGGTGGGTGGCTTTGTTCCCCGGCCTGGCCCTGGTGACATTGATCTTTGGCCTGAACCTGGCGGCCGACGGCATTCAGGACTGGATGGGTCGCCGGAGGACGCAACGATGAGCCCTCCTGCCATGACATCCGCTGCGACATCGGATGCCGTCAACCCTGTGTTGTCCATTCGCGGCGTGCACCTGGCTTTTGCGTCGCAAGACCCGCAAGGCGCTGTGCGCCGCGCGCAGGTCTTGAATGGTGTGGCGCTGGAGGTCGGCCCGGGCCGGATTGTGGGCCTGATCGGCGAGACCGGTGCCGGCAAGTCCATGACGGCCACCGCCACCATTGGTTTATTGCCACCCTCGGCCGAGGTCCAAGGTCAAATCATGTTTGAGGGCGTGGACCTGCTGTCGCTGCAGGGCGCAGCACTCGACAAAGTGCGCGGCGCCCGCATCGGCTTTGTGGCACAAAACCCCAGAGCCGCCCTGGAGCCTGTCACCCGCGTGGGCGACCAGCTGGTGCGGCTGATTCAGGCGCACAGCAGCCTGACCAAAGAGGCGGCACGCCAGCGGGCCATCGCCATTCTGGAGGCCGTGGGTATTCCGGATCCGCAGGCGCGTTACCGCGCGTATCCGCACGAGCTATCTGGTGGCATGGCGCAGCGCGTGGTGATCGCCATGGCGCTGGTCAACCAACCGCAACTGGTGATTGCCGACGAACCCACCACCGGGCTGGACGTGACCGTGCAGGCGCAGGTGCTGGACTTGCTGCAGCAGCTGGTACGGGCGCAGGGCGCAGCGGCACTGATCATCACGCACGACCTGGGCATCGTGGCGCAGTATTGCGACGATATGGCCATCATGTTTGCCGGCCGCGTGGTCGAGCGCGGGCCTGTGACTCAGATTTTTGCCAACCCGCAACACCCTTACACACGGCGCCTGATTGCAGCCTCACGCGCGCGCATCGGCAATACGCTCACCAGCATGAAGTCCGACCCGCCCGATTTGTTCCGCCAGACCACGGCCTGCGTCTACGCCGACCGCTGTGAGCTGGCGGCTGAGGTTTGCCAGAGCGCACCTCTCGAAAAAAGCTGCAGCACCGCAGCACCCGATCACCGCGTCTTGTGCCATCTGGCGCAAATACCATGACCAAGCTCACACCGCCTGAACCTGCCCTGCTGCAGCTTGACCATGTGAGCCGCTCTTTTGACGTGGGCGGCAAACGCCCCCTGGTGGCGGTGCGCAATGTGTCTTTGCAAATCCGGCCCGGCGAGGTGCTGGGCCTGGTGGGCGAGAGCGGCTCCGGCAAATCCACCATCGGCCGCATGGCCATGGCCTTGCTGCCGCCGACCTCGGGGCAGGTTCGTTTTGACGGCCGCGACCTGAGCAGCTTGGCACCGGCAGAGCTGCGCCGCCTGCGCCAGCGCATGCAAATCATCTTTCAAGACCCCTGGGGAGCGCTCAACCCGCGCCACACCATAGGCCGACTGATGGAAGAGCCTTTGCTGCTGCACACCACGCTGAGCGCAGCACAGCGGCGCGAGGAAGTCATAGCCATTGCGCAACGCATGCAGCTGGGCTTGCCGCTGCTGGAGCGTTACCCGGCGCAACTCTCGGGCGGGCAGTTGCAGCGCGTCTGTATCGGACGGGCGCTGGCCACCCAACCTGACCTGCTGGTGCTCGACGAGCCCACCAGCTCGCTCGATGTGTCGGTGCGCGCCGGCATCTTGCAACTGCTGAACACCCTGCGGCGGGAAACCGGCGTGGCCATGCTGTTCATCTCACACGACCTCGAAACCATTCATGCGCTGTGTGACCGCGTAGTGGTGCTCTACCTGGGCTGCGAAGTGGAAACCGGCCCGGTGGACGCGGTGTTTAACAAGCCGGCGCATCCCTACACCCAGGCCCTGCTGTCTGCCCAGCTGTTTGCAGACCCGACTGTCAAGACCGTGCGCCAGCATTTGCAAGGTGAAATTCCCAGCCCGCTGGCAGCACCGCCGGGTTGCCCGTTTTCAACCCGCTGCCCGGTCTATGAAGCCCGCTGTGACGCCGGCTTACCGCCCATGCACCTGGACCGCGAGGGGATTCATGCAGCGCGCTGCATTCGCCTGTCGCCCGATCGTTTTCCCTCTTTGACTGAAACCAACTGATGTCCACTTTATATCCGCGCTTATTGGGCCCAGGCAAGCTTGGCCGGCATACCACCAAGAACCGCGTCTGGATGACCAGCCACGCCACCTTGCTGGTCAAAGACCACCTGTTCACCGATGCACACGTGGACTACTACGTCGAGCGCGCCAAGGGCGGGGCCGCGGTGATCACCATGGAAGCGATGGCGGTGCATGAGTCCACCCAGCCCTATCCGGGCAAGGCTTTTGCCTTTGACCCGCGCATGATCGGCGAGTTCCGCAAGATCGCGGCGGCGGTGCACAACCATGACACATTGATCCTGGCGCAGGCCTGGCACCGGGGCCGGCAGACCAACAGCGTGACCAGCCGCGTGCCGGTGTGGGCGCCGTCCGCCATTCCATGCTCGGTCTACCGCGAGATGCCCAAGGTGATGGAGGCCGAGGACATCGAGCAAATCATTCACGGCTACCGGCTAACCGCGCGCCATGCGGTCGAGGGCGATCTGGACGGCATTGAACTGGGTGCGGCCTCGCACGGTTATCTGCTCAACCAGTTCTTGTCGCCAGCCACCAACCACCGCGAAGACGAATACGGCGGCTCGCTTGAAAACCGCATGCGCATCGTCATGCGGATCATCGACGCCGCGCGCGAAGAAGTGGGGACTGACGCCATCGTCGGCCTGCGTCTGAACAGCGACGACGGCATGCAAGGCGGCCTGGGCCCGGTGGAGTGGGCCGAGATTGCCAAGCACCTGGCTGCCAACGGCAAGCTCGACTACATCTCCTGCTCTCAGGGCACTTACCTGAACCGCATGATGATCTACCCGACCTCTCCTGAAGAGCACGGCTTTCAGATGGCCGCCACGCGCCAGGTCAAGGCCAGCATCGATTTGCCGGTGGTGGGTGTGGGCCGCATCACCACGCCGGACGAGGCCGAAGCCATCTTGCGTGCGGGGGATTGCGATTTTGTTGGCATGACGCGTGCGCTGATTGCCGATGCCTTCTGGGTGCGCAAGGCCGAGCAAGGCCATGCCGACAAAATCCGCCCCTGCGTGGGCGCCAACTGGTGCATGGAATCGATTTTTGCTCACGCACCGATTGCCTGCATCCACAACCCCTCGGTAGGCCGCGAAAAAACGCTGTCTGAAGAGCAAGTCACGCCCACGCTCAAGCCGCGCAATATTGCGGTGGTGGGTGCCGGGCCGGCCGGTTTACGGGCTGCGCTCACGGCCTCAAAGCGCGGCCACAAGGTCACGCTGATCGAGCGCTCCAGCGAGCTCGGCGGTCAGGTCGCATGGATGGGCCGGGTGCACAGCGCCCGTGAACTCTCAGACACAGCGGGCTGGCTGATCGCGCAACTGCGCGACACCGACGTCGAGATTTACCGCGAAAGCGAAGCCACAGTGGAACTGCTCACCGAGGCCGGCTACGACGCGGTGATTGTGGCCACCGGCGCCACACACCTCAAACACGGCTGGTCACCACTGCAACCGGCGCGCTGGGACGGGCCGGACATGGCCGGCAGCGCGCAGCCCTGGGTTTATTCCTGCGGCGACGTGTTGGGCCTTACCCAGCCCCTGCGCGAAGGCAAAGGCCGCAGTGTCGTGGTGGTGGACACTTTGGGCGCGCGCCAGGGCGTGCTGACCGCTGAGTACCTGGCGCGTGCCGGCTGGCAGGTGCAGTTTGTCACCCAGTTGGGCCAGCCCGCGCCCAACCTGGCCGCCAGCCGCGACTGGGGCAAAGCCTACGGCAGCTTGCGCCGGCTGGGCGTGGTCTTCACCACCGACCATGATCTGGCGGGCATTGGCGAGCACAGCGTCCGGTTTTTGGATGTTTACACCAAAGAGCCCAAGGAAATCACCCACATCGATGCGCTGGTGCTGGTCAATGGCGCGGCAGCGCAAAACCGTTTGTTCCACGAACTGCGCAGCGCGCGCAAGGACCTGGAAGTCCACCTGATTGGCGACGCACTGGCACCGCGCCGCATCAACGACGCCATCTTCGAAGCCGAACTCGTGGCCCGAAAAATTTAAACCCTGATTTGCAACCCCAGCCGGAGACATTGCCATGAGCCCAGAAGGTAAAAAAGAACTCGACAAAATCCGCAAGGTGCGCGGCTACACCCTGCCGGTGCATGACACCCTGGCAGACCTGAACCCGGAATTTTTACGCCGCTACGGCGACCTGGCCTCGCATGTGTTGTTCGGGCCGGCCGAAGGCCGGGCGCTGGACCTCAAGACGCGCTTTCTGGTTCTGATCGGTGTGACCACCGCCGTCAAGGGCGACCCCGAAGGCATGGAGTGGAGCGTGGTGCGAGCCCTCAAAGCCGGCGCTACTTGGGACGAGGTGCGCGAGGCCGCTTTCATGGCCGCGCTGCCGGCCGGCATTCCGGCTTTTGAGAAGGCCTGTCTGACCTTCAACCTGCTCGAAAAAAACAAGGGCATGGTTCCGCAGGATGTCAGCGTCGTCAAGTCGGCTCAAAAATCCAAGACAGCCAAGGCTGCCGTGAAAAAACCGGCCCGCCCAAAGGCAGTGACACCGAAGCCGTCTTCCAGCAAATCATCTAAAGCCAAGTGAGCTCAGCGACATGACTACAGCCAACAGCAAGCCCCACGTGCGACGCGCTGTGGTGGTGGGCGCTTTCGGCGGCATTGGTGCAGCCACCGTAAGCCGGCTGGCAGCCGAAGGCTGGGACGTGTTGGCCATGGACCTGCCGCAGGCAGCGACTGCGCACAGTGCTGCGTCGCTGGTATTGGGGATTGACCTGGCAGACCCGGCCTCCATCGCGCAAGCCTTTGAGGCATTGACCTTGAACGTGGCACAGCACGGCCCCCTGGATCTGCTTGCCGTGTGCTCGGGCATCGTCGACAACCAGAAAGTGGCGGCAGTCACCTTGGCGCACTGGCAAAACATGCTGGCGACCAACCTCACCGGCCCGTTTTTATGCTGCCAGCACAGCTACCCGCTGCTGCGTGATGGCGGGCGCATTGTGCTGCTGGGTTCGCTGTCGGGTCGCACGGGTGGCGTGCTCACAGGTGCTGCTTACGCAGCCACCAAAGGCGGCATTGAAAGCCTGGCCAAGTCTATGGCGCAGGAACTCGCGCCCAGAAGCATCACCGTCAATGTGATCGCGCCCGGCGCCATCGAAACGCCGATGCTGCGCGCCCACACGATCGAACGACAGCAAGGCATGGCGGCGGCCACACCGCTCAAGCGTCTGGGGCAGCCTGAAGAAATAGCTGGCGCCATTGTTTACCTGGCCAGCGCTGATGCCGGTTTCATCACGGGCAGTGTGATGCATATCAACGGCGGCATCCGGATGGACTGAGCCCAGTCTTTCATGTCTAGAACCCCGGTCAACGTGATCAAAGCCTACATGCCCATGGACTGGGGGCAACTGCATTACAGAACGGTGCCCGCTGACCCGGCCCTGCCCCTGTTGATCATGTTGCACCAGTCGCCGCTGTCTTCGCGCAATTACGAGGCTGTGCTGCCCCTGCTGGCGGGCCACTGCCGTCCGGTCGCGCTGGACACGCCAGGTTATGGTGGCTCCAGCGCCGTGCCTGAGGATTGGACAGTGGCGGACTATGCGCAGGTGGTCTGGGACGTCGCCGACCAGTTGGCAGCAGAACGGGTGTTGGTGTTCGGCCGCGCCACGGGCGCGGTGTTTGCGCTGGAGGCCGCGCTGGCGCAACCGCAGCGTGTGCAAGGTCTGGTCTTGCATGGCATGCCGGTCTACACCGATGCCGAGCGCACCGATCGCATGCAAAATTTTGCGCCGCCGTTTCCGGCTGCGGCCGACGGCACGCACCTGACGGGCATCTGGAAGCGCATTCACAAGGAGTACCCGTGGATAGGCCCCGAACTGGCCACCCATTTCGCGCATGATTTCCTGTCAGCCGGGCCAGACTTTGCACGCTCTTACCGGGCCATCTGGCGCTACGACTTGCCCCAGCGGGTGGCCGGCGGCGCAGACCTGCCGACGCTGCTGCTCGCAGGCAGCGCCGACCGCATCGCCTTCATGCACGCGCGGGCTGTGGCGCTGCTGCCGCGAGCGCAAGCGGTGTGGCTCGAAGGGGCGACAGATTTCGTGGCCGAACAAGAGCCGGCACTGTTTGCCCGGCAACTCACCGACTTCATGGCCGCGCACTCTGCAGGCGCAAGGACACTTTGAGCGTGACAGCACCCGCCGCCACCTCCAGCGAATTCTCCGGGCAGCTTGCGCTCGTTACGGGCGCCGCCAGCGGCATCGGTGCCGCCTCTGCGCTGGCGCTGGCCGCGCGCGGTGCGCATGTGGTGTGCGCCGATATTCAGCCTGCAAGCGCTACCCTGGCCACATTGCGCGAACGCGGTGGCCAGGGCTCTGAACTGCGCTTTGACCTGAGTGACCGGGGCAGTGTGGCCCGAGCCGTGGCGCAAGCCGCGCAGGCAGGCCGCATCGATATGCTGGTGGCCGCTGCAGGCATTGGCTTTTCAGGCCCGCTGCTGTCCAGTGACGACGACTGGGACCGCGTGATCCAAACCAACTTGAGCGGCACCTTCGCCACCTTGCGTGCGGCCTGGCCGCACCTGCAGGCCAGCGGGCAGGGCCGCGTGGTGGTCGTCACCTCCATGGGAGCCTACCGCGGCGGCTTTCATTTCGGGCCCGAGTACAACGCTTCGAAGGCCGGCTTGATAGGTATGGTCCGGCATTTCGCTTTGCATGGCGGCCCGGACGGCATCCAGGTCAATGCCGTGGCCCCCGGCTTCATCGAAACCCCTTTTGTGGCCGGCCTGCCCTATGACCCTGCGGGCATTCCGCTTGGGCGCCTGGGGCAGCCGGAGGATGTGGCCGAACCGGTTGCTTTTTTGTGCTCGCAGGCTGCCAGTTATGTGACCGGCACGGTGCTGCATGTCAACGGCGGGGTGTTTTACGGATGAGCATCCTGCCTGTTTCCAGCAACATCTCGCTCAAGGGCCATGTCGCCATTGTCAGCGGCGGGGCCCGCGGCATTGGCGCAGCCGCGGCTGTGGCGCTGGCAGAAGCCGGTGCCAGCGTGGCCGTCTTTGATGTGCTGGCGGCAGGTGAAACGGTGGCTGCGGCCGCAGCCCGGGGCGCTGCATGCCGCGGCTGGCAACTGGACATCAGCGATGAACAAGCCGTCAACGCCGCTGTGGCTGAAGTCGTGACTGCACTGGGCCCGGTGTCCATCATCGTGGCCGCCGCCGGGGTGATGCCCTCCGGGGCGGTGGACTCCGGTCTGTCGCAATGGCGTCAGGTCTTGTTTGTCAACCTGGACGGCACGCGCCATCTGGTGGCAGCCTGCTACCCGGGCATGGCCCAGCGCGGCGATGGCCGGATCGTGCTGGTGACATCCGTGGCAGCGCGCCAGGGCGGGCTGCTGGCCGGGGCCGAGTACTCTGCCTCCAAAGGCGCACTGCTTTCGTATGGTCGCCACATCGCACGCAATGGCGCTGCCCGCGGCGTGCGATGCAACATCGTTGCCCCGGGCGTGATCGAAACCAGTATGAACGCCCACCTGCCCAAACCCGACCCGCAAACCCTGCCGGCCCGCCGCCTGGGCACGCCTGAAGACGTCGCTGGGCCCGTGGTGTTTTTGTGCTCAGACCGCGCCAACTACATCACCGGCATTGAGCTGCCAATCAACGGCGGGCAACTTTTTTACCCCTGAAGGTGGCGGCGTAAGGGCTGCAGATGGATCCCCGCCTGCGCGGGGATGACGGGGGGGGATTTGTCATTCCTGCGCAGGCAGGAATCCATCCCCTGCCCCTTCAACCCCTCAAGCCGTGGCGTTAACCACCGGCCTGAGCGCGGCAATCGCCAGCAGGCCGTCGAAGATCAGGCTGTCGACCAGTTCAAACTGGCAGGACATGCTGGGGGCCATTTTCCAGCCGGCGCCGCCTGTCATCAGGCACACCGGTTCTTCGCCGCAGTGGCGCATGACGTTGTCGACCATGCGCTGCACCGCGCCGGCAATGGCGAAGGTGCCGCCGCTGGTCAGGGCGTCGCTGGTGTTGACGGGGAAATCTTTGACGTCGCCGGTGGGCACACGCAAACCGGCCGTGCCCGACTCGAGCGCGCGCAGCATGATGCCGTGACCCGGCAGGATGAAGCCGCCTAAAAATCGGCCGGTGGCGTCCAGCGCCTCCACCGTCACGGCCGTGCCGACCATCACCACGACGCAAGGTTTTTGGATGCCTTGGGCCAGCAGCCGGTGCCGCGCACCGATCAAGGCCACCCAACGGTCTGCGCCCAGGCGGGCCGGGTGCTGGTAACCGTTGGTCACGCCGGCCTCTTGCGATGAGGGCACCACCCAGCGGGGCTGCGCCTCCCAGTGCTCCATCTGCTCGGCAACCCGCCGCTTGACCGCGTCACCGGCAACGATGCAACCCAAAATAAGCGCTGGCTCGGGCATGCGGCTGAACTCGTCATCGGCCAGCTTGTCGATGTTCTCTAAAAACACCGCACCGTGTGCCAGCAAGCGCGCACCCGTCACGGGCGCCTCGTAGTGCGCCCATTTCAGTCGTGTGTTCCCTACGTCCAGGGCCAAAAAGGTCATGGCGCGGATTATGAACACTTTCAAAACGCGGGAAGAAGAAAGGCGGGTGCGGGAATGACGGTTGAGAGCGCAGGAATGACGGCATACCTTGCGTCATCCTCGCGAACGCGGGGATCCATCTGCGGATTTTTTAGTTTTGCCGCCAAGGCAAACCGCGCTGGCGCCAGCCGGCGAGGTGGTTGCGATGGCCTGATGCGTCCGGGTCGCCTTCAAAGCCTTCGAGGACGTTGTAGGCTTGCAAGCCCAGCTCGGTGGCGCGTTGGGCTGCGGCGATGGAACGCACGCCGCTGCGGCACAGCATCAAAGCTTTGTGGCCGGCGGGCACGGCGGCCATGAGGCCGGCGTCAAAGCCGGGGTTCAGGGCCATGCCGGGCCATTGTTTCCAGGCCAGGGCCAAGGCGCCGGGCACAAAGCCGACCCACTCGCGTTCGGCGTC
>Ga0164295_10002794_pt1 | contig 14227 bp, 9 predicted proteins | sample GEODES006metaG_FD_111798 | JGI IMG/M metagenome (GOLD analysis project Ga0164295, IMG submission 111798) | Oligotrophic lake water microbial communities from Sparkling Lake, Wisconsin, USA - GEODES006 metaG | ecosystem: Environmental > Aquatic > Freshwater > Lake | place: USA: Sparkling Lake...
CGCAAGCAAGCACAGGTGCTCCGCGGGCGCGGACGAAACCCGCGGTCAAAGAGATAGACAAGTCAAGTCAAGTCGAAACTGGTGTCCTTGCTACACAGTGGATGCGTTCCGTTTTTGGAAGCATTGGGAAGACTTTTTGGCGCCCGCGCATGCGCCCGGCGGAGAATTTTGAGAGCCAATGAAGCACGCCCGGACACGCGGCCACGGATGTCAATGACCACGGTAACTGCGACAAGCTGTCCACTAGCACTGCTGCACCGTGTATCAAGTCCGGATGCTCTGCGAGATTCGTTTTCGCGGATGGACAGCGACAAGTGGCCGACGGCAGGAAAGAAAATTACTCACCAATACCACGAGATGTACCAACGGTACCTGGCGCCTTTTATTCGCGAGCGCTGTTCGCAACTCGACGCCGATCCAGCACCAAGAGTGCGCTTTCTGGAGATCGGGCTGGGCTGCGGCATGGAGGCCGTTCGTGGTAAGCCGGGTGGCGGGGTGGCTATATGGCGTACAATTTTCCCGCCACCCTTCGTGTTGGATTTGTATGTCTTCGAATTTGCAGCAAGCTGCGCGCAGAAATGGGAACTTGCCCACCCTGGCCAGGTCACGAAGGTGCTCATTGGAGACCAAAGCAACGTCACCGACCTTGATCGTGCATACGCGGAAGCAGGGAGTGCACCGTTCGATTTCATCGTAGATGACGGCTCGCACGTCAGCGACCATCAAATAACGACCCTCTTGCACGCTCATAAGCAAAGCTTCCTGAAGCCAACTACAGGTGTTTACTTTATTGAGGACATCCAAGGCTCGTGTGCCAGCTGGCCGGTGATGGGGGGCAATGGTGCTCGTGCCACCCTCGGCTCGTGGTCCAAGGATGGCAAAGCGAGCAAGACAGGGACGTGGGTCCGAGGGACGTCGGGCTGCATGCAAACGGATGAAGGGAAGCCCACATTGTTTGCGAAGCTGGTGGAGTGGCAGACGCTGCTTGCTGCAGGCTCGAAGACTGCGTTTACTCATGTGGATCTCTTTCGGGAGGCCGCTGTCCTTCAGTGGACGAATCTGTAGCTGCACTTGTCTGGTGATTTTCATGTTCAAGACCCGGCGCATGACCGGGACCCATGGTGCATCGTTGGTTACATCGTTGGTACGCCTGGACAGTGACGGGGGCTCGAGCTGCCCGCTCCGAATACTGCTGGCAAGGGATGCAAGGTGCTGAATGCCTCTTTGCTCTGCCGTGTGGGTCGCCTTCGTGTTTCTCGAAGCCACGGCGTGCCAGCAGTAGAACTGCCAGGGCTTCGAAGAACAAAAACAACCAATCGAAATGGACCTCAAAAGACACTACTCGAAAGTGCCTAAGTGTAGCCGGCGCGGGCGAGGTCGTGGGGTGTTGGCACACGTGGGCTGTGCCTGTGCGCCGTGGCGTGTGTCGCGTCCGTGGGCACGGGCGCGCGTCCCGTCCATCACGTCTCGAGATCCGGGCATCCGGCTTCACTGTGGGACCGGGGTTAGGACCGGGGCATCCGGCTTCCGGGGCACCCGTTGATCTGTCCTCATGCGCACCTCGGGATCGCACGATCGCCCTGACGAGTTGGAGTTCACGCCAGCGTACATATGTACGGGCCCGGCGGCCGCCGCGCGGGCTCGGCCTCGGGCCGGGCCACGGCTCTCGACCGTCCGCGCGAACGCGCGGTTATCGCTCTTCGCTTGGGGGCCAATTCCCAATAGCAAATACAGTTGAACTTCGGTTTATAAATTTAACCCGCTATGCCCAACGCCGGAACGCCGGTTTATTACGCGTGAACGCGCTAAACGACCGCAATATGGAATATGGTGCACTCTTCTTAGATAGCGTCACCACTCAAGTTTCGGGCGTCTGGGTTGAGTTTGTTTTGTACAGCACTCTCATCAATCTCGCGTCGCGAGGGCGACAGCGGCGGCTGCTGGGCTTCTGTACCAGCGAGTGCATCGGCTCCAACCACTGATGCTGGGATAACTGTTGTAGCAGCTGGGGTTGAAGGTGCAGCAGCAGCATCTCGCACGAAAGTCGCAGGGGTCGATCGCTGAGTTTCCCTGCAGGGTGTGCCAGATCGTACGGAGGGAATGTGTTAGCTAGGCGTACAAGTGAATGAACAAGGCAACGAAGTCTTGGATGCTCACCCGGTGTTCTCGCCACTGAGAGAATCCTCCGCTGTAGAGTTCTCAGCCGCTTTTGCCTACGAGCACGGCATTTGACATGATCAACTATCGGAATGCATTCAGTGCATGGCTTGCTCTGCACCTGAGCTGGCTTGCTCGCTCGGAAACAAAGCTGCTGCCGTAGAAGATCCCATGATGGCACCCGCTGGGGCTTCGTCGACGCGGCCGTGGGCGGCTCGTCGCAAACAAGGCATACCGCGATGCAGGGCGCGTTCCGATTGATCCATTTGATCAGCTTGTGCTGCCTAGTCTCCGGACCAGTGGCGAAGGCCCACTCCTTCTCTTTCTTGCGCTGCGCCATGATAAACTCATACGTGGTCATGCCCCGTCGAATGAGGCCCAGGTGAAAGGAAAGTAATTGGAATACGAGCATCATGGCTGGTGCTATCAGCACGCCGAGGACAATGAGTATGATGCCATAGGCTAGCGAGGACAGCCCGCCGTACACGTCGGCGAGCTGATCTCGCTGAGATTGGACCCAAATCTGTCGTACACCCGAATGAACAAAGGCACTGATGTGCACCGTCGTCAGCGCGAAGACGCTGCATAGCAGTCCAATGAAGTGCGGATAGTTTTTCCGGCCCACGCATGTGTTGAGCCAGGGACAGTGGTGGTCAAACGTGTCAACGCACTTGTTGCACCTGCGTCCAGAGATGTGGAACTCTCTGTGAAGCAATGGCGGACGTAGGGGAAAGGGAAAGTGCCTGCCGCTGTGCCGGCCGGAAATGCCCACAGCAGGCCTGGGTTGTGCGCCTAAGCTGACTGCTAGGCCGTCAGCAGGATGGGGAGGCGCAGCACAAACGGTACAGCAGTGTTAGGAGGTGTGACGCGGCGTTCATGACGCACCTTCTACAGTGCTTGGAGCGCTTGAGCACAAAGGCATCACACAGGCCGCAGTGGTTTGTTGCGTCGGGAGGCGGTGGCTCCGCGTCCGGCAGACCAGCGGCGGCGGCCTTGCGCGCTTTGAGCGCGCCGTCGTCGGACGGGTCGATGCCCATGCTCATCACTCCTGCGTAGAACGTCGTGCAAACGAGGATGGCATAGATGCAGTCGACTGTGATGCCTTCAGCGCCCACCTCGACTGGAGTGTACAGCACGAAGAAGCTGACGACGACAAGGGCGAGGAAGTACCAGGATGATAATTGGTGCGCGTCCAACGGTCGCTCGAAACCATGCGATCGCACATCGGGTGGAGTCACCATTGCCCGCCGCTGTATCGGCTGTGGAGCACCCGGTAGCGGCCAAAGAACGATTCCAGAAAACAAAGGCGTTTATTATGGATCACTTCAAGCTGCAAGGCGCCCAAACACTTTGAAACACTGCTCTAGGGCATTTCCTCATGCCGTGAACGTGAAAAGACTCGTTATGGCTCCGCTGGGCTTGGTGTCTCGCGCGGATCTCTTCCGCGCTGCCGGCGGCGGATTGCTCGCCAGCAGTTTGGCACTTCCCGCATCCGCAGCCACGAGCCCATCGCTTCTCAAGCCTGAGGAGTGGCAAATGGACCGGGAGCAGTTCTCGAGTTATGCGAAGCGGCGATCCATCCTGTATGACACGCGCGCAGGCTCCTTCATCTCGCCCGATCCGAGGGCCCACATCTTGTCAGCTCTCCAGCGCTCCGCTGTGGATGGCGTCCTGCCACGCGTCATCTTCGCGGGCGAGGAGCACACGCACCCGCTTCACCACGCAATGCAGTACGAGCTTATCAAGGCGGTGAACGAAATGGACGACCAGCCGCTCATGATCGGCCTCGAGATGTGCTGGCGGCAGCACCAGCGTGCCCTCGACGCCTTCGTCTTTGGCGACGGTTCGTTCGAGAAGCTCGCCAAGCGCACAGCTTGGAAGCTCACGTGGGGCTACGACCTGAACCACTATGCCAAGGTCCTCGCCTACGCGCGTAAGGAGCGCATCCGCGTCGTCGGCCTCAACGCGCCCTATCAACTCGTGATCACGGTGGGCCAGGTCGGTGTGCACGGGCTGCCACGCGAGCTCGCTGCATATCTGCCCGAGATGGACTTGAGTAACGAAGCGCACTACCGGCGCTTTGCTGAGCGGCTCGCGGAGCTTGGCGGCGCTGCTCCCGGCAGCAGCAGCGGCTCTTCAGTGCCGCCGGTACCCACGGGTGCCGCCCATCTAGGCGGCGGCAGCGGCGGCGGCGGCGGCGGCGGCGGCGAGGGCGATAGCGGCATGCAGTTCCATGGTCGACCTCTGACACAGGAGCGGCTGAGGGCCATGTACGAGGCGCAGACGCTGATGGACGAATACATGGCCGCCTCGATAGCAGGATACATGAGCTCCCCGCTCCCCGTCGAAGCTGCCGGCGCCGCAAGGGAACCGAGATCATCCGCGGCCGTCATCCACGGCGTCAACGAGGTTCGGCCGCCCAATCCCTCCGGACGCATCGTGGTGCTGGCTGGCTCGGACCATGTTCGCGGGCGCGTGGGGATCCCCGACCGCGTCACGCGGCGCACAGGCCTGTCCACCTTTTCGGTCGTGCCGCTCTCTGTGCCGTGGGCCGCTATCGGGTTGCCTGCTATTGACAAACCCCTCGAGCGCACCGAGGCTGAGTGGGTCCTGTATACACAGCCTCGGCTCTCCTCGGCAAACGAGCGGCGAACGAGCGGTGGCGGCGCGGCCGGCAGCGGGGGGGGCGTGGCTGGCGTCCCCGGGGGGATCAGCGCAGGCGCGGCGGCTAAGGGTGGCCCACTGGAACCACCCAGGATCTCCACAAGCGCGCTGCACATCGGTACCTCAGCCGCCCCCATCCACGAGATCTGACGAGATCTGAGAGGCGCCAGCCTCTCAGCATCGCGGCACTCGCCTCGCCTCGCCTCGGGCCGCGGCTGGAGAGGGAGTCTTCACCCGATGTTGGTTGTTGCCGCACGACGCACGTTGTCCCAATGGGCCGTGACCCGTCCCGTATGAGTAGAGCTGTGTCAGTTCGGTTGTACCATTCGATTTGGACTCCATAGAGTGAGAGTCTTGTATTATGAATCTGAGAGCATTATGCAATCATTATCCGTGTACAATAGTCTAAGAATTGGAAGGCGGCCGAAGGTTAACAGCACAAAACAGCACACTGAAAGCAAAAGTGATAGAATCAACAGCCAGTTCAGAACGTCACAGTTCACAGCCAATGGTTATAATTCGACACCCAAGACACCGGACCGGCGTACATGCGGTTGCCACTAGCTCGGACCCGGACCCCCTATTTTCACAGCCAAACTCGATCCGTTCACACATGAATTTCGCGGGTCGGGGTTGGTGGGCCGACTTTATACATGGCCTTGCACGCCGCGTTCACAACTCGTGTGCTGCCCTCTCCTCTTGTCGCGCACCTGTCGACGAGAGGCGTCTACACCACACGCGTGTGCGTGGGCAGCCCGGCGACGCCATTTGACCTCATCGTGGACACGGGCTCGTTTCTGACCAGCGTTCCGTGTACATGGTGCGTGGATTGCGGTGCTCACTCGGGCCGTCAGTATGACCCGACCCGTTCGGCGATGGCAGCGCTGCCAGATTGCCGTCACGGCACGACGATTGCTCAGTTAAACAAGAGCGCGAGCGCTCGCAAGCGTGCCTGCAATATATTCAGCACGGGGTATGCGGAATCGTCTGCGTACAGCGGCATCATCATCTCTGACGCTGGATATATTACAAATGCCACTCGAAGGTCCGGCACGTCTATGCGACAGCGCTTCGGCTGCATTACCCACGAATCGGGCTCGCTGTACACGCAGCCCATGGACGGGATCTTGGGCCTCGCGCAAGTCTCTGGGATCGGGAGGCCTAGCGTGTTCGATGGCTTGCCGTCACCAGCGCCGGAGCCCCAGCAGCCGTCGCCACAGCAGCCGTCACCAGAGCAGCAGAAGGAGCGGAAGCCGCGCGTGCGTACAAGGCACAGCCACTCGTTTTCACTTTGCCTCTCCGATCGCGGTGGGCAGCTGTTCCTTGGCGGCACCGCAAGCGCCGCACGGCTCGCTTCCAAGCATGCAATTGTGGTGCCTCGCGCACGCGTGGCCGGTGCTGTGGGCTACCGACTTCGACTCCGAGAAATGTGGGTGGAGCGACTGCCGCCGGCGCCTCGAGGCCTGGACGTTGGCAGAAGTGGCAGCAGCGCGGCCGGCAGCACACGCAACAGCATGAGCAGCAGCTTGAGCCGCAACAATAGCATTCAGAGCAGCAACGGCACACACAGCAAGGGCCGCCGTGCCCTGGCGATGACGAAACCTGAGACCCTGGCGATGGCGAAACCTGAGACCCAGGCGATGGCGAAACCTGAGACCCTGGCGATGGCGCCAACGCCGCCCGTGCCCTCGAAGAGCTTGGCTCAGGTTTCGTCATCGCCAGGGTCTCAGGTGTCCTCGAAGATCTTGGGCTCTGCTCCGGTGCTGCACGATGGAAGGGAATACATGCGGCTTCCCGCGCTCGCCGATGGCAAGGAGGCACTTGGGCCCTGGCGCACTTCGGCCAAGAAGGCTACGCGCCGTGATGGGCGTGATGTGCATGGGCGCGAGGCACGTGAGAGGAGTGAACTGCGGAGTACTTGCCTCGTTGACAGCGGCACGACGCATCTGCGGTTGAACGCGCCACAGTTCCGCGAAGTGCTTGGCGTGCTACGGCAACGCGTGAAGCAAGTGAGTCGTATCGAGCTCTCTGCTACGAGCGCTGCAGTGTGCGCCTATCTGACCAATAGCACACTCGACGCGCTGCCGCGGCTCGCGCTGGTCTTCGCCGAGGGCGTGCAGCAGCCGCTCGTGCTCACGCCCCAGCAGTATATGCTGCATGCCCCCGGCCGCACTCGGCAGTCGCTGGTGACCTCAGCGTTGCAAATGGCGTGGCGTGGAGGCGCTGTGCCTGCGGGCACACGACGAATGTGCGCTGCGATTGGCAGTAACAACCCCGACGCCGATGTCGTACTTGGGGCCGCCGTGCTGCGCGGTACCGAGGTCGTCATCCGAGAGGATAGCATTGCATTCGTGCCTGGAATAAATTGCGACGAGGACGAGAGAGAGCCGAGCCTTGAGGGCGCCTTCTCGCTTGGCTGCCCGTTGTGAGCTAGGTGACACGGTGATCGGCGGAGAGGAAAAGGACCGGACACACTCAGTAGCAATTCCGCCATCGTCTGAGCAACCTTAATACCGGGTAGCATGGGATCCTCGAAAATGTACAAATTGTAAGATCACACCTCGATCGACCGGCACGGCGCGGCGCGCGCCGGAGTTGGACTGAAAAGTGTGCGGAGTTCGATTTTGTATTCGACGAATGGAACCCACGAACGAGGGCGATCCGATCGAGTGCCTTTGGCCGGGCCAAGGACGGCCAAGCCGCTAGCCCCCCACAGGAATGAGTTGGTTGGATCCAGTGTTGGGAGACACCACTCCTGCCGCCCTCAGTTTTCGCCTGATAGGCGAGTTTGATAAGGTCACCGTCCGAGAGCCAGCCACCTTTGGGATCGAGGCGCTCACGGAGCACGGAAAGCGGATGGCCGCAGGTGGCGAGAGCTTGTTTGTATCCATCCGCGGCGTGGCGCAGGTGCGCGCTCGGATCATGGACAACGAGGATGGCACGTACACAGTCCATTGGCATGCCCCGCAGTCGGGCACCTATCATGTGACAATCTCACGCTTTGGTGTGCCCATCGCTGGTTGCCCGTTCACTGTCGTCGCCGCGACCCCAGAGCCGAGTGCGGCAATGAGTTCGGTGAGCGGCGAAGGGCTGTATACGGCTCAATCGCAGAAGACGCATACTTTCGACGTGTTTTTCAAGGATCGGCTAGGCGCGGTGACGCAGGCTGTTGATCTCGATGTCTTCGTGGAGGTTGCACCGCAACACTCGCCGCGCACAAAGATCGCCACGACCGCGCCTGAGCTGGTAGCTGCAGCGGCGTCAACGCCAGCGTCAGCGCCGGCGCTGCCCCCGAAGCCGGCGCGCAGGAAAGCAGCAGAACTCACGGGCGGAGCTGCGAGCGTGCCGGCGGCAGCGCCGACGACTGCGACGCCCGAGCCAAAGGGCAGGCGGTTGTCGCACGCGAAATCGAGCTCGATCGAGCCGATGAAATCGTTTGGAGGGGAGGTTGCGGTGGCGTCGCCGTTGTCCGAGTCGCCCCCGGCGGGTAGCAGCTCCGCTGAGGGCGCATCGGCGTCGCAGCGGAGCACACGCCAGCGACGCATCCGCGTGAAGGTGGGCGAGCAGCCCCTCGTGGTACGCGCTCTCGAGTCGCTCGACTCGGAACGGATCGGCCAGCTTTTGCCAGGCACCATTGTGTCGGTGCTCGAGGAGCGCATAGGCGCCGATGGATGTGTGCGCGCGCGCGTCGCGCTGGACCATATGGAGAAGGAGACGAAAACCGGTATCAAGTTGGCCAAGGCCGCCACATTCTTCGGACAGAGCAGCACTCACCGGCCGCAGATGACCGACCGAACGCGCGCACGCGCAGCGCCGATCTTGAGCGGCGGCGGCGGCGGCGGCAGTAGCACGCTGACGACTCGGACGTACGGCCTGTCCTCGCCAAGCCGAGCCGAGCGCGAGGGCTTCATGACCTACCTTGCTACTATTCGAGAGCGCGTCAGCGATGGGACCAACCGGCCAGGTGTCTCATATCGGCGGGCACCCGGCAGGAGCAGCACCGACGGCGGCAGCGGCGGCGGCAGCGGCGGCGGCAGCGGCGGTGGCGATGGTGGTGGCACCACGCGTCGGGGCCCCGTCACGCAACGCGGCTCGACCAGCTCCGACGCGTCCACCTTGCCGGCATCACTGCCCAGCAAGGAGGCTGTCGCCTCCACCATCGCTAGTACAATTGCGGCAGCAACTGGTGCTCGGGTGGCGGCCACTCCTAGAGGCAGCAAGGGTGGGCACGCGGCGGTTAAGAAGCGTTTTGAATTGAAGCTGTCGACGGAAGTGGCGGCAAGCGAGGCGGCGCAGCTCTCGCAACGACTCAAGGCAGCGGAGGCCGCCCAGGCCGAACTGGTCGTGGCTGAGAAGCCATCCACCTCCGACACGAGCGGCAGCGGCGGTGGCGGATTCTTACCAGACGATGCCTCTTCGTTCCGCGGCGTGCTGGTGACCTATGGTTGGGTGACGCTCAAGAAGGACGGCAATAAGCTTGTCAGCTCGCGCCTGCGCCTCGACATGACCACACGCCAGCTGTACCAGCGCCAGTGGGAGCGGAACAATCGCGTCGAGAGCGGAGCGGTTGGTGCCCCACTCCGCATCACCATTACGCCGGAAGATAAGGAGGTAGACCCGTCCGCTTTCGCCTTTGGTGGCCTCTTCCCGGGCACGCTGCACGCGCACGGCAAGCTCGTCGAGTCCCATCGCGCGTCGTACTCGATTGGAGTGGCCGGCGTGTATCTGCTGCACGTGCGACTGCGCAAGCAGGCAGCATCGCTGCCCGGATCACCTTTCTTGCTCAAGGTGCACCCGGGGCCCGCGTTCGCAGCGCAGACGAAGCTGCCCACAGAGATCCGCGGTGAGGTAGGCGGATTGTGCTCGATCGTCTTGCTGACGGGCGACCGGATCGGCAACCGGTGCGTCAAGGGCGGCGCGGCCATCGTGAGCTATTGCGGCGACATGGAGCCGAAGAAAGACAAGGGTTTGGCTCAGAACGTCCAGGCCGAAAAGAAACCGACGCCCCCTCCGGACGCATCTGTAAAGGGCTCCACGGGCACAAAGGGCGTCAACCCCGTCGAAGTGCTCCGGGTACCGGAGGGAACGTCACAACCGGTCGTCTCTGTCATTGATATGCAGGACGGCAGCTACAAGCTAGTCTTCAACGGCACGCGCACGGGTCTGTACATAACAACGGTCAAAATTGCTGGCCTGCACGTGGTCAACTCGCCCACTAAGGTGTACCTCTCCCCGAGCCCGCGGCCCGATTTGAAGAGGTGTGTCCTCCATGGCGATGGGCTCAAGCAGGTTGTCAAGGCGGAGCTGGGCAAATTTTGGATCGAGTTCTTTGACGTTTACGGCAACGCGATCCGTACGTTTTACGGTAAAAGCTTTACGGACGCGCAGTCTCGCAAGGACTTCGAGAAGCAGGTGCGTGTGCGCATCTCCCCGGTGGGCATAAGTGTCAACGGCCAGATCGAGCCGGGCGAGATCATGCCGTATCCGTTCGAGGGAAGCTGGAATGACGAGCTCGGGCGCTTCGTGATAACCTACACGCCACATGCGAGCGGCCAGTACTCGCTGCACGTGTACCGGGAGGTGGCCGGTTCGTCGCGCGAGGGGCTACCGGGCTCGCCATTCCCGCTCAACGTGCTCACTAACTCGAAAGACCAAGTGGTGGACACGAATGCGGTCGTCGATGCGTCGGGCATCGTCTCGCAGGACTACAAGATCCAGCGCTCCGTCTTCGAGGACGCGGAGAAGCGCTGGGGCGCATTCACGGTCGACGCTTTCGCAAGCTCGGCCACGGCGCTCACGATCCGCTTCTGGACGAAGAACAAGACGAGCGGCGCGGAAGGGATGGATGCCTTTGGCCAGCGGTGGGGTGCGAGCGAGAGGGTCTGGGCGCATCCGCCGCCCGAGCTGATGCCCGATCTCATCAAGCTGCTCATGAGGAGTGACCGGCTTTCAGAGGTGATCGTGGTCGCGCCATTCCGGCCGACAACGGACTGGTACTACGCCCTTGTCAAGCTGTGTGACGACTCGGTCAAGCTGTCGGCGGGCAAGCTGATGAAGGTGGCCGACGACGCACCCAGCCGCCTGGACACATGGCCCATCACGCTCTTTCGCATCCCTGCGCAATCTCCACCGGCTGCTCCCTCGCCTCCCTCCTCCCCACCGGTGCCGCCTCCGCCTCCGCCTCCGCCTCCGCCTCCACCTCCACCTCCGCCTTCATCGGTGCCGGCACCGAAGCCGGAGCACGCGGCAATCAACCGGAATGAAAAGATCAGGAAGGTGGAACGAGTCTGATGTCTTAGGGCTCTGGGGGCATTTCCCGGCCTCCGCTCTCGGGCTCGCTATTTTATGCGACATTCAGGCGTTTGCGAGGGGTGCTGGATTATAAAACTCACGCCTCTCCGTCGAAACCTTCACGACTCACGTCACGGCTATGATACGATACTGAGTTCGCATACTGTATCAGCCGCCCTCTCACTACTCACCGCGGACACCGCCACGGACCCGGTTTATTGTGCTGTCATTCGGTTATATCCGTACCAAGCGGCGAGGTCCTGTGGTGCCCGGTTGCACTCCTGTGAGATTGCCCCCTTTCGCATGCCTCGTCTCGCCCATGTGCTCAGAGCCGAGCCTCAGATAAGCCTCAGACGCACGGGGCGATGCCCCGCTTGGGATCGGGTTGACGGGGGCTCGGGTTCATGCACCGCGGTCGGATGGCGTGCTCGCCGTCGCCCGCCCGTCCGGTCAACTATGTGGTATGTGCACGTACTGCGATGTGGTTGTATTTTCGAGATTTTACTACTCGACATTGGGGATCGCATGGGCATTACCAAATTAAATACGTCAGATACCGCTCGAAGAGTCGCACCCAAGTAGAAGAGTAGAACGCATACCCCAAACGAAAAACGACGCGAGATCAACGGCCGCGCGGGGGCCGCGTCATCCGATCATCTCTGTTCACTATTGTACGTGCTTCAAGATCAAGTGCCGTTCATCGATACACACATCAGGCCATTGATCTGGCGCGAAATGCGAGTGCGGCGGCACCACCCAACGCAAGGAGCAAGGTTACATGTTGGACATGGCCATACAGTTGTATCGGGCTTGCCGAGACACGGCAGAACTCCCCGGAATAGTCAACATGATATGCGAAGCGTAAGTGGGAGCAGAGGCCGACGCGTGGCGCGGCCAATAGAGCTGCCCATGTGAACACGTGGGTGCTGCAGCCGCGAGGAAGGCGCGGCGGCCGTTCCCGAGCATCCGCTAGCCACTCCTGGGATGGTCCTTGGTAAAGCTGTTGCTGTTGCTGCTAGTCCTCCTCTTGGGTATCGCTGACGGCGGGCGCGCCGACTGCAGCGCGAGCGCGTGCGCAAGAGACTCCGAGAGGGCGTGCCGGCAGCCGTCTAGGATGTACGAGCGCAGCTTGGCGCAGTCGCGCACGCCCGGCCGGTCGGCGCTCATGCCGATGACCATGTGCTCAACTGACTGGAGCTCCTTGACGTCGGCCTCATAGAAGGCTTCGAGTGTCGCCGGGTGGCAGGCGAGCAGACCCAAGGGGTCGAGCAGGTTGAACTCCTTGACGTACGGCCATATGTGACGATCCTCGCCAATCGCGCTCAGATCGGCGCCGCCGCAAAAGCTGCGAGAGAACCACGCGCGAGTTTCCGCGAAGCCGCGCCGGGTCGGATGGCCGTGCGGCGCGCTCGCACAGCGCCACAAGGCTTGCAGCGCCGCGCGATGCGACTCGCGCAGCCGCAGTGCCACCGGATGAGCCTGCGTTGCGAGCTCGTCGTACATGAAGGAGGGGAGGGGCGCCGCGGCGGTCGCGGCGGCGGAGAGCACGATGAGCTGCACGCCCAGGTCCTGACAGGCGCAGAAGACGCACTTGGCCGCGTCGGGGTCGAGAGCAAAGTTGGGTGAGTTCAGATTCGGCCGCAGGTAGTGAGACGGGTAGTATCCGGGCACGCTCGCTGCAGCCTCGTCGCTCGGCGTGTTGCTTGCGCTAGAGGCACCCGCCACACTGTTGTCGCTGTGCAGAGAGGCAGCCTCGACGTCGCCAAGGACCACTACGCGCCGCACCTTCTTCTTGAATTCGGCACTGTGCGCCTGGATGAAGGCCGCGAGGTCGCTCATCGCCGTCGTGACGAGCAAAGTCAGGCTGTCGTCGGCGGCGCGCGTGAACTCTTCGAGCAGACGGTTGGGCGCTTTGCCACCATCAGGCGGGCGGAGCATGTACCCTTCAGCGCCTACAGTGAGCATGCTGCTCGGCTCATCGAAGGCGGTTAGGTTCGTGCTGACAGACGCCGAAGGAGACATCTTTGGCGTCGAGCCACCTGCGAGGGCGTCGGTGGCATGCACATCGCTCATATCGGAGCCGATGGGGACGGGTACGTAATCCATGTCGAGGGCATCGAGAGTGGCGCGCGCAAGTCGGCTTGCGCGTTCGCGGGCTGCGAAAGTGCCCGACTCCAGGTTGCCCCACCGCCCCGGCCCGTGCGTCGCGATCACCGCGCGAAGCTCGATAAGCTTCAGATCGGAGAGCGTGCGGCAGAGCACGAGCGCGAGCTCGTCGCCCGCGAGCACGTCACCTGTTCCGGCGAGTATGATGAGGGGCTGGGGCTTCCCCTCATCGGCTCCGAGAGCGGCCATTTCGGTAGCGGTCGTCTGCTGCAGACGTGAGAGCCGATTGCCGTCGTCATAAATGAGTGCGGAGACGGACGAGCGGTCCGTGGGTGGCTCGAGACATAAGTGAGCGTAGCGCGGCGTGGCGCTCAGCACGCAGAAGCGCGCCGCCTTGAGCAGTTCCAGCTGGCTCGGAAGTGTCGCCTCCGTGGCGCAGCTCTCGTCTGGCTTCGGGCGAGGAAACCTCTTTTCGCGCAGCGCGGCCGCCCGGAGCGTGCTCACCACGCGCAGCGCGTTGCCACAGAAGATTTCGTACGGCCAGTCACCCGCCGTATCCTCCTCCGACACGGACGAGCGACCCACAAGGAGCAGCCTCGAGAGGCATTCAAGACCTACGCGGAGAGCGGTGGCGCGCATCTCGTCGTGGCCGTCCGCGGTGGCGGAGGGTAGTGCCTCGGTACCGATGACAACCCCGTGCTCCTCCGTCACCGCGGACGATGGGCACTCATCAGTAGCCTGCAGCATGCGGCTTGCGTCAAGGAGCATGAGCTCACGACGGCGCGCAGGGAGCACCGAGGTAGAGCCTTCAGTGTCGGTCGCCAGCTCACGCTGCAAAATGCCCCAGGTGCCGTCGTTCAGGCCCTCAATTGCGAGCTGCAAATGTCGCGCCGCGCCCGGCCGCCAGCGCAGCATGCAGTACAAGCGCACGAAGGCTGTCGAGAGCGCACCATCATCCTCCAGCTCCTCCTCCAGCTCCTCCTCCAGCTCCTCCTCCAGCTCCTCCTCC
>Ga0164295_10002796_pt1 | contig 14224 bp, 12 predicted proteins | sample GEODES006metaG_FD_111798 | JGI IMG/M metagenome (GOLD analysis project Ga0164295, IMG submission 111798) | Oligotrophic lake water microbial communities from Sparkling Lake, Wisconsin, USA - GEODES006 metaG | ecosystem: Environmental > Aquatic > Freshwater > Lake | place: USA: Sparkling Lake...
GACGACGCCCTCGTCGAGCGATACGAGCGCTCGACTCGGCGCGCTCGTATCGCTTGCGCCGCCCTCGGGCGCCGTCTCGAGCGCATCGGTCTCGTCGGCAGGCAGCATCGGCAGGTTGGTGAGCAGCTGCACGGCCTCCTCAAAGCCAGCGAGGAGCAGTACGGGCTGGAGCAGCTGCAGGATCGCGAGCGCCGCTCGGAAGAGCTCAGCCTCGCCGTCGGCGAGCACACGATCCCAAATGCGGCACGCGGTCGAGAGTGGCAGCGAGCGCGAGAAGAGCGTGAGGATCCACGGCGTCAGGTAGAGATGCGACGAGATCTCGAGCCGCGAGAGCCGAGATGCGAGCGCCGGCAGCTGCCGCGCGAGCGTCGCGTCGAAGAACTCGACGGCTGGACGGAGATGCAACGAGGCGCAACGAGGCGCAATCAGATGCAATCAGATGCAATCAGATGCAATCAGCTCGTACCTGGACGGAGATGCAACGAGGCGCACGCCCGAAGGATCGGGTAGCCACCCAGCAGCGAGCTGAGCGACGCGCACGTGAGCGCCGGCTCTTGCAAGTGGAGCAGAAGCACCGCCGCGAGGTGCGACATGCCCTGCCGGTACGGCAGGCTGCCAGGTAGCGCACAGTAGATGTGCAGCACCTCGCTCAGCAGAGCGCGCAACGGCCCTCCCTCCGCAAAGAGGAGCACCTTCGGAAAGGTTCGGCTGAGGTCCGTTTCAATGAGCCTCTCGCTTCGCATCGAGTCCGAATCCGCCGCCTCGCTCGCCTCGGCCGGTGCGCGGGCCGCGCCTGCCGCGCCTGCCGCGCTGTCCGCGCTGTCCTGACGAGAAGCACCGGCAGCATGCTGGCTTCCCTCTGCAGCGCCCTCCCTAGCCCGTGCGGCTGCTCGGAGGTGTGCGCGCTCGGCTCGGCGCTCGTCGGCCGCCTGGCGCAACAGCCGGTACTCGGTGGCAGAGGGCTCGAGCGGCGCTCGCATAGAGAGGAGCATCGGCCAGGCGCGCTGCCGCAGCTCCGGCGGAATGCCCAAGATGCAAAGCTCGCGCATCTCTGGGGCTGTGGGGATCTTCCATTCGGGGCCGAGCTCGGCCACCTGCGCAGAGAGCGCGCCGTGGTGAGCACTTGCATGCTGGACAGGGCTGTGGGGATCGTCCATTCGGGTGCCGTCGGCGGCGGCAGCACCGGAGGCTCTGGCTGCATGCCAGAAGGGCTCCCGAGGCTCAGCTGTTGAGGGGGTGAGGGGGGCGCCGCGTCGACCGTAGCGCGCCACGCCTTGGCTGCGCGCTGTTGCTCCTCCTCCAAACGTTTGGAGGCGTTCAGGGCAGCACGTGGTGACTTGAGCGGTGAGGTCGGTGCGCCAAGCAGGCTCGTCCCTCGCGTCGCCTGCCACTGCGCCGCCCGCAGGCTGGCCAGTAGGCGGCCTAACGAGCGGCCCGAGTTGAGAGCCAGCTCCTCGGCGCGAGGAGTGAGCACGGCGCCGGCGGCCGCAAGCACGCGTGCGCATGGCGTGTGCCCGAGCTCAAGCGCCGCCTCGAGCGCCGATGTGCCATCCGCGTCGAGGGCATTGGGCTCGGCTTTGGCCGCCAGCAACGCAACTACGGTGCCGGTGTGCCCATTGAGGCTCGCGTAGTGTAGAGGCGTGCGCCGGTAGCGCTGCTGGCTGCCGCCGACACTCGCTCCCGCACGCAGCAAGGCGCACACCTCGTCGGTCTCGCCCCAGGAGGCGGCTAGGCACAGCCAGCGCGCCTGTTCCGCCGCCGTGGCTGCCCCATGAGTCGCGAGAACCTCTCCAATCGCGTCCTGCAAAAAGGCGCGCCTGGGAGTCACCCCACGTGCCTTGTGCATCGCCCTCCTCCATCGTTCGGCTTCGGCCGACGACGCGGTCGCAAACACGAGCTCCGATCCGTCGCGGAGACGCACCCGCAACCTCGAGCCGCCGATGACGGCGAAGGCATCCACATGCGCGAGTGGCACGCGTCGGAAGAGCCCACCACACGACCAGAGCGGATGCTCGCCGCCAGAGGGAGGGATGGCCTCCAGCAGACGCAAGTCAGTGCGCCACAGCTGCACCCAGCACGGGCGGGTCCCACGCAGCCAGCCGAGCTCCAGTTGCAGTAGGCCCTCCTTCAACGTTCTCGTCGAGTCCCACAACGCCAGCTCGTCCTCGTCATCCTCATCGTCCTCGTCGCCATTGTCGCCCTCAGCGCCCTCGTTGGCCCTGCTGCCCCTGATGGCAGACGCGGCCACAGGCGGGGCCACAGGCGGGGCCACAGGCGGAGCCACGGGCGGGGGCGGAGGCGGGGCCACAGGCGGGGCCACGGGCGGGGGCGGAGGCGACGGCGGAGACGGCCTTGGACTCTCAAAGTAGCCTTCTAGTAAGGACGCCGAAAGGCGACCGCGGCCGACTGGCGCGGGCGGTGTCATCGGCAAAGCGGGCGGCGCGGGCGGCGCGGGTGGTAAGCTGCTCGTCGAGGTGTTCACCGCCACCGGTACCGGTAGCGGCTGGGGCGTCCCGCGCTGCGTCGCCGGCGACTGCAACAGGGCTATCTTGTGGGGAGTGGCAGGCGAGTTGAGGCCGGCGGTCGGCGAGGTCGAAGCCGCAGCAGTCGAGGCCGAGACCGCAGCAGCAACCAGACTGGACACGACTGGGTGAGGGCACGCATGCAAATGCTCAACACGACGAAGGCCGAATGCACCACCTTCCAAAATAGGGTCCACGGCACGAGTCTCTTCGAAGAGGACCGCAATCGCGTGCCCGTCAAAGCTGCAGCTGGCGGCGATCATACGTAGGGCGGACATCTTCGGCTGCTCATCCGCGCCCAGCTGGCCGCTCGGATACAAGCAGACCATCGCTGCGCCCTCGGCCGCCGTGAGCGCCACCAATCGACCATCGGCAAGCTGGCACAGTGTAAGCTGACCGCCCGTATGGACTGCCATCACTCGTTGGCGCTCAAACGCCGTGAATGGAACCAGAGTGGGCCAATGGCGTGCGACGCGGTCGCCCAGACCCAACTCGCCACTCGCATTCGCGCCGCAAGTAAAGAGGCGACCATCCATGTCGACAAAGGCCGAATGCGCCGCGCCTGCGGCCGCGCATGCAATCGGGATGCCGCGGAGGGACGCGAGGGCCACCGGCCGAGGCTCGTCGCTGTCGAGCCCTGTTCCCAGCCGGCCGCTGCCGCCGGCACCAAAGGCGCGCGCGACGCCCTTGTCGTCGATGAGGATCGAATGCTCGTGGCCAGCGGCGATTGCGTGCACCTGATGAGGGAGGCCATCGGAGGTCATTAAAGGCAATCAGAGGTCATCAATGAGGATCGAGTGCTCGTGGCCAGCGGCGATTGCGTGCACGAGTGCGGCGTGCACCTGCCCGACAGTAGACGACAACGCCTCACGCCACACGACTTCCACTGGCGTGAGCGTCCCAGTACCCAGCTGGCCAGTACCCAGCTGGCCGTGAGCGCCGTCACCAAATGCGTACGTGACGCCGGCACGCGTGAGCACGAGCGAATGGTGCGCGCCGCACGAGAGCGCGAGCGGGCCGAGAGCACTCAACTTGTTGAGCGGTCGAGGGAAGAGCTCCGAGGTGCGCGTGCCGTGCCCAAGCTGCCCATGTTGGCCACTGCCCCAGCTGAGCACTTCGGCCGCTGCGCCCGCACAGAGCGCGAGGACGTGCGCCTTGCCCGCCGCAAGCGCTGTCACGCGCCGGCTGTAGAGCGCGGCCTGCAACGCCCAGGCAAAGTCAGCCCTCACGTGCACAGCGAGTGAAGCCGACGCCGCCGTCGCGGCCGGCCGCGCCACTGATGCAGAGGGACACTGTGAATGGCACTGTGAATGGCGAGCCGCAGTGAGCGTTCTCGCGGAGTCTCTGCAGTTCACTGGACTATCGGCTGCCTCTGGAGGCGGGGCGGCAGCGGAGAGGTCGGCACGCATCGTCAGGCCTGAGGTCGTGGTGTGCATCCAAAGCGGCGACGGAGGGCAGGCGGCGTGAGCGCCAGCAGCCACGCCATTCATAGCCACGCCATTCGCAGCCACGCCAGCCTCCGCCATTGCCGCAAACGGCTCGGCGGCGCCGTCGTACACGTCAGCCATCGGCGCGACGAGAAGTGTGCCGCTCGAGCGCATGGCCCGCGACAAGCAGGTTGCCACCCACTCGGCGTCCGCAGCCGCAGCCAGCCGCCCAGGCGCGCTGCATGAGCATATCAGCAGCTGCGGAGTCAGAGCCGCGTGATCACCTTTGGTCACCTCGACGCCTCCGCCAACGGCCGGTGGCGCGGATCGAACCCTGACGAACCCTGACGAACCCTGGCTGCTGCCAACGGCCGGTGGCGCGCCGTCGTTGGCAAGCTCGGCGGCCTCGAGGGCGGCCGCGCACTCCTGCAAGAGCGCGAGCAGCGCCGAGGGCGTTGGCAGCACCGGAGGTGGCCGCGCCAGCTTGGGATGCAGCTTTGGATGTGGATGATCAGTGCTTGCGCTGCGGGGCGGTGAGGCGAGTGCCGTCGGCGCGTCGCCGGTGCCCAACACGGTCTCGCCACCGTACCGCGAGGACCGTGCAAGCTGCTGACTGGGAAGCTCCAGAAACTCTTGGAGCGCGGGCGCGTCGAGCCAGTCGTCGGTCTCGAGCAGCTTGCTGAGATACGACCCGAGATAGGTCATGCGTGCGAGTTGGCTGCTGGTCATGAGTGAGGTGGAGAGCATCCACGGCAACGGCGGCCGTGCCCTCTCGCGTTTCAATGCCGCGTGGAGCGCTTGGAAGTCGGCGAGCGTACGCAGCACACTCGAATGGCCACCGGCGCGACGCACTTGGATGCGGTAGAAGGTGTCAGTGCGCGTGTTCGAGGTGCCGATTATGTCGGCCGAGATGGATGGTTTGGCTATGCTTCGGCGAGGCTCATTGCTGCTGCTGACTAGCTGCGCGGCTCCACGGGCGGCAACGCGCGGCACTTCCACTGGCGACGCGTTGGAAGCCGGCTCCATCGGCTCATCCAGGCGTCGCCGCATAGGAACACACTGCGAACAATCCGAATTCACGGGAGGTCCCGTGTAAGTGGGAGTTCAGAAGAACAAAAGGTCCTGTTTCTGGTCAAGCGTGTGCGGGCGGCGGGATCTGAGTGGGGGTAACACGAGCGATTTCCATATTTTGCCGGTAGCGTTTTCCATTTCGGGAGATATTCCGGAGCATCCACACGATTTGAAATGTGCGTCTGCCTCTAGCCAGCCTTCCGCCTGGCGTCCCCTCACCACTGCAGAATCCCTTTGATGACTCACAACACGCTCACGACACTGCCCGGTGCAATGCGACGCAGGTCCGAGTTCATTAGCGACCGCCCGTCGTCGCGTGTGCTGGCGGCACCCGGAGGCGCGCAGTCGTTCAACATCTTCGGTGGCGCTGAGCCGGCGCCTGCCCCGCAGCGACGCGCAGCGCCGACTCAGCCGACGCAAGGCACCTACGGGGTCTCTGTTGCCGCTGGCGCGCGCATGCCCGTGCGCACCGAGCACACGGGCATCTCCGAGCACCCCTCAACCCTGGTTCATGCCCCGCCCGGTGGCCGCCAGAGCTTCAACATCTTCGGTGGCGAGGGCTACAGCGAGCCGACGCCCGCTCCGGCCGCTGCGCCGGTCACTTCCGCGCCTGGGGTCATGGCCGCCGGCCAGCGCGTCATCCAGCGCACCGAGTTCCACGGCATCCAGGACCGCAACTCCACGCTTGTCCACGCTGCCCCAGGTGGAGAGTCTTCGATGGCGAGCATGCTCGGTGGCAGCACAGCGGCCGATCGCATCGCCGCGATGAAGGCCAGGCGCGATGCGACCGCCATGCCCCTCGCCGAGGCGACCAACAGCACCCGCCCGTGGTGAACTCACCTGCCTAGCCGTCCTGCTGCCGCTCTCATCCTCATCCACCGGGAGGGATTTTTCCGGGAGGAACGCGTTCACAGCCACGCCATTCACAGCGGAGGCAGAGGGCTCGCGCTAGGAGAGGGAACAGGGGCAAGTGCTTGGGCTCGTGCAGCTGCTCCCGGTTGTGGCTCCGCACTCGGGTGGGGCACGCCTACGTGCTGATTGGGTGCTGCTTGGGTCTTCGGTCCTCGTAAGATCGAAGGAGACGCAGCGAGAGGTCATCGTCTCGACGGATCACCCCCCGTACAGGTAATCGCGCATGGTCTTGCTGGTGATTTGCGGTTCACATGTGGTGGTTAACGCTCCGAGTACGTCTCTGTGGTCAGAGTCGGGGGTCCACGCGTGTCACACGGCACAATTACAGTCAACAGTGTGCGTGTGGTGACAGTGATCAGTGTGGGGGGGGTACAGCTCACCCGGGTCTCCGGCGCGGTCCGGGGGTCGGGTCTGTTCGCTCCGGTTCGTCTGGGTGGAGCCCGGCCCGTGGCCGGCTCCCGTGGGGCTGTTTGATAACTTCAATGATTATCGCATTATCCCAAAACATCCCTAATTTCAGCATGAGAGATGGCGCAGCACGGTCGCACAGACTGACCACAGAGCAACAACGGAACAAGACGCGTCCCGGAGCGGCGTGGACCCGGTGGACGCGACCGACAGCGACAGCCGACACCCCCCGTGCGCCGTGTGGTGCCAGCGCGTGCTGGAGTGGGTGGTGCGGGCCGGGTGCAGTGGAGAGGTCACGTGGTTAGTGGCTTGAAATTTGTGGGGCCTTCAAGGGGCCTTATGTGCGCGCGGGCGCCGGGGGCGGCCGCGGGCATGGTGACCATCCGATCATCGGATGGTGCGCGCATTGGGTCTCAGCCGGGTTGCCGGTTGGGGGTCCAGAACGGTCTAAGCCATTATTTGTACCCATTCGATTCGAATGCACACTTCCTACATATTAACCCTGCCACCGACTCACCGACACCGTATTGGTCCAGTGCGAGCACTCTGCACAGTGCACGTTTTACCACATTGTCGCGCCCCACAGTGTGGCCCACAGCTCGTCGCCGCGCGACCGAACCGCGCACGCCCTCCACGCCCTGCCTGCGGGCGCGCTGCCACCGCAGCAGGCCCACTATTCACGGGTCGCCGCTTAGATCTTGCTCGGCGCCGGCGAGCGCCTCCTCGATGGCCTGGTGGCGGATCTCGCGCGCCTCCTTTGCGATCGAGCAGCAGCAGCACGCGGCGTGGCACACAAAGTCGCTGAGCGCCGAGCCGCCTATGCCATACTTTTCGCGAAGCAGCCCGCGCCGCCAGGCGCCCACGGCACCGATGAGCATCATCGCAAAGGGCAGCGCATACGAGTAGGCCGTCGAGCGGCTCATGCCCTCCGCGGGCGCCGACAAAACACCCGCGCCGACTTCAGCCGAAGGGGACGAGAATGGTGGTGATGGCCGAGGGTGATGGCCGCCAGCTTTGCCGTGCGACGACGGCGTGTGCGCAGCAAGTCCGCCCTGCTGCGGGTGCCCCTTGCCCATCTTCTGCTCGACGTTGCTCACGATCGCGTCCGCCACCGACATGGTCATGGGATTACGGTTCGCGTGTTCGGCTGCCGTTGGAGGAACCAAGTGGTTGACCAGCGCGTACAGCAGGAAGAGCGGCAGAAGCCACAGCACCGTCCACTTGACGGCGCTCGCGCCAAAGGCCATGCGCTGGTTAAGGCCGAACTGGATGCACGGGCAGCAGCAAGACGGGATGCACGAGCTCATATTTCGGTGGCATGCAAAGGTCGGAGTGGACCAGCCTCTGGCCTGTGGAATGTCCACGACGCGCTTCGTGGCGAGCGCCTCGGCTACTGCGGCGCGGAGGTCCTCGTCGTCATCTTCGTCGTCAACCGGCACCGCCTGACGCGGCGACGGCATGACGTACAAGTAATGGGTGGAATCGCGCGAAGAGCGTTGGCGCCGTGGCAAGCGGCGCGCGCACGCAGCGAGCACGCGCGCGCGTTGTGTTGAACAGCACGCTGGTAGCCGCAGCTAGCGTGCGTCACAGTGTGAGGGAACCCCTCACTGTGTGATGACTTTGACTTGGTCTGTCTCTTTGGGTTGGTTGGAGCCACCGACCTGGCTGCCGAGTGAACACCTCTCCTCTCATTCACAAGTGAAGAGACTAGCGAAGCGGCATTGCCCGAGCGTCAAACAGCGTGCTGTGGGGAAAGAGAGGTGTTTACTCGACAGCCGACCTGGTAGGAATCTATTCATACTGGGTTTGGATGGTTGTGAGGTTCGTCCGTGTGATCCGTGTGCCCGTGTGCGCCCGTGTGTCCCCTGTGAGTCCTGGCCCCCGGTGCTTTTCACCTTTTCTGTGTATTCATACTTCGGTGGATCGGTGCACACACCCCCGAGGGTGCGACTTTCGGCTTTGGTGAGCTTCGGTGCGCACACGCGCGAGAGTCGATCCTGAGTCGCGGTTCGCCGCGATCCCCCGCCGCCATCCCCCAATGGACGCCATTCAAGGTTTGCCTGCCGGACTGATTGGTGCCTTCATAGCCAATTCGGTCCTTTTCTTCATCCCAACATACGTCCTGCACACGGTATGCTACCCATTGCTTCAATCGAGAAGGATCCGGTATGACCTGCAGTCTCATGCGTCCGTGACGTTCTCTACACTCTTTGCAATGGACGAGCAGTTACGCCGAGAGTGGAAGAACGCCATGCAAGTTGCAGTTGGTGGCTTGGGCACTGTGATCTTGGAGAAGGCTCTCGTCGAGATGCAGGTCCTTGAGGCACTACCGGTCAGCACCCCCATCGACTGGAGTCTGATCACCCGTCAGTTTTTGACTTATTTCGTTCTCTTTGATTGCTACTACTACTTTCTTCACCGCTTCTTTTTTCATTCCCGCTGGGGCTGGAAGATTCACAAGGTGCATCATGATAGCCACGTTTGCTACCCATCAACCGGCTTTTCGTTCCATTGGTTCGAAGGAGTGGTGACCGGAGGGTTCAATCCGTTCCTTGCCCACTGCCTCCGGTTCGACCAACGCATCATCATGGTCTGCCAGCTGTACGGCATTTTGAATACCGTGTTCGTGCACGCCGGCATCCAGATAGTGCCCACATGGTGGGACAAAAGATGGCTCAGTAAGTGGTACCTGTCCTCTCAATTCCACGAGGTCCACCATCACAAGGTCGGCTGCAATTACGGTGGCTTTACGACTCTTTACGACCATTTGTTTGGCACCGTGTATCATAAGTACGACGACATGGTGAATCGCTTGGCAGCACATATTGAATTGGTGGCACCACATTGATTTAGTCGTTCGACGGCTGCTTTCATTCCACATCCCCCGACGACGCCGCTGAGATTTACGGGCGTGGTGGCAGTGAGGGAAGCCTACATGTAAGGCGTCCGGCTCGGCTGGCGGTCTGGTAGTCCAGTGTGGTACTGGCGGTCTGTTAGTCCAGTGTGGTACAACTGGCCCGCGTGGGTACTGGACCCACACACTGGTACGCGATGTGTAGCGTAGACGAGACGAGAGCATCCCCTACTCGCGCGCGACCGGATCGGATGTGAGGTGTGACGTTTGACGGTTAAGTTCACAGCAACACTCGTACACAGTCTTCACAGAGATTTTGAGAGTACTCGACTCTCGTTCGGTTTCGTTTCACAGACTCAGTGATCCCACCGCATCCGGTCCTGCCCTGCAGGCCGAACTGTCTTGTTCGGCATCGCCCCTCATGCCGGTTCGACATGCCGGTCGGAGGCCATACATGCACACGGGAAAGACGACACGCGGCAGGCCGGGCTGCATCTCAGCGTGCGCGACGCGCAGCCCCGCTGCGTCAAAGAGGCGGCGGAAGTGCCTGTCCGTGCGCGTGATCGACGCGTCCGACCGATCTACGTAGAAGCCGTTCGCCTCGCGGGCCACACTCTCCTTGACGATGACCCAACCGCCGGGCTGCAGCGCTCGGGCGCAGCGCGACAGGAAGCTCACCAGGTCGTCATCGGTTAGGAAGATGAGGACCCACTGCACCCACACGGCCGCGTACAAGCTCCCTTCAGGCGGCACAAAGCGCTGCAGTGGGCACTCGTGCAGCGCGCGCACGCGCGCCGGGGGCAGCACGTTGCGCGCGGCAGCGAGAAAGGCGCCGTTCGGCTCAACCAACTCGACCGCTTCGAAGCGCTCGAGCAGCACTGAGGCAGCGACTCGCCCAATACCTGCACCACAGTCCAGTGCGACGCCCTGGGGTAGCGACGCCTCCGCCGTGGCGCGGAGCGTATCGAGCAGCGCAAGAGAAGCAGCCACGTCCGCTGGGTGCACGAAGCCCATTCCGCCGAGCATGCCTGGGACGTCCGCGCGCACGCCGGCCCAGTACTGCTCGCTCACAGCGTACCACTGATCCTCAGAGCTCTCTGTGCCTGTGCCGAGATGCCGCTCCTCCCAGACCTCGCGCGCGCTCGCATACATGTGCTGAGCGCTGTCCTTGCCGCCGTCACGGCCGTTCGCCACGGCGCTCGCGCCAACCGCGCCGACCGCGCCGCTCGCTGCGCCGCTCGCTGTGCCGCTCGGCGCGCCGCTCGCGCCGACCGCGCTTGCTTCGGTGCCAGCCAGGGGGTTGGGTAGAATCGCCAGCTGGAGCTCCTGGTCGCCGTCACCATCGTCCTCGCCGTCAACGGCTCGACGCACGACCTCGCGCACGACCGCGGCACTGTTGGCGTCCAGACCGGCGGCCAATGGCTCGGCCCACCCGTGCAGCCGGCGTGCCGCCGACACATCAGCGTCCATCGCCGCCCAGAGAGCCTCCAGCGGAGCCAGCAACGCCCACCCCGCAGCCGCAAGGTGCGGCAGCAGGTGCTCTCGTAACATCGAGCGTGTCGCCTCGTCGGCCGGAGGCCGGAGGCTCTGAGACAGCCAGTACATCAGCGGCGCGTTGAGCGCAATCAGCTGTGCTGCGGCGCCCGCGCCGTTGTCGACGATGGACATGACATTCGCCGCGCTGGAGAGGGCGAGAGCGTTGGCGTCGTCGTCGGCGTCAGCGGCCGCGGCCTCGACGCCGACGAACACGGCTTGCGGCAGGTAGTACGTGTCGGCTTGGAAGTAGCGCCGGCGCACGCCTTCCCACTGCGCGTCGGGCGACGCGATCGCAAGAGGCTCGAAGGTCGTCCGAAGCCCAATCGCCCGTAGCTCGCGCTGGACAACCGAGCAGGCCACCCCTTGGAAGAAGAAGTTGAAGGGGCACATGCCGTTGAAGAACGAGTAGAGACCGCCCGGCCTTAGGAGGCGCGGCAGCGCCGCGTGGAACTCGGCCATGTCGCTATTGTGCTCGCCGTACGTGTCGAAGAAGATGCCATCGAATTGCATGCCCTCCGCGAGGAGCACTGGCAGCGTTTGCTGCCAACGGCCACCGAGGATTCGGACACCGGGCCGCTCTGCCCAGCCGTCGGCGCGCATGCGCTCGAGCACGGCCGGGTGCGCCTCCATGATGGTGTGCGAGCGCGGCGCACGCGCTGCGATCAGCCCGTCGATGATGCCCATGCCGAAGCCCACGTTGAGCACGTCGCCACCGGTCGCGCACAAGCGCGCTGCGTGCGCCTCCATCAGCGGGCGCTCCCACTCCATCATCACGGCGTCGTTGGCCTCGTCGAGCAGCCGCTCGCCATCGTAGCGCACACTCCGGGACAGGTACTCGGCACTCTCATCCTCCGACGCGGCTGCCGTAGCGCTCGCAGCGCGCCGATGCTGCTCAACGCGGTCAGCCGCTGAGAGCAGCAGCTCGGCGCGAACAGCGGCTTCAACTAGCTGGTCGACGATCAGCTGATGGCCAGCATCAAGGGCATGGTTGCCCGCGCATCTGCCGCGACGATCGATTGCGTTCCATGGTGCGCCGGATGCGAGCAACTTCTCGACAACGGCGCCGTGGCCACCGCCAGCTGCAAGCATCAGCGCAGAGACCCCGTCGTCTTCGCTAAAGGAGTATGCAGGCGCGCCCGCAGCCAGAAGTCGTTCCACCTCGGCGATATCACCGTTTGCACTCGCGCGCAGCAGCGGCTGACTGCATTCCGCCTCGTCGTCAGACGGCTCGTCGTCGGCGTCGGCGTGACGCTTCATGGGGATTCTGCCGTTACGTGTCGGCTGTCCACGTCGCCGACTACGGGCGCATACTCTCCTTTCAAAACCACCAGGAACAGTCAGTCACGCTCAGTCAGATGTTTCAGTCAGTTGCGGCCACACCCGCGCTCATCACACCTCCGTCTCGACGGCTCAACCGCCGCCCTCTCGGTCGTCGGTCCACACAAGTGTCATCGGTACACTTTCAAGTATCACACCCGGTCTACGCTCTCGCGCTCTCTCTCGGGGGCGGGGCTACTCAATTGTTTCGCGGGTCACACACACGCGCCCATGACGCGCCCATTGCCACACCACAATCATTCCGTCCACGCGAGGCCGATACGCGCGTCACGGCGGGCCAGGGGCGCCCGGGAAACACCATCCACCCCACATACAGGAAACACCACGCGGAAAATTAAAAATCCGAGACCACCGTCCCTCACGCACTACGCACACCAAGGACGGGACGACCATAGGGCTCCAAGCAACAGGGCCTTGTGGCGCCCCCGCGGCCCGCGCAGGTGTCTCGCCGGGTTGCGGGTACAGTACCCCGTCGGTACTTCGTGTCGAGTCGGCCACTTCTCGACCGACATGAGAGCTCACATGCACTTGCTCAGCCTGCTCATGTGTAGAAGTGGTCTCAAACTGGCTGCATGCTACTTGCTGGGCACAGCATACCTCCGCAGTCTCTCTCTCCTCTCTCTCCTCTCTCGCGCTCTCACTCTCTCTCGCCCTCGGACTCAGACTCAGCAGGTGGGCACGAACAACGAGGAACGTTGCCCCCCCCCCTCCCCGCTATCTCGGTGCTCACGCTTCGAGATCCGACGCTGTCGCCTGACCGAGCACGCTCGACCCAAGCACGCTCGACCCTCCGTTGGTCTTACCGCGATTCCGAGTCTTGAAACTCGTTCCGAAGCCGCTGAAGCTATTTGCTCCCCATCCCTTTGCGCCCACTGTGCGGAAACTCTCGCCAAGGTTGCTCGCAGCACCTCGCAGCCAGCCGAGCCCCTGCTCCATGATCGAATCGCCGCTCAGAATGCTCGAAAAGATCGACTTGCTCTGAGGTGGAGCCTGTACTGATGCCGTCTTGAAGGCATTCGCCACCCTACTCGCGGTCTGGACTTTTCGCAGCTTGCCCCAGTTCTCGGCGCCGCTGCGCCTTTCCGCCGCCTGCTTTTTTTTCGCCTCCTCGAAGATGGGCGTCAGGTACTCGAGCACCTTCGCGATGCCCACATTGCTCGAGGCGCGCGCGAGCTCGAGGGCCGTCAGTCCATCCTTCGACATGACCAACAGATCCGCCACGCTCGTGACGTGCCCACCCTCGTGCAGCAGCTTGCACACCGGTGCGGACCCGCCCTCGGCGGCGAACATGAAAGCGGTCCAGCCATTGGTGGCGCATATGGACACCGTGGCGCCGTTGGAAAGCAAACGCTCCACCGACGCCTGCGCGCCATTGGCCGCCGCCATCATGAGCGCCGTACGGCCCTTTTGGTCGGTGTGATCAATGTTTGCGCCCGCTCCAATCAGCGCATCGACCATTTCCACGCGGTCGTACATGGCCGCCTTGATGAGAGACGTCGTGCCTTCAAAATTTTCCGAGTCCACGCACTTCTTTGCGTCGGGCAGCTTGCAAATCTCCTTGACCCGTGCAACGTTATCCTTCGAAGCGGCTGTGCGCAACTCCTCTCCAAGTTCAATAAGCTCCAAATAGCGCTTGGCCTTCTTCAACTCCGATTCCAGCTCTTTTTCCCGATAGGCGAGTTTCTTCATCTTCTCGCGCTTCTTGGACGTGAGTGCAGGAGCTTTCGGGTCGGCGTCCTCGAGCCTGAGGGTTGAGAGCGCATTCGAGCACAACTCGAGCTCCGCCTCGATCTCTTTTATGGGTCGCTTGGTGGAGCGAGGAGTCTCCACCTTCTCAGCCACGGGCTTCTCGGGCATCTCACCACACGGCACACACGCGACGCCAGTCGTCACCAGGAAAAAGCACTTTTCAGAATTGAGTTTGGACCGTTTTTGTCAAGTTCCAGGTCGCACGAGATCGCAAAGCTCATCCCCGAAACTCTTCTTTTGATGCAGACATTTCCTCTTTTTGCCCATTTGTGCTTTCTTTTGCAACGAGAAAAGTGTTGGTCGATTTTTGGCAACGCGCGCGCGTTGAACAAAACTTTTTTCGCGGAGTTCGCGTCGCGCGGTTTTGGCCGCGCGGTCATGGCGCCCAAGAAAGAGGCCGAACGCCA
>Ga0164295_10002797_pt1 | contig 14221 bp, 7 predicted proteins | sample GEODES006metaG_FD_111798 | JGI IMG/M metagenome (GOLD analysis project Ga0164295, IMG submission 111798) | Oligotrophic lake water microbial communities from Sparkling Lake, Wisconsin, USA - GEODES006 metaG | ecosystem: Environmental > Aquatic > Freshwater > Lake | place: USA: Sparkling Lake...
ATCTGTATGAATTAATGACAGTTATGGGCGCCGTAAGGGCGCCGGGCGCCTCCCAACGCTTGGATCGTTGCCTCCGCGTGTTCCGACATCAATCATCATTCCGACACGGCTCACATTGCGCGTACCTCAGCGCTCAGGCGGGCCGCGGCCGCACTGACAGCCGTCCAGCGCCGCGGGAGGGCCAATCGAGAGGGCCAATGGAGGGCCTTTATTGTTTATTTGGCGCTTGGCGGCCGCCCGCCCGCGCGGACCCCGGGCCCGCTAAGGCCGGCGCTCACGGTCTCACGCTCCGGTCAGTAGAGGAGTCCGCGAGCCGAGAGCGAAGCGCGGCCACGCGCGCGCGCACACTTAAAAAGCTAATACAGCCTTGCGCCCTTCCGCCGACAGTCACTGTTCCTCACCTGCCCAGTCGGCCCACCCTCGGTGTACACCAGAGGTCAGAGTTCTGCGAAAAGGGGCGGCTACGAGCCTCGCGGCGGGCCGCCGCCCGGAGCAGGGGAGACCGACCGCAGACGCGGCGCTCTGATGTCCACTATCGTCAAATTTCTACGACGGTTCAGGACGAGGACGTGGCCGATGGGCGGCGTCGCAGCTGCTGGATGAGCCACGCGACCGCCGTCTGCTGCGCATGCGCATTGGCCCCGCTGGAGGCTATGGCGTGGCCCTCACCAGGGAAGCTGACTGCTCGGACCTCTGGGCACTTGCCAAGCTGTTGGAGCGCCGCAACCCACTGACGGCCTTGTGAAGGAGGGACTCGCTGGTCCGCGGCGCCGAGGATCATCAGTGCAGGAACGTGCACGTGATCCACGACCGAGATGGGAGAGCGCCGATGCAGCTCCGCCACCTGCTCGGGCACGAGCGGCCAGCGTACGTCCTCCGTCATCCCCAGCCCCTCCGCCACCACCCACTCCGGAATATCCGTGGCGCCATACATTCTGCCAAACGAGGAGAGGGCCTGGGCTCAGACATGAGAGGCAGAGTGCGCATGGCGGGGGCGGAGGGGGCATGGCGGGGGGCGGAGGGGGCGGGCGAGGCTGCACCCCGCCAGGTCCACCACCGGATTCCACAGAACGCCGCATGCGTACAGCTCCGAATGCGCCGCCGAGCCGAGCAGCCATGCAGTCAAAAACCCACCATGCGAGCCACCATAAACCGCCCCGCGGTCAGGGTCGAGCTCAGCCGAGAACTGCTGCAGCGCCGCGCGTGTGAGAGCCGCGCAATCCGTGACATCCATCTCGCCAACATGCCCGATGAGCGCCTGCGCAAACGCGGCACCGTAGCCGAGGGAGCCGCGGTAGTTAGGCAGGATGACAGCCACGCCACTCGCGAGCAACAGGGAAATCTCCACGTTAAACAGGTCCATGCACGCCGCATGGGGACCGCCGTGAGGACGGAGCACCCATGGACAGCGTCCTCCCGTCGCCTCGTCGGTGGACGCACGTGTAGCGGCGCTGGGGATGATTACCAGCGCCTCAGCGCCTCCTTCCTCGGCTGACAAACGCACTCGTTCAAGGCGAGCCCGCCGCAGTTCGCTCAGAGCTTCGTCCGCGAGGGTCCACAACTTGCCCGAGCCCATCCGGGGTTGCACTGGTGCCGAACCACTGCCGGGAGTGCCTTCATTACCAGCGCCGGTGCTGCCACCGCTAGTGGCCACGTCGGGCCAGTACCCAGCCTCCTTCAGTTGGGCAAAGGTATCGACGACGAGCGTCCAGTCATACCCTTTCGCAGTCTGCCTGCGTGCCCACACAGAGGGTGGCGAGCGCAGCGACGAGCACTGGAAGAGAGCGGTTTGTCCGCTGACCCCGAGCAACTCGACAGAGCCACCGTCCCAGCCGGGGGGACGCACGGGGGTCGGCATGGGCGCGGCGTCATTGGCCTCGAGGTTGGCTGTGGCGTTGCCGGTGGAGGTTGATTCGTGGGCTTTGGGGGCTTTGGGGGCCACCCGCAACTCGTACACGGCCTTCCGCGCGCCAGCGAGCGTTGCAAAGAGCTGAAGCAAGGGCGAGACTCGAAGTCACAGGACCAAGGTTAGCAACGTAGCCCAGGGCAAACGCAAACACAAAGGGCGTTCGAGTCTCTTCACTACATACCACTGTACCACTGTTTTGCCACGTCAACGAGGCAAGCTCGTCGTGGAAACCGCTCCAGCCACCGAAGGCCTCGCCCGCTCCAACTGCCGCGACGTCGACCTCGGCCTCCGCGTGCAGCAGTACCTTCATGTCAGGAGACAGTGTCGCGAGGGTCGCCTGGTCGTCGGTCGTTTCGAGGGAGGCAGGCGGCCATGCCATGAGGCGCAAGTCGACGGTCGTCGCATGGCCGGCGAAGCGGTCGGCGCGAGCGGCGAAGGCGAGAGTGCGCCCGTCGGGGCTCAAGCGTGGAAAGTGCGCAAAGTACAGCGACGGCGTGAGGCAAATGGCCGTGGGCGCCGGCCCACCGAGTGGGGCGGAGGGGGCGGCGGCGGCGGCGGGCGCGGCGGCGGGCGCGTTTGCTGGCGCCTTGGAGAGGCGCGCCGCATGTAGTGGCTCAGACAGGTGGAAGAGTTTGGTTGGGCGGTTCAGGCACGCGGAGAGACCAGGGCGCCACGGTGGCAGCAGATGGCAGCCAAAGATGAGCCCGGAGTCAGAACCGTCAAAAATGGGATGCGCAGCGATGGCAACGCCCTCTCTTGGCAGACTGCCTGCAGGCAGAACAGATTCGGGCGTAATGACGGCGAGCTCATCGGTGCGCCAGTCCCATACGACGAGCACCGAGCTGTGCACGAGCAACGCCTCACCAGTGGTGCGCGCGTCCGAAAGGGCGAATTTGCCATCGAGGACCCTCGGTTCAGAGGACATCGAAGCCGCGCCGCCAGCCTTGGGCCAGTAGCCCACCGCGTCTGTACCGGCAGGCAGTCGTTCAGCGGTCCAGGCGATCCGAGAGCCCGACGAGGAGAACTGGGGCTTCCCAAACACGCCGGGAGGGAGCACCTTGGGCCCGACGCCGTCAACGACGCGCCGTGCCAGGCGCCCGCCCGAGGATAGCCACACCTCCACAGCAAGCTTCTTGCTGCCATCCACAGCTACCTGACGAAACTCAAGGCCGTGGCGTGGGGACGACGTTGTAGTGCTGCTATCCACTGCAAAGGTCGCAACCAAGCTCGCCGTCCCGTCAGTCTCGTCGATATTTATCAAGTGCGAATGCGTAGACGGAGCATCGTCCACGCGCAAATCCTGCGCTGAAAACGAAAGCGCCCACGAAGTGCCGCTGAGCGGCGACGCTGTTGCAAATCTCCGGCCTGTGGGCGAGGTGATGAGCGCCTCGTGCAGCGTGGGCAACGCAGCTTTGTTCTCTGAAGCGCGCGCTGTGATGAGGGACAGAGCGGTAGCCGCAGAGGCAGCGGTCACGAGGGACCGCATTCGCAACATATTTGTGTCGTTGAGTTTCGTAGGTTCCTACCGGAATACATACGGAGAGGAGCGAAGCGTCTTCGGAGTCTCCCGAGTTTCCCTCAACACACCTGCACTCAAGTACATGTATGTTCACACGTCTTCACAGGCACTCGTGCGGACTCTCGTGCGACGAGGCTCTAGCTCCTCGCACATCCTGTTTAACGATGGGCAAGGGAAAGATCGGTGGCAAGAAGGTTCCCTTGATCAAAAACAAGATCAAACGTCGTGCGGTCGTGCAGAAGCTTAAGAAGGAGGGCGAGAGGACGGCGAAGAAGGAGCGAAAGACGCGTCAGAAGGAAGCAGAGGCGCTCGGTGATGAGGCTCCAGAACGGCATGCGCAGCGCACGCTCGAGAACACGCGCGACTACGACGCAACGGTGGTGCAACCGGGCGATGAGGAGGTCGCTGGCGAGGACAGGATGGACGAGTTTGCGAGCCACTTCGCAGGCGCCGAGCCGCCCAGGATAGTCATTACGACTGGGCAGTACCCATCGAAGCAGCTGCTTGAGTTTGTCAACGAGATCCTCGGTCTGCTGCCCAACTCCGAGTACCGGCAGCGTGGTGCCATCCCCATCAAGGCAGTCGTGCAGGCAGCCAGCCAGCGCGGTTTCACCATGCTGCTCGTCTTCACCGAGCGCGCCAAGCGGCCAACTGGGCTGTGGCTGATCAAGCTCGACCCGCGCGGAGGCCCGGGCGGACCGACGGCGCGCTTTAAGGTGAGCAGCTTGCGCATGCCCAAGGAGATTACCGGCCACGGGACGCCGACCAACCATCGGCCGGAGCTCATTCTAAACAACTTTGGCACGCGGCTGGGCCACCGGGTAGGCCGGCTGCTTGCATGCCTCGTGCCGCACGATCCGCAGTTCCGCGGCCGGCAGGTGATCACGATGCACAACCAGCGCGACTTTGTCTTCTTCCGCCACCATCGCTATATCTTCGAAGAGAAGGGCGAGGGCAAGAAACGCCGCGTGGCCGCGCGGCTGCAGGAGCTCGGCCCGCGCTTTACGCTTCGTCTCAAGTCGCTGCAGATGGGTACATTCGACACGCAGCATGGCGAGTACGAGTGGAAGCGCCAGGCAGAGCTCGATCGCCATTCGCGACGCCGCTTCCACCTCTGACGCGCACGCAGGCTGCGGCGGCAGAGGATCCCGTACAGCACAACGTGGTCGACGTGGCGAACCCAGGCTCGTCTAAGCTCCGCTATCGCCGCTCGCGCATTCGGGATTCGCCGGCATGCACGTTAAACGAATAGACGCGTTTTTAGGTTTCGAGGTTGGGTCTGCGTAGCATAAGTACTTTTCTACATGGTAACACGTTTCAACTCAAGCGTTAATCATCTCTCAAGTGCGGTCTGTATGGTAACGTGCTTCGGTCTCGGAAGTCTCGACCTCCCGCATTCATTACGTACCGCGCCGTGGGATGTCTGACGTCGGTTCGGTCGTCAAGCTGCCCAGCGCACATGGCCCTGCCGACGCTATCTCTCGTTACTTCGCTTGTAGGTGTACCCGCATGGTCCGCATGACACTGCTGCCACCCTTTGAGCACTCAGCTTGGCCGGAGCCTTGCGGCTATGACCACGAGCACCCGTCGTTGCTCATCGGCGATGCGCTCGATGGCCGCATCAAATCGGCCCGTCGGGGACCGCATCAAACTTTGCTCGGTCGACGGCTCATTCACGGCTTGATCGACCTGCTGCTCGAAGGCGACGGCAGCCTGCTGTAGGTGCCCGGCTCCAATGTAGCCGGCTGTTCCCTTCAATGAATGCGCCTCGCGTTGCAAGGTGTTTAGGTCACCGCCTTGTGCGGCGCGGCGGATCTTGTCCATGCAAGGCTTCGCGCGCTCCTCAAATTTGGTGAGGAGCCGATGCAAGATGGCCGCGTCGCCGCCAAAATTGGCCAACGCCCTGGTCCAGTCCAACACGGCTTCTGGATCGCTGCTATGGTCCGCTGGCACCGGCGCAACCAGCGGGGCGGCCAGAGGCGCTGCTCGAAAGGTCGGGACGGCCGGGACGGCCGATGCGGCTGGTGAAATGGACGCGGCCGGCTCGACCGACATGGCTGCTTGCGTGGCGGGAGGCACGCTCGGCGGCACGCTCGAAACAGCCGCTGGCGCCATAGGCGTCGTGGGAGCCCTTGGGACGACCGCTGCCGCTCCAGAGTCACCTGCTGCACCGCTACCGGCGGCGGGAGCGCCGTTGAAATTGCCCGCTCGCGGGTTGACTGTGGGCACCGCCGACGCTCCCTGTGCCGCATTCAGTGCGGAGCCTTGCAGCTCGTTGTGGATGGCCGCCAAGACAAGTTCCATCTCTGACGCGACGCGGTTGACGAACGCCGAAACAGGTGCCTCATGCTCGGGGCCCTGAAGCGCCTCCTCAGCCGCCTTCTGCAGCGCCAGTGCCGCCGAACGGAGACACTCGCTCGCCACGTAGCCCGACGACCCTTTGAGCGAGTGAGCCTCGCGCCGCACCGTGCTCCATTCACGTGCGTCCGCCGCGCGTCGCAGACCGTCGATCGTCGGCTTCGCATGGTCGGCGAACTTGGCAAGCAGCCGAAGCATCGTGGTGCGCTCGCCCCCAATTTCTTCGAGCATCTTCTTCGGGTCGAGGATGGATTTGGCATCGTGTGGAGGCGGTGCTTCGGGCGGTGGGGGTTGAGGCTCCGGTGTGGAACACGCTGCGCCGACGGCGGCAAGCAATTCCATCGTCGGGGCGGCGGCGGTCTTGGCAGATTGCGATGAGCGGGGGCCAGTTGGTGCGCTCGCGGCTGGAGGGTGCAGCAGCGGCGGTGCAGCGGTCTCGCCCACGCCTCTGGCAGCGACTCCGCTCGCACTGGCGTCCTGAGCAGCCGGCGCTGTGGTGCTCACCAGCCTCGCTGGTGGCGCCTTCACGCCTGCGGAGCTGTTCACGCCTGCGGAGCTGTTCACGCCTGCGGAGCTGTTCACGCCGACGGAGCTGCGCTCCACGCCGAGCGATCCGAGCATCACGGAGAGCATTGACACCGCCGCGTCCACCTGGAGCGTCAACGACGCCAACGAACCACCCTCCGCACTCAACCTGCCAACTGCCTCCGCATTCGAGGTGGCAGCGTCCCCCCCGATCGCCCCACACACTTCGCCCTCGCCACCACCGGCGCTGACCGTGAGCTTGGCGATGCCGTCGGCGGCCTGCCGCACCTCGTCGAGCTCGGGCAGCACGCACAGCTGACTCAGCTGCTCCGCCTCGTCGATCACGGCCTTGAAGAGGCCCTGCGAGGCGGCACGGCGCATGCTCAAGGCGATCTCGCATAACCGTTCGCGGAAGCTGAGCACGTATGGCAGGTGTGGTCGCAGGCCGCCGCGCGCGGGCAGCAGCTGGTTGGCATCGCTCTGCAACTGCGACGACGGGGCGGCGCCGCCCAGTCCCAAGCCGGCGCGGCGGTAACGATCGACTAGCTTGAGCAACGAAGATTTGCCCACGGGTTTGGTCATGTAGTCGTCCATGCCAGCCTCTAGGCACTTGACGCGGTCCGCTGCCATCGCGAACGCAGTGAGCGCGATGATGGGCACCGACATGCCCGAGGTTGTGCACGAGCGAAGCCCGGCGGCGGCAGCCCCGGCGGCGGCAGCGCCCTCGAGCTCACCCGCCTCGAGATAGCGGATCAGAGCAGTGGCCGTGTAGCCGTCGACGATCGGCATGGAGCAGTCCATTAAGATCAGGTCGATCCGGGGCGCGTCGGCATGGCGCAGGGTGTAGCCTACGAGCTCAACGGCTGCACTGCCATCGGGCACGTGGCGTACGAGGTAGCCACGGCCCTGCAACATGCTGCAAACCACCCACGCGTTGAGGTCATTGTCCTCGACGACGAGCACCTCGAAGCGCCGCTGCGCCTCCCCGTCGTCGTCGACGGCGCCACGACCCACGCTCACCTCGTCTGTCTCATTCGAGTGGGTGGAGCGGTCGGTGTCGACGTCGATGCCGCCGCCCTTGACTTTGCCAAGATGCTGGCATTGGCTGTGCGTCGATGAGCTGACATCCTCATCGGTGCTGCTGGTGCCTCCGGCGCCCGCCTTGCCCTCGGGCTCGGCGTTGCGCGTGCCTCCCGCCTTGAATTCGAATGGGCAGGGCACCCTTGCATCCTTCTCCGACTGCTCCGAGACTTCCGATGCTACCGATTCACGTGAATTCCGGCGCTCGATGACAGTGTTCGAATAGGTCTTCTCGAGCAAGCACATGGCCTCGACCCTTGATCCTTCACCGTAGGTCGATTTGACCATGAGGCTTCCTCCCATGGACGAAAGTAGCTGATGGCAGATGGCGATGCCCAGGGCGGCGGTACGCCCGACGGCTCGGGCGTTGCGCCACGAGCTCAGCTCGATGGCCTTCTCGGCGTCCTCGTGCAGCAGCACTGCGGTCGCCTCGTCGAGCACCTCTTGCTGCACCCCCACGCCCGTATCGATCACCACCAGCTGCAGCTTGATCGCACCCTGGGTCTCGTGGACCACTTCGGCGCTTATCGAGATCTCTCCACGGCTTGTCGAGCGCAGCGCGTTGGCCGTCAGGTGGTTGATCACCTGGAGTAGCCTCCGCCGATCGCCCAAAACATGCTTGGGCACGCACTTTCCCACTGTCCACTGAAAGCGAACCGACTTTTCGCGCGCCTGCACAGCGCACGCCTTCGAGTGCTCCTCTAGCAGCTCACGCAGGTTGAAACGCTGCCGCTCGAGTTCAACGGTGCCGTGGAGGGCGAGCAGGTCGTTGACGAGATCGAGCAGGTGGTTTCCCGAAGTCATCGCGTGCCGCAAGGGCACTTGGATCGGGGCACTCATCGGCTGTTGCAGCGCGAGCTCAAGGGAGCCCAGCAAGCCATTGAGGGGAGTGCGCAAATCATGCGAGAGCGAGGCGAGGTCGACCCGCGGTCCTCGTCGCTCGCTCCCTTCGCCTTGCACGAGCAGGCTACGCGCGAGCTGCACTTGCTCCATAGAGCGCTGGTGCAACGGGTCCAGCACACCCACGAACACGACGCCGCGCACGACCTTCGTGAATCTCGTGCCCCCGCTGCTGCTGTCGCTGCCGGCGACGCTGCTGCTGCCATCGCCACAGCAAGCGCCGTCGTCGCGCCTAGAATAAATCGGCGAGGCGTTGATCTGCAGGGCAGCACCGGTCCCACGGCTGGTGCGGATGACGAGGTCGACCCCGATGACGTGTTCACCGCTCAACGCACGCTCGAAGGCCGAGCGGAGCAGACTGGCCGTGTCGCCCGCACTAAAGGGCGCGGCTTTCCAGAGAGTCGCATCGATCACTTCGGTGGCCGCGGCCCCCGACAGCGTCGCCATCCGCTTGTTGTACGCCTCGACACGCCCTCGCGTGTCGACGCTCATCAAGGGCACAGCCGCCGCATCGATGAGCTCGCGCAGCTCATGAGCCTCGAGAGTGTCGCTCACGCCGTTATGGCCCACGACATCAGAGGCGACGCCGGCGTGCGCACTCGTGCCGGCGCCGGCGGCACCCAGCACCGGCGCTGGCGATACCGCCGTGAGCACCTGGGCGAGTCCAAGAACGCCCACGATTCGCTCGCCGCCACCGTCGTAGCGCGGCGAGAGGCCTAGCAAGAGCGTGACCTGCCAGCCGCGGTCGAGCATGAGCGAGACGCTCACATCGCGCGACATCTGACCCTGCAACGCCTTGGCGAGACAGGGCACGACAGCCTCGCGCCCATCTGGCCGTACCAGCTCGATCAGGGGTCGACCCACGACCTCGCCTGCGGGGACGCCTGATACCCGCGCGAGCTGCGTGTTCCAGTCGATGATCACTCCCGCCATATCAGCCTTGAACATCGGGAACAGATCCGCAGATTCACCGAGCTCTGACTGTCGGGCGGCTTCGTTCCGATAGTATGTGTCCTGAGGAAGCGGGAAGGTGTGGCATTTGTAACACAGGGGTGGTAGTTTGTAACATAGGGCAAGCCGGATGGGTGTTCTCGTGGCGTAGCAGCGGCAGCAGCTGTGGAGTGTCCAAGGAACTCTGGGCGTACCGAAATACTTTGGAGCAACGGCTTGAGGGTTGTGGCGAGCTCGTCGGAGTCCAGTCCCGAATCTCGAATCGCCTCAAGCAGGCTGGGATGAAGTGGCTCTCGAAGAGGCTCCATGTGTCTCGTGAGGGGCAATTGCAATCCTGTGAAATCTCATCTCTCCGCACTTACCTTCTTAGTGACGTTCCTTTCTTTTCTCGACATCTTAGCCCTTCGTACACGCACCGCGCCCAAAGATTCTTGTCGGCTTCGTCATGTCGGCTTTCGCCGCTGTCCTCGTCTCGGCATTCGACGCCTCCAAGTTCCGCACGACATGCGCCGAATCGCCCTCATGCGCCGGTCTACGTCCGGTGGGCGGAAGAGCGATGCCGGCATACAGAATCGACGGTGTGGTCACCTCGACGGCATGCAAAGTTGACGCTTGCCGCATTGCTGGCACAGCGCACATATCTGACAACGTTGCCACAGCGCAAATCACCGATGGCAAAAATGGCACCGCGACACTCGTAATGCACGCCGTCGCCGGCGCCGTCCCCAGCTGGACCGTGCGCATCGAAAGCGCGAGCAATCACTTTCGTATTGCGCCTCTCGTGCTACCACCCGAGTTGACAGAGCGGCCAGCCATAACTCAGATTCTCCCGGATGAGCAGGGCGTGTGGGTGCTGCGCGCTGCGAGCACGGCCTGGTGGAGTGAGCTCGAAGTGCACTCCGAGCCGTTAGCACTACGCCTCTTCGTCGGCCGCGTCGGCAGCGCTCGCATTCACCAACAGATTCCTGCCGTGGTCCTCAACAGCCGTGGCCTCCTGCAATTCGGCGGGTGCAGCGATCGGCCAGACGCGTGGGGTGGCTTCATCGATAGCCGGCCCCATGGCTGCACTGCATATGGCGCCGATGTCTTCTTCCCGGGCGCCCTCGAAGCATTCGGGCTGCCTGAACGCGCCGAACCTCTTGCCTTGCCCATCACTTTAGAGCCGCTTACCCTCGCAACTGTGTCTGGAACCGGCGCCACGGACGCGCCGCTGACGCCTTCTTTCACGCCGCTGCGCGAGCCGCATCGCCTCTTCAATTTGGACGTTTTCAAGTACGGGCCGGGCACGCCCGTCGGGCTCTATGGCTCCTTGCCATTCCTGCTCGCGCATGGGCGGCGGCACGCGGCGGGCGCTCTATGGCTCAGCGCCGCGGAGACGTACGTCGACCTGTGGCGCGAGCACCAGGCGAGCGCTGCGGGCAGTGGGAGCAGCAGCGGCAGTGGCGCAGCCAGCGGCGCAGCCAGCGGCACAGGCAGCGGAGGAAGCGGCGGGAGCGGCGGAGGCGGCATGGGCTCCTACTGGCAGAGCGAGGGGGGCGCGATGGAGGTCATCCTCTTCGGCGGCCCATCGGCGGGGCACGTGCTCGCGCAGTTGGTCGCATGCACGGGCACTCCGCCGCTCCCGCCGCTGTGGGCGCTCGGCTACCACCAGAGCCACTGGAATATTCGGAGTCAGGCGCAGGTGGAAGGCCTCGATCGCAATTTCGATCGGCACGGGGTGCCCCTCGATGCGGTGTGGATTGACATCGAACACACGCTCGGCAAGCGATACTTCACCTTCGACGGGGCCGTGTTCCCGGAACCAGAGGCTCTTCGGCGTCGGCTGTCGCCGAAAGGGCGCCGGCTCGTCGGTATCGCGGACCCTCACCTCAAGGCGGATGCCGACTACGAACTCCATCGGATAGCCGCGGCGGCGGGGTTGCTCGTCACACGTCACGACGGCAGCGCCTTCGTGGGAGAATGCTGGCCCGGCAAGTCGTCATACCTGGACCTGCTGCAGCCCAAGGCTCGCGCTCTTTGGTCATCGCTGTACGTGCATGGGCCGCAGGAACGTCTCAACGCATCGTCGGACAGCATGCCGGCGCTAAGTGGAGAAGGCTCAACGGCAGCGGAGCGTGCTCAGGCAAAGGCGGAGCCAGCAAGCAGCTTGCGTTCGGTTGGAAGACGCCAGGCTAGCCTCGGCTGGCCACTTTGGATGCATGCATGGAACGACATGAACGAGCCATCGGTCTTTGACGAAGCAGAGCTCACACTCCCCCGCGACGCTTTGCATCGGCTCCCTCGTGGCTGGGACGGCGACGCGACCGACGACCCAGCCGACGCCGGTAGGAGTGACGCTGAGCGAGGCGGTGGTGGTGGCGACGAGGAGGGCAGCTGCAGTGATGGCGGCAAGGACGCCCACGTAGAGCATCGGCTGGTTCACAATGCTTACGGCACTCTGCAAGCACGCGCCACCTTTGAAGGCATGCGCGTTCGGCCAGGCAGTGAGTTTGAGCGACCGTTCGTGCTTTCGCGCGCCTTTTTCGTAGGCTCGCAACGGTACGGCGCTGTGTGGACGGGCGATAACAGTGCCAGCTGGGAGCACCTGCGGCTATCATTTGCAATGGTCCTCTCCCTCTCGCTCTCAGGGATGCCCTTCACCGGAGCCGATGTGGGAGGTTTCTTCGGCACTCCGGAGCCGGAGCTGCTCAGCCGCTGGTACCAAGCGGCGGCCTACCTGCCCTTCTTTCGTGGTCACGCGCACCTCGACTCTCCCCGGCGCGAGCCCTTCCTGCTTCCAGCGCCGTACGCAGCCGCTGCGGCTGACGCCATCCGCGAGCGCCAGCGGCTGCTGCCATACTGGTACACACTCTTCTGGGAGGCGTCGGAGGCCAACGGCGATCAGGTTGGGCTTCCGATTGTCGCTCCACCTTGGCTGCGCCTCGGCGTGCCCCAGCCAAAATCCTCGCCCCCGCTAGGGGCTGATGGGGAGCCGAAACAGGCTTTCAACCACGTCTCTGGCAACGCTGGGAGAGGTGGCACCAGCAGCAGTACTGCTGCTGCCGCTGCTGCTTCTACCATCGACGTCGGCGCGGCCGATCGTGCCACCCAAGCCGCGCTGCGGCGCGAGGAGCAGTGGATGGTGGGTGGCGCGTTACTCGTGCAGCCGGTGGCGCATCCCGCGGTCCTCTCCGCCGTTGTTGAGCTGCCCGCCGGTGGTGGCGAGGGCGTTCTGTGGTACGAAATGGGCGCAGCTGCGTCGGGGCGCCCATATCGTGGAGGCTCGCGCGTGCACGTGCCCACACCGCTAGACGCCACACCGCGCTTTCAGCTCGGAGGCACTATCGTTCCACGTCGCGAGCGCGTACGCCGCTCTGCACTGCTTGCCGTGTACGACCCGCTCACTCTGCATGTCGCTCCCGATGCAACCGGTAGTGCGCGAGGCCGCATCTTCCTCGACGACGGCGTCGGCGCCGCGGAAGGAGTGGGTCGGCCGTCCTTGGAATTCGAGCTCACCTTTTCGTGCGCTCTGCCTCTTCCACTGCCGGCTGCATCACCCGAGATGCCATCTCCGTCGCCCGAGATGCCATCCGAGTATGATGCCATTCTAGTGAACTCGACGAGTTGCACATTGCGAGCCGCACCCACCAACGCGCACCCACCCACCTACCAACTCCCGCGGCGTGTTCACGTCGAAACCATCTTGCTGCGTGGCACCATGGCAGCGGACGCGACTGCTGTGCTCGTCCTCGATACTTTGGCTGGGTCTGCGACGGTTGAGCACGATGTGCGAGTGCGTGCGAGCGCACAAGGGCTGCTGCTCACTCGGATGCAGGCCCCGATGGATGCGAAATGGACAGTTAGGCTCGATCGCGGCGGTGGGCGCCCAATATGGCCTGAGGGCTTGCAGTACCAGTAGCGCAGGGGCACGAGCTCATATGAGCGTCCACACTTCGCAGCCACGACCCCCCTCTCCCGTCCCCAAGGCGATGCCTATGCGCAATGCGGTGGGGTGTTCTTTGCAAGTCCAAGTGTGCCCCCGGGGGCGGGCGCTCCACACAGTGCAAGGTGCATTTCCTAGCCACTCCCGTGTAATACACCCGGACATGTGATTTCGTGCTTGCTGTTTTCGACAAATGTATACCCGAACTTTGTAATGGCGCTCCGTTGTGGAGACGCTGCTCGCTGGTGATCTGCCGGGGGGTGATTCGCTAGTAGAGTGCGATCTAGTAGATCGATCGCTAGATTAAATAACATCGCTAGGTCTGCGCGGCGGCCAGCGCGGCCACTATCTACCACGGGAGTCCTCTGCTACCTGCGCTGGAATGAGTCGCCTTCTTTCCACTTTCGCCAGTTTGCCGAGGTGTCTCCCCGGGTGTCGTGCTGCTGCTGAGCGCCTTGCCTGCGGGTCGCCCCTTTTTGGCTGGAGTGCTGCCGCCGCGCACCTTTGCAGGCACGGGTATGGGCAAGCTGCTTGTAGCGCTCTCGGCCGCAGCTGCTTGTTGCTTATAAAGCAGTTTCGTGGCAGAGCCGAGTGCTCTGCCGAGGACGTCATTATGGTGTTCGAGGTCGCTTAGATCCGCGTGCACTGCACGGCGCGATATACCATCAGCGATGCGTTCCTGTTGCGACTCCTCAATCATCTTGCGCAGCCGCGCCATATCCTCCTGATTCGCTTGATTTTCTGCTCGTAGCCGAGCGCACTCCTTTCGTGAGCTCTCGAATGCATCTGTCACGTAATTCTTTTGCGTACTTGCCTTATCAAGGTCCTTTTGGAGCTCAATGATCTTTGCACGTGCTTCATCGATCTCTCTCCGCATGTTGGAGTGACTTGCGCTTGCCCTCTCGAGCTCTCGCGCGACACGCTGCTCGGCATCATCATGGGCAAGCTTCAGCGCATGTAGCACCGCATTCGCGAGCTCGGCGGCCATGTCCGACCGGACGGAGGCTGTCGTCGTCAGCGGGCGGCGGCGCCAACGGCACGGTGGCGGGCGAGGGCG
>Ga0164295_10002799_pt1 | contig 14215 bp, 10 predicted proteins | sample GEODES006metaG_FD_111798 | JGI IMG/M metagenome (GOLD analysis project Ga0164295, IMG submission 111798) | Oligotrophic lake water microbial communities from Sparkling Lake, Wisconsin, USA - GEODES006 metaG | ecosystem: Environmental > Aquatic > Freshwater > Lake | place: USA: Sparkling Lake...
CGGCCTCGAAAATTGGCTTTGAATTTGAATGATCATGAGTCTGGGATTCCATGTTCTTTTGATGGGTAGTTTTGCGAATTCCATGGGGGTCAGGAATAGCAGGGTCATCCCCCAATTCACTCAATAGATGATCAAAAGATTGGGAGGAGATATGTCTTGCTGGCATACCAATATTTTTTGAGCATTGGCAATAAAAAAATATCAGCCTAGGCTTAATTTGGTATCAGAACACCACGTTTTAGCAATTAAAAAGATGGGGTTTGATCGCTTTTAGGATATTTACTTAAGCACCCTATAATTTGAGCATATGGCTCTCCCCCCAAAAGACAAGCCGCCGATCAATCAGCGAAATTTCCGTCAGCTAGACAGACGTAGTGGTCAATATGGGGGTCAAGCTCCTTTGCCTCGGAAGTCATCCAGAAATCCACTGATAAAGGCCTTACTCATTATTGGGGTGGTCTTTGCGTTGGTGGTGGCGCTTTTGATGGGCTATGCATTCTTAATTGCTAAGCCTAACTTACCCAAAATTTCTGCCTTAACGGATTACAACCCTAAGACGCCCTTACGTATATACACGGCAGACAAGGTTTTGATTGGTGAGTTTGGCGAAGAGCGTCGAAAAGTAATCCCCCTAAATGAGATTCCGCAAAGTATGCGTAATGCGATTCTGGCTATTGAGGACGATCGTTTTTATTCTCACGGCGGAGTTGATTACGTAGGCATCTTGAGGGCGGCTTTGACAAATTTGCGAGGTAACCTTTCGCAAGGTGCGTCCACCATCACCATGCAAGTGGCACGCAATTTCTTTTTAAGTAATGAAAAGACTTTTAGTCGTAAGATTTACGAGGTACTTTTATCTTGGGAAATAGAAGCACAGCTGACTAAAGATAAGATTCTAGAAATCTATATGAATCAAATTTTCTTGGGTCAAAGAGCTTATGGATTCTCGAGTGCCGCGCAAATTTATTTTGGTAAAGAGCTAAAAGATATCACCATTGCTGAATCTGCTATGTTGGCAGGCTTGCCCAAGGCGCCTTCAGCATATAACCCAGTAAGCAATTTCCGTCGCGCCAAAATTCGTCAAGAATATATTTTGCAGCGCATGCGTGATTTGTCCTATATCTCGCAAGAGGACTATCAAAAAGCGATGGCTGAAGAGCTCAACATTCGTGGCTTAGGAAATGAATTTAGTGTGCGTGCAGATTTTCCAGCAGAAATGGTGAGGCAATTGCTCTTTACGCAATATGGTGAGGCAATCTATTCACAAGGTATCGATGTCTACACAACTATTTTAAAAGCTGACCAAGATGCTGCATATAGAGCTGTGCGCCGCGGAATTTTTGAATATGACTTGCGACATGCCTATCGAGGACCAGAGGGTTTTATTACTCTTCCAGAAGACCCCGTTAAACGTCAGCGTGCTATTGATGAGGCTTTGTTAGCCTACCCACAATTAGATGATTTGCAATCGGGCGTAGTACTCGATTTGAAGCCCAAAGAAATGCAGGTGATGACTGCCTCAGGGGATGTCATTGCGATTAAAGGCGATGGTTTGAAATTGGCTACTGCTTCGCTTACCGATAGTGCGCAACCTAAAAAGCGTTTGCGTCCTGGGGCGATTGTCAGATTGTTATCTGATGGTGGAGTTTGGAAATTGGCGCAACTCCCTCAAGTTGAAGCCGCCTTTGTTTCTATGAATACAGAAACAGGCGCGATCCTTTCTTTGGTTGGGGGCTTTGATTTCCGTCGGAATCAGTTTAATCATGTCACCCAAGCATTGCGTCAACCTGGATCATCATTCAAGCCCTTTATATATGCTGCTGCAATCGAAAAAGGCTTTTCTCCTAGCACCCTTGTTAATGATGCACCTTTATCTATTGGCAGTATGGAGACTGGCAGTCAGGTATGGGAGCCCAAAAACTACGATGGCAAATACGATGGCATGATGCGTTTACGCAATGCTTTAGCTAAATCAAAGAATTTAGTTTCTGTGCGAATCATTCGTGCGATTGGACCATCTTATGCGCAAGAATATATTCAACGTTTTGGGTTTGAACCAGAAAAGCATCCACCATATTTAACAATGGCGCTTGGTGCTGGCTCTGTGACACCATTACAAATGGCATCAGCTTACAGCGTTTTTGCAAATGGCGGGTATCGTGTTGATCCATTTCTGATCGACAAGATGATGGATTCTAAGGGCACGGTTTTATTTGAGGCAAAGCGTGAGGATGCAAGCAGAGTATTAGATGCGCGCACTGCCTTCGTGATGGATAGCATGCTGCAAGAAGTTACCAAGACTGGTACAGCAGCATCGGCTCGAGTCAAACTTGGTCGTAACGATATTGCGGGAAAAACTGGAACTACTAATGAGTCTCACGATGCCTGGTTTGCCGGATATAACCCAAAGGTAGCCGCCGTGGCATGGATTGGTTTTGATAAGCCTGCCAGCTTGGGTGATCGCGAAACTGGTGGTGGCCTTGCTCTACCAATGTGGATTTCGTATATGGGGATTGCTTTGAGAAACCTTCCACAAGAAGCTCGCGAAGTTCCTAGTGGAGTGACACAAGTCGAAGGAGATTGGTTTATTCCTGAGTTCTCAAACGCTGGTGGCGTTCGCGAACTAAAGTAGTTCGCTCAGATCATGGCCCGGCAAGCTCGCACTGTAATACCTGGACAGGTAATGCATGTCATGGTGCGTGGAAATAATCGCGAAGCTCTTTTTTTTGCCGATGACGATCGGCGTATTTATTTGCGATGGTTACAGGAAGCCGCCAAGCATTTTGGATGCGCAGTCCATGCTTTCGCATTAATGCCAAATCATGTACATCTTTTATTGACACCACAAGAAGAAGATTCGCTTGCCAAAACAATGCAGTCCTTAGGGAGGCGTTACGCGCAGTACTTTAATCAACAACATAAACGGTCAGGAACAATTTGGGAGGGGCGTTACCGTTCATCTTTGATAGACCCAGAATATTTTCTGCGTTGCCAGCGTTATGTTGAGCTCAATCCAGTGAGGGCTGGAGATGAATCTAGCCCTCAGGATTCTAGTTGGACTAGTTATTTGACCCATATTGGTGGAAATTCGGATCCATGGCTGGTAGATCATGAGAACTTTTGGCGATTAGGTAATACTCCCTTTGAGAGGCAAATGGGGTGGGCTGCTTTTGTTAAGGAAGGCGCACCTCATTGGGAAGATAAGCAAATCACTGAATCCTTGCTTCGCTCAAAACCATGGGTGAGTGACATCTACGCCAAAAAGATCTTTAAAGACAGCCCAGAGATAGCCCAAATACGTCAACGAGGGCGGCCCAGAAAAATAAATACATTAAATTCAGCCACTTAGGCCTAATGTAGGCTTTCCTGAGTTCGCCCTTTACAAAATAGGTGTCTGACTATGTCCCTATTAATTTAACTCATTTTGGTGCAATCTCTAATAAAATGGGACAGAGTTAATTTATTTCTATTGCATCGGCATGGGTATTCACCTATATTTGATCCTCCAAAAGTAATTAGGACCTTGTCGTCCCTCGGAAATACTATGACCACACAAACAATTATCAATCTTCGCCCAAGCGCTCATGGTCTATATGACCCGCAAAATGAGCATGATGCCTGTGGCGTAGGATTTGTTGCGCACATCAAGGGTAAGAAATCCCACGAGATCGTTTCTCAGGGTTTGAAGATTCTTGAGAATCTAGATCACCGTGGTGCGGTTGGTGCAGACCCGCTGATGGGTGATGGTGCAGGTATTTTGATTCAGATTCCCGATACGCTATATCGCGAAGAAATGGCCAAGCAAGGAGTTGCTTTGCCGCCATTAGGTGAATATGGCGTTGGTATGATTTTCTTGCCAAAAGAGCATGCCTCACGTTTAGCTTGTGAACAAGAATTAGAGCGCACAGTCCGCCTAGAAGGACAGGTTGTTTTAGGCTGGAGAGATGTTCCAATTGACGTCGAGCTCCCGATGTCACCGACAGTAAGAATGACTGAACCTGTCATCCGCCAAATTTTTATTGGTCGTGGCCGTGACATCATGACAACGGATGCACTAGAGCGTAAGTTGTATGTGATTCGTAAAACAGCAAGTCATGCTATTCAGGACTTGCACTTGAAGCATGGCAAAGAATATTTCGTGGCTTCCATGTCTGCGCGCACTATTGTTTACAAAGGCTTGCTGTTGGCAAACCAAGTTGGTGCCTATTACCAAGATTTACAAGATCCACGGACTGTGTCTGCGCTGGCCTTAGTACACCAACGTTTTTCAACTAACACCTTTCCTGCATGGGAGTTAGCTCATCCCTATCGCATGATTGCTCATAACGGCGAGATCAATACTGTTAAGGGTAATGTGAACTGGGTCAATGCTCGCGAAGGGGCCATCAGCTCTCCAGTATTGGGCGAGGATTTAAAAAAATTATGGCCATTAATTTATCCAGGCCAGTCTGATACAGCTTGTTTTGATAATTGCTTAGAGTTATTAGTGATGGCTGGCTACCCATTGGCACAGGCCATGATGATGATGATTCCTGAGGCATGGGAACAGCATGCATTAATGGATGACAATCGCCGTGCCTTCTATGAATATCACGCAGCAATGATGGAGCCATGGGATGGCCCCGCCGCTATGGCCTTTACTGATGGTCGTCAAATTGGTGCAACGCTCGATCGTAATGGCTTACGGCCCGCTCGTTATTACGTAACAGAGGACGACTTAGTCATTATGGGATCCGAGGCAGGCGTATTGCCCATTCCTGAAAGCAAAATTATTCAAAAGTGGCGTCTTCAACCAGGCAAGATGTTTATGATTGATATGGAGCAAGGGCGCATCATTGATGATGTAGAGCTAAAGAACGCTGTCTCAAAAGCGAAGCCATACAAGAGCTGGATTGATGCCGTTCGCGTGAAGCTTGACGAAGTAGATGCAAGCAAAGCCGATTTAATCGATGAAAAAACGACGATCCGTCCAGCTGCAAAATTGTTAGATCGCCAGCAGGCTTTTGGTTATACCCAAGAGGACCTTAAGTACCTGATGGCGCCAATGGCCATGAGTGGTGAAGAGGCCATCGGCTCGATGGGTAACGATAGTCCATTGGCGGTGCTCTCAAATAAGAACAAGCCTTTATATAACTACTTTAAGCAATTATTTGCGCAAGTGACCAATCCTCCGATTGACTCCATTCGTGAAAACATGGTGATGTCTTTGGTGTCATTCATTGGACCTAAACCCAATTTACTTGATACCAACAACATCAATCCTCCAATGCGGCTAGAAGTAAGTCAGCCAATTTTGGATTTTGATGACATCACCAAGATCCGTCATATTGATCACTACACCAATGGTAAGTTCCGTTCATACGAGCTGGATATTTGCTATCCAGCTTCATGGGGTAAAGCCGGAATTGAAGCTCGTCTTGCTTCTTTATGTGCAGAGGCTGCAGATGCTGTTCGTTCTGGTTACAACATCTTGATCGTGAGCGATCGTCAGATAGATGAGAAGCACGTGGCAATTCCTGCATTGTTAGCTACCTCGGCAATTCATCAACATCTGGTTCAAAAAGGATTGCGGACTAGTGTGGGCCTTGTGGTTGAAACTGGTAGTGCTCGTGAGACACATCACTTTGCACTCTTGGCTGGCTATGGTGCCGAAGCAGTTCATCCATATCTCGCAATGGAAACTTTAGCTGAAATGGCGAAAGGCCTATCTGGCGATTTAGCTCCTAAAAAAGCAGTTAAGAATTTCATTAAAGCGGTTGGTAAGGGCTTACAAAAAGTGATGTCCAAAATGGGCATTTCTACTTACATGTCTTATACCGGCTCTCAGATTTTTGAAGCCATTGGCTTAAATCACGACATCATTGATCAGTATTTCAAAGGCACTCCATCCAATGTAGGTGGAATCGGTGTGTTTGAGGTAGCTGAAGAAGCTTTGCGTATGCATACCGCTGCGTTTGGTAATGATCCTGTATTAAACAATATGCTCGATGCTGGCGGTGAATATGCATATCGTGTTCGTGGTGAAAATCATATGTGGACACCAGATACGATTGCCAAATTACAGCACTCTACTCGGATTGGTGCAGAGAAGGGTTATCAGACTTATAAAGAGTACGCCAATATCGTTAATGATCAAACTAAGCGTCAAATGACCTTACGTGGTTTGTTTGAGTTCAAGATTGATCCAGCAAAAGCTATTCCGCTTGATCAAGTCGAATCTGCAAAAGAAATCGTAAAACGTTTTGCAACGGGCGCGATGTCTTTAGGTTCGATTTCTACTGAGGCGCATGCTACCTTAGCAATTGCGATGAACCGCATTGGCGGTAAGTCCAATACTGGTGAGGGAGGCGAAGATCCAAACCGTTATATCAATGAGCTCAAAGGTATCCCAATCAAGAAGGGCGAGACCCTTGCAAGCATTTTGGGTAGCGATGTAGTTGAAGCGAATATTCCATTGTTAGACGGCGACTCCTTGCGTTCAAAAATTAAACAAGTGGCTTCCGGCCGATTTGGAGTCACTACTGAATATTTGCGTTCAGCCGATCAGATTCAGATCAAGATGGCACAAGGCGCTAAACCTGGTGAGGGCGGTCAGTTGCCAGGCGGAAAAGTTTCTGACTATATTGGTAAATTGCGCTTTTCTGTGCCAGGAGTTGGATTGATTTCTCCACCACCACATCATGATATTTACTCGATTGAAGATATCGCTCAGTTGATTCATGATTTGAAGAACGTCAATCCAAAAGCAGACGTTTCTGTGAAGTTGGTATCTGAAGTGGGTGTTGGAACAGTTGCTGCTGGTGTTGCCAAAGCAAAAGCGGATCACGTGGTCATTGCTGGTCATGATGGCGGTACTGGCGCCTCCCCACTCTCTTCAATAAAACATGCTGGTTCGCCTTGGGAATTAGGTTTAGCTGAAACACAGCAAACCTTGGTTCTCAATGGTCTTCGAAGCCGCATCCGAGTTCAGGCTGATGGTCAGATGAAAACAGGGCGCGATGTCGTGATTGGCGCATTGTTAGGCGCTGATGAGTTTGGTTTTGCGACCGCTCCATTAGTGGTTGAGGGTTGCATCATGATGCGCAAGTGTCATTTAAATACCTGTCCTGTAGGTGTTGCCACTCAAGATCCAGAGTTACGGAAGAAGTTCTCTGGAAAGCCAGAGCATGTGGTGAATTTCTTCTTCTTTATTGCAGAAGAAGCCCGCGAGATTATGGCGCAGCTCGGTATTCGTAAGTTTGATGACTTGATTGGCCGTGTTGATTTCTTAGATACTCGTAAAGGTATTGATAACTGGAAAGTACATGGCTTAGATTTCAGCAAGATCTTTGCTGAACCACAGGTAGCAGCTGATGTGCCACGTTACCAAGTCCTTACACAGGATCATGGTTTAGTAAGCGCACTTGATAACATTTTGATCGAGAAGAGCGAGCCTGCTTTAGAGCGTGGCGAGAAAGTTTCTTTCATTGTTTCGGTGAAGAACGTCAATCGTACCGTTGGCGCAATGCTTTCTGGTGAAGTTGCACAACGCTATGGTCATGCAGGCTTGCCTGACGACACAATTCACATTCAATTAAATGGCACGGCTGGCCAAAGCTTCGCAGCTTTCTTGGCGCATGGTATTACTTTGGACTTGGTTGGCGATGGTAATGACTATGTTGGTAAGGGCCTATCTGGGGGCCGTGTCATTGTGCGTGCTCCACATGAATTCCGTGGAGACGCCGCTAAAAATATTATCGTTGGAAATACTGTGCTGTACGGTGCAATAGCTGGTGAAGCCTTCTTTAATGGTGTTGCGGGAGAGCGTTTTGCAGTTCGTAATTCAGGCGCTACTACGGTGGTAGAAGGTACTGGTGACCATGGTTGCGAATATATGACAGGCGGAACTGTAGTGGTGCTTGGCACAACCGGCCGTAATTTTGCTGCGGGCATGAGTGGCGGTATTGCTTATGTTTACGACGAAGACGGTATGTTTGATCAGCGTTGCAATACCAGCATGGCAACTTTAGAAAAAGTATTGCCTTCTGCTGAGCAGATTGCGAAGATTCCTCAGTCCGATTGGCATGCTCCTGTTGATGTTAAAGACGGTGGCGAGCGCATAACCGATGAGCAAATTTTGAAGGGCTTAATTGAGCGTCATTTCCGTTACACCGGATCAGAGCGCGCCAAGGCCCTGTTGGCTGACTGGCAAAACGCCCGCACTCGTTTTACGAAAGTACTTCCAACTGAGTACAAACGCGCTTTGGGCGAATTGTGGGAAAAGTCACAGAAGAAAACGGTTGCTGCTTAATGAGTGCAGATATTAAGAAAAGATACTAAGGATTAGATATGGGTAAAGTCACTGGATTTATGGAGTTTGAGCGCGTCGATGAAACATACGAAGCGCCCGCTAAACGCCTCCATCATTACAAGGAATTCATCGTTGCTTTAACGGATGAAGAAGCTAAGGTTCAAGGCGCGCGTTGTATGGACTGCGGTATTCCATTTTGTAACAATGGCTGCCCAGTCAATAACATCATTCCAGATTTCAATGATTTGGTTTTCCATAATGACTGGAAGAATGCTTTAGAAGTTTTGCAATCTACTAATAACTTCCCAGAGTTCACGGGTCGTATTTGCCCAGCACCATGTGAATCTGCATGTACTTTGGGCATTAACCGTGCACCGGTTGGCATTAAGTCAATTGAGCATGCGATTATCGATAAGGGTTGGGAAAATGGTTGGGTTAAACCCCAGCCATCTAAAGTCAAGACTGGTAAAAAAGTAGCTATTGTTGGCGGCGGCCCTGCTGGTATGGCCTCAGCTCAGCAATTGGCACGTGTTGGTCATGACGTGACTGTATTTGAAAAGAATGATCGTGTAGGCGGTCTTCTGCGTTACGGCATTCCTGATTTTAAAATGGAAAAATGGCTGATTGATCGTCGTGTAGAGCAAATGCAAGCCGAAGGTGTGAAATTTGAAACAGGTGTATTTATTGGCAAAGAATCGATTGGTGTAGAAGTTAAAAACTATGCTACCAAGACGATTTCTCCTGATCAGTTGATGAAGGATTTTGATGCAGTTGTCATTACTGGTGGTGCTGAGCAGCCACGTGATTTGCCTGTGCCTGGTCGTGAGTTAGCGGGTGTTCACTATGCGCTGGAATTTTTGATTCCCCAGAATAAAGAAAATGCAGGGGACTTTAAAAACGAAATTCGTGCAAGCGATAAACATGTAGTTGTTATCGGTGGTGGCGATACTGGGTCCGATTGTGTTGGCACATCAAATCGTCATGGCGCTAAACAGGTTACTCAGTTTGAACTATTGCCACAGCCACCAGAAGAAGAGAATAAGCCCTTAGTTTGGCCCTATTGGCCAACGAAGTTACGCATCTCTTCATCTCATGAGGAGGGTTGCGAGCGTGATTGGTCAGTGGGAACTAAGCGTTTTGAGGGTAAAAATGGCAAAGTCGAGAAGCTCATTGGAGTGCGCTTGGAGTGGAAAGACGGAAAAATGTCAGAGGTGCCTAATTCTGAATTTGAGATCAAGGCCGATTTAGTTCTTTTGGCAATGGGTTTTGTATCCCCAGTTCAGCAAGTATTAAAAGCTTTTGGTGTTGAAAAGGATGCTCGCGGTAATGCAAAAGCCACTGTAGAGGGTCAAAATGCTTATCAAACCAATGTTCCTAAGGTATTTGCTGCAGGTGATATGCGCCGCGGACAATCCTTAGTAGTTTGGGCGATTCGAGAGGGTCGCCAATGCGCGCAAGCAGTAGACCTGTATTTAATGGGGTCATCTGTTTTACCTCGATAATAAGGGGATATGAACAGTCGTCATTTACCCTCTTTCGATGAAGTAAAAAAAGCCGCTGGCGAAGTCATCGTTGCAATTAAGGACGTCGACTTTTCTTATGCTCCTGGTGAGCGTCAAATTTTATCGGGACTCAATATGGAGTTTCGTCGCGGACAAGTCGTTGCAGTCATGGGGGGTTCCGGTTGTGGCAAGACGACTATTTTGCGTTTAATTGGTGGTCAATACTCTGCTCAATCTGGTCAGGTCTTATTTGAGGGCCATGATATTGGCAAGATGAGTTCAGGTGAGCTCATGGCCGCTCGTCGTCGAATGGGAATGTTATTTCAGTTTGGCGCATTGTTTACAGATCTCAGCGTTTTTGAGAATGTGGCTTTTCCTCTGCGTGAACATACAAACTTGAGTGAAGAGTTATTACGCTCTTTAGTACTCATGAAACTGAATGCAGTTGGTTTACGCGGCGCTCGTGATTTAATGCCCTCACAAATTTCTGGAGGCATGGCAAGACGCGTTGCACTCGCTAGGGCAATTGCATTAGATCCTCCGCTCATCATGTACGACGAGCCATTCGCTGGTTTGGATCCGATATCACTTGGCATTACTGCCCGATTAATACGCGATTTGAATAATGCGCTTGGTGCAACTAGCTTACTAGTGACCCATGATGTTGAAGAAACATTTGAAATCGCCGACTATGTGTACTTTATTGCGAATGGCCGAATTGGGGCCGAAGGTACGCCTGAAGAGCTCAGCCGTTCTGAGGATCCTTTTGTAAGACAGTTTTTAGATGCTGCGCCAGACGGTCCCGTACCCTTTCATTATCCTGGCCAAGGCTTAGCCGAAGATTTTGGTGTGAGGGCCTGATGTCAGCATTGTCTATAGTGATTGACCTCTTAGGTGACTTAGGATTTTTTGTTCGCCGTAATATCAGTAACCTCGGTCATGCTGCACGTTTATTTTGCGCAGTCATTTTACGTTCAGGGTTTCTGCTGAAAAGACCTCGTTTAGTAGTAGATCAAATTTTATTCGTTGGTAACCATTCCTTTGTCATCATTGCAGTCTCGGGTTTATTCGTTGGTTTTGTTTTGGGATTACAGGGCTACTACACCTTAAATCGTTATGGCTCTGAGCAGGCTTTAGGCTTATTAGTTGCTTTGTCATTGACTCGTGAGCTAGGCCCCGTGATTACTGCTTTATTGTTTGCAGGCCGTGCAGGAACGTCTTTGACCGCTGAGATTGGATTAATGAAGGCCGGCGAACAGTTAAGTGCGATGGAGATGATGGCAGTTGATCCCTTGGCGCGTGTTATTTCTCCAAGACTGTGGGCTGGGATTATTTCTATGCCAATTTTGGCTACGATTTTTACTGCGGTCGGTGTGATGGGCGGTTACTTTGTTGGCGTGCCCTTAATTGGCGTTGATTCTGGAGCGTTTTGGTCACAAATGCAGGGCGGAGTAGATCTATTTGCTGACATTGGAAACGGTCTCATTAAAAGTATTGTTTTTGGTGTGGCGGTCACATTCATCGCCCTTTATCAAGGGTATGAGGCTCGGCCAACACCAGAGGGTGTTTCACAAGCAACAACCCGTACGGTCGTGATTTCATCATTGGCAGTTTTGGCATTGGATTTCTTGCTCACCGCAATGATGTTCTCAAATTAGAAAGAATAAACTGAGGTTCTTATGAGAAAAAGTGCAATTGATGTTTGGGTCGGGCTGTTCGTTGCCATTGGTTTGCTGGCCGCGTTCTTCTTGGCGTTAAAAGTAGGCAATATGAATGCCGTTTCTTTTGCCCCAACTTATAAAATTTCTGCGCGATTTGACAATATTGGAGGCCTAAAACCACGTGCCCCAGTCAAGAGTGCTGGGGTGGTTGTTGGCCGCATTGCCAATATTTCCTTTGATGACAAAACTTATCAAGCCACAGTTGTAATGACTATAGAGGATTCTTATAAGTTTCCAAAAGATTCTGCAGCCAAAATTTTGACCTCTGGTTTATTGGGTGAGCAGTACGTTGGCTTAGAGGCTGGCGGCTCTGATGATATGTTGGCAGATGGCGGAAAGCTGAGTCAAACTCAATCTGCTGTGGTATTAGAAAATTTAATCAGTCAGTTCCTTTACAACAAGGCTGCTGATGGTGGTCAAGACAAAGGTGCAGCAAAGTGATTTTGTGGGCGAGCAGATTTAAGCGCTTAATGTTGCTGAGCATGACCTGCTTATTTGTGGGTTGCGCCTCTATTCCTGCTGGCGTAGAACCTTCTGCTCGCGACCCTTGGGAGCCCTTTAATCGTTCAGTATTTGAATTTAATGAAGGCTTAGATAAGTATCTTCTAAAGCCGATTGTTGCGGCCTATCGATTTATCTTGCCAGAGATTGTGCGAGATGGAATCTATAACTTTTTTAGTAATTACAGTGATATTTACACTGCCCTGCAAAACTTATTACAAGGCAAGCCGGACTTAGCGTTTAACGATTTGATGCGAGTGGCTGTGAATACACTCTTTGGACTTGGCGGTCTCATGGATGTTGCAACACCAGGGGGACTTCCAAAGCATAAAGAGGATTGGGGTCAAACATTTGGAGTATGGGGAGTGCCTTCGGGCCCTTATCTAGTGCTGCCATTTTTTGGTCCGAGTACTATTCGAGACACTTTTGGTACTGCGGCAGATTTGGAGACAGATTACTTATTTAAGTACATCCCGGATGTCGGGCTCCGAAATAGCATTACGGGACTGCGTGTTATTAATGCTCGTAATACCTTTTACGAAGCGGGCGATTTATTAGATGGTGCTGCTCTTGATAAATATAGCTTCGTCCGAGACGCCTATCTTCAGCGTCGTGAGTATCAGATTAATGAGGGCCGTAATGATGAAGAGCCACTCATGCCGCCTTATGAAAACCCTTACGAATAAGTGATATTGCTTAAGGGGCTAAAATTACTTCAAGTTTATTTAGAGTCGATGGGACCAAAGCACATGAAAAGTAACAAAATAATCTCAAGATGGCTTGCTACAGGTGTATTCCTCATGTCTGGGGTGGTTTTTGCACAAGTGCCTGATCAAAATACTCCTCCTGACGTATTGATCAAGATGGTGGTATCAGACGTCATGGCTTCAGTTAAGGCTGATCCCGACATACAAAAAGGTAATATCCCTAAGGTAATGGAGTTGGTAGAAAAGAAAATTGTCCCTTTTACTGATATGCGCCGTACTACTGAAATAGCAATGGGCCCCAATTGGAAAAAAGCAACTCCAGAACAGCAGGCTATTCTCACGGCGGAATTTAAAACCTTGTTAATGCGGACTTATTCTGGAGCATTGAGTCAGCTGCGCGATCAGACCGTGCAATTTAAGGCCTTACGAGCTGCTCCCGATGATAAAGAAGTTGTGGTGAGAACGGTCGTGGTAGGTCGTGGTGACCCTATCTCCTTAGATTACCGCCTGGAAAAAAGTACTACCGGCTGGAAGGTCTATGACATGAATATCATGGGCGCTTGGTTGGTCGAAGCATACCGCAATCAATTTACAAATCAGATTGGTCAGAATGGTATTGATGGTTTGGTGAAATTTTTGCAAGATCGTAATAAGCAACTGGCTACTACTAAGTAAGCTAATTTAGATAGAAATTAAAACAATGCCGTTTTGCTTACCCCAGGAAGTGACACAAGAAAATGTCATGCACCTTCAAAAAGAGGGTCTATCTAATCTTTCTGAATTGAGAAGGGTTGATTGTTCTGCATTGAAAGACTTTGACTCAACTGTGCTTACTGTTTTATTGTCATGGCAAAAAACATTGCAAGCCAATGGCCAATCTCTTGTAGTAGAGCACCCCCCTGAAAAATTAAAAGTATTGGCTAACGTATATGGTGTATCTGCCTTGCTAGGCTTGTAACGGCATGCATTCAGCCATATCGATTAAAAATATTACTAAAAACTATGGGGCACTTAAAGCGCTAGATGATGTTTCTTTAGTGATTGAGCCAGGCGAGTTTTTTGGTTTGCTTGGCCCTAATGGCGCAGGTAAGACCACTTTGATTTCTATTTTGGCTGGCCTAGTCAGGCCCGACCAAGGACATGCTGCCATTATGGGTGCAGATGTGCAAAGGAATTTTCGTGATGCAAGGCGAATGCTGGGAGTTGTTCCCCAAGAATTAGTCTTTGACCCTTTTTTCACAGTGCGCGAGACTTTACGCTTTCAGTCGGGATATTTTGGGATTCGCAATAACGATGCTTGGATTGATGAAATTATCGCCAATCTTGATCTTACCAATAAGGCCGATAGTAATATGCGCGCTTTATCAGGCGGTATGAAGCGTCGAGTATTAGTGGCTCAGGCATTAGTACATAGACCACCAGTGATTATTTTAGATGAGCCAACGGCTGGTGTTGATGTTGAGTTGCGTCAATCTCTATGGCAATTTATTAGCA
>Ga0164295_10002802_pt1 | contig 14210 bp, 10 predicted proteins | sample GEODES006metaG_FD_111798 | JGI IMG/M metagenome (GOLD analysis project Ga0164295, IMG submission 111798) | Oligotrophic lake water microbial communities from Sparkling Lake, Wisconsin, USA - GEODES006 metaG | ecosystem: Environmental > Aquatic > Freshwater > Lake | place: USA: Sparkling Lake...
CCATCATCACCGCTCGATGCCGGGGCTGGCCAAACCGCCAGCAGACGACGGCCGCCACCGCTGCGATCGCCAGCGTCGTGCCCGTGGACAGCCGCTGATAGATCGGCCACACGAGTGGATAGAGCAGCCCGCGGGCCACGCCCATCTCGACGGCGGCGTCGAGCGACACCGGCGGCGACGCGGCCCCGAGATGCGGAGCTCTCGCCGAGGGGAGTCCGTTGACGGCCAGGCACGCGACCACGAACAGCAGCAGGCTCGCGAGGGCTCCCTCGCGGATGATCGTGGCCGGCGACTCTCCGGCGACCAGCCAGCGGCGGGCCGCGGGCCAAGCCGCCGCCGGCAGCATCAGGATGCAGAAGGGGTTGGTGGCCGTGCAGACCAGTAGCGCCGCGTCGACCGGCAGCGCCTGCCACAGGGTCCGTACGGACGCGCTGCGATGCCAGAGGAGCACGAAGGCGATGAACAGGAACACGTAGCCCACGTTCACCGTCCGGCCCAGGATTTCGAAGCCCGACCAGAAGGGCGCATGGATGCCCAGCGGTAGGAGGCAGGCCAGCGCCCAGGCCAGCCAGCGGTAGGTCGGGGGCAGCTGCCTGCGCAGCAGCAGGATGGGCAGCGAGACGGCGGCGGCGAAGAAGAGATACGAGACGACGGCGAGGCACTGCGGCAGCACGAGCACGTCGCCCCCGCAGAACCACTCGCAGGCCTGCAGGCCCAGCCAGACGAGGATCACGTTGCCGAGGATGCAGTAGTCTTCGCGGGCATGCAGGGCCGTATCCCAGAAACCTCGGGTCACCACCATCGACGTCCAGGACTGGTCTTCGGCAAAGAGCAGAGGCGAGAGGTACGCCGCGGGCGCGCGGGCGAAGAACACCACGAAGGCCGCCGCCGTCGCCGCGAGAAACTGAAACAGCGGCGAGGCGAGCACCCGGAAGAGTTCCTCGCGGAATGGTCGCGTCGGGTGGGCTTCGCTTGCTGCCATGGTTCAGGTCGCCCGCTCGTCGAACACGAACTCGAGGTTGAGGCATGCTGCGGGAGGGATCGGGGGCGGTGTCGCCTCCTCCTGCTTCCGCCGCACGCTCAAGGTCGCGGGCTGACCCACCGCAGTGAACAGCGGCAGCCCGGCCGGCCGCTCGGGCTGGCCGGCCGCAGCCACGATCCGCAGGGCGTACCGCCCGGCGAAGCTGTCTGGAATCGGGGCGAAGGCGAGGTCGATGAATCCCCAGTCGCTCGTCGCGGCGGCATCGAGGGTGCCGCTGCGAACGACCTTTCGCGATCGACCATCGGCGGCGATCTCGAGCAGCGACCAGGTGCATTTATGGGCATCGGGCACGTGCCGCCAGGTGACCGTTTGGAGTCGCAGGCCCGCCAGGCCATCGCGACCCACGTCGAACTCCTGCCGCACGACGAGGCCGTTGGAGAGTTCGACCGGCCACTGAAACCCACCCACGCGAACGCGGTCGTCCCATGCCTTCACCTGCGCTCCAAACGCTGGCCTCGCCCAGGCCTCCACGGACCGAAAGGTCGCCGCCGTCGCGAACCCCAGGGTGGCGAGGCAGAGAGTCCAGGCGGTGGCCCGTTGTGCCCAGCGGCCCGCCAGCCGCGGGATGTCGTGTCGGGTGCTCGTCATGGTGTTTCTCAGGCAGCAGCCTGCGGCCGCGGCAGGTCGTCGTGCTTCGTCAGGTCGGCGAGCCGCGATGAAACCGTAGGATCGAACGTCTGAGCCATCGAGAGACTCTCGACGGCGGCCTGGATGTCGGTGCCCACGGCCTCCCACGAGGCCAGCCGGGCCTGCAGCGCCGCCAGTTCGTCGTCGGCCTCGGCGCGGATCCTCACCCATTCCCGGCGCACATGAGCGTTCTCCAGCTCGAGCCTGGCCGCCCGCGCCCACTCCACCACGGCCATGTCCGCGGTCGTCATCGGCACGTCCACAGGCAGCGTGGACGACGAACCCGCGGCGTCGCGGAGCCGGTGGTAGACATCGACGGCCTCGGCACAACTGGCGGCCAGCAGCGCCGCTCGAAACCCGTCCCGATCTCCCTGGAGCAACTCGGGACGGAAGCGGTTGGTGGGTTCACCGAGGGGGATGCCGAACCGGTCGCGCACCGCCGTGAACACCTCCTGCGGATCGGTCGCGACCTGCGTCATCTCCCGGATAACGCACCGCTCGGGATGCCGGGTGATGAACCGCAAAATCAGGCGGTTGTAGTGCAGCCAGACCCGGGCCGCGAGCGCCGGGTTGTAGACGAACGCGGGATCGCCGCGCCGAAAGAAGGAGTCGACCACCTCCCAGGGCCTGCGGAAGACGAAGACGAAGCTCGCGTCGGGGAGCAGGTCGGCCCAGAACTCGAGAAATAGGATGGTTCGGGGATCCTTCCACCCCCAGACGCCCCCCTGCCGTCGCCGGATCTCGACCAGGGTCGTGGCCTCGGCCCGCATCGGCTCCGGCACCACGGGGATCGCGTCGGCCGTGAAGCCCTCCGCAGGCAGGCCGTTGCCCAGCAGCGCCCGTTGGTGAAACTCGTAGAAGTCGAGATCCTCGAAGTGACCGACATCGTTGCCGTTGCCGGCGCCCAGGAGCCGGGCACCCACCGAGACACCCGCCCCGTCGAAGAGCGACGCGAGAAGAGACGTCCCCGAACGGTGCATGCCGCCGATCACAAGCACGCGGTCGCTCCGCGGATCACTCGCGTCGGGAGATGGACATGCCGTCATGGGAACGACCACACGGAGTTCGCTCCCGTGAGCAGGAGCGGTCGGACAACGCTGGGGGCGGGTTTTTAGGCCGCGGGGGGCGACGGCTCAAGCCCAGTGATGGTCGCGGCCCCTCCCTGGGGAGGGAATCTCGCGACTCCCGAAAACCCCGGGGGTTACGACCTTGATCCGCCCCCGCGGCTTTCGCTATCACCCCACCGTATCCCCCGCGGCCACCAACCCGAGTCCGGACAACAGGCGGGGATCATGCCATCCATCGACCCGCAGCAGATGACACCAGGGGCACCGACGCCATGAAGATCGGCAGGGCATTCGCCGAAGTGGCCGAGCAGGTGCCCGGCATGGCACCGCTCATCACGAAGATGCAGTCACGGATGCGGGTTTCGCGATCGCGGCGGCGGCTCCGGCGGATACAGCAGGCGCAGGCTGTCGCCGACCAGCCTCCGGCCAAAGTCGAAGAGCTCGTCGGGATGTCGGCCTCGCCCGCCGAGTATGCCGCCTGGATCGTCTCGCAGGAGGTGCCCCGTGACCGGCAGCGGGAGCGAACGCATGCCCGCCACGACACCACCGCCGCGGCTCCGCTGGTCAGCGTGCTGATCCCGGTATATCGCGTGAAAACCAGGTTCCTGGTCCGGACGCTCGAGTCGCTCGCCGCCCAGACCTTTCGTGACTGGGAAGCCTGCCTGGCCTGCGCCGCCCCCGACGATCTCGACAACCGTCGCCTGCTCGAGGAGTGGGCGGCCCGCGACCCGCGGTTCCGCGTCGCGTTTCTCGACTCCAACGGCGGCATCTCGGCCAACTCCAATGCCGCACTCTCGATGGCCCAAGGCGACTTCGTCGCCCTGCTTGACCACGACGACGAACTCGCCCCCTTCGCACTCGCGCGGATGGCCGAGGCGATCGCCGCCGATCCTGAGGCTGACTTCCTCTACTCCGACAAGGACAGCATCGACGAAGACTCGACGCTCCGCCAAAACGCACTGTTCAAGCCCGAGTGGAGCCCCGAGATCCTGTTTTCGGTCAACTACCTCACGCACTTCAACCTGATGCGGCGCAGCATCGTCGACGAGATTGGCGGCTTCCGCAGCGAGACCGACGGCGCCCAGGATTGGGATATCTTCCTGCGGGCCTGCAGCCGGTCGCGGCACGTGGTTCGCGTCCCCGGCGTGCACTACCACTGGCGGATCCACGCCGCCTCGACGTCGACGGGCATCGCCGCCAAACCCTACGCGCTCGACGGGCAGCACACGGCACTACTCGACCACGCCGCCCGGCTCGGCCTGCGGGCCGACATCGTGCGGAACGATGACTCGGGCTTCCACGTGCAATGGCCGGCGCCCGCCACGGGCATGCACGTCGTGATCGATGGCACGGGCTCCGACGCGGGCCACCTCGCCGACCTCGCCCGAACCGCAGCGGCGATCGCTGCCGACCAGGGGGGCGGCCACGTGACGGTGATCACGGAGGCAGCGACGGCCCAGGGGATGCCACCACTTACAAGCGTCGACGTCATCCCGGGCACGGCGGAGTCGTTACCGCGACTGGTCAATCAGGTCGTGTCGCGGTCGCTCGCCGACACCCGCTCGCTGGTGTTCGTGTCGGGCCGCGTGCGGTCGATCTCGCCGGGTGGCCTGGCGGAACTCGCCAACTGGACGACGTGCCACCCTGAGATCGGCTTCGCGAGCGGTCTGATTCTGGACGCCGCGGGCAGTGTGGTCGAGGCCGGCCTCGTGGTGGACCGCTTCGGCGTCGGCTCGCCGATGTTTCGGGGGTCTCCGCTGCGGCAGTGGGGCTGGTTTGGCGGACCCCTCTGGTACCGCAACTGCACCGCCGCGAGTCCGTGGGCCGTGGCCGTCAACGCGGAGTGCTGGATCGCGGCCGGCGGCTTCGACGAACGGCTGGACTGGCAGGGCGCCTTCGTCGATCTCTGCCGCTCGCTCCGCCGCGAGGGTCGCCGCGGAGTGGTCGATCCCCATGCCCGGGTGGCGCTGGGCGAAGGGGAACTGCCGCCGGTTCCGCCGTTCGACGACAGCCTGCGGTCCGATCCCTACTTCCATCCGGCCTTCTCCGCCGTCGTGCCCCTCACGCTCGACGCCGTGCCCGCCGGCGCGACTGCTCGGCCCTCGCGACCGGCCGCGCCAGCAGCGCGGCAGCGGTGGACGCTGCCATCACTCCGCTGGTCGCGCGGCACGCTGGTGGAATCGGGCCGGCCACAGCCGGGCTCCTATGCCGCCGACGCTTTGGTGCTTGCCCAGATCAACGGGCTGTCGCTCGCCGACCTCTCGGCCCCCCAACAGCACCCGGAGCGGGTCGGTCGCGGCAGCGGTGCCGGCTGGTGCAACTGGTATCTGCCCCCGTTCGACAATCCGTACTACGGCGGCGTGATGACGATCCTCCGGTGTGCCGATCACGCGCAGCGGACGAAGGGGCTCCGGCAGCGGTTCCTGATCTGCGGGGGCTGCGATGCCGAAGCCCTTCGCGACCGGATTGCGGCAGCCTTCCCCGGCCTCGCGCACGCGGTCGTGATGCCGCTCGACTCGTCCGAGGCGATCCAGATGATCCCCGCGGCCGACTACTCGTTCGCCACGCTCTGGACCACCGCCTACGTCCTCCAGAAGGTCCGCAACACCGGGCTCAAGTTCTACTTCATCCAGGACTGGGAGCCGCTCTTCTATCCGGCGGGATCGACCTCGGCGCAGGCCGAGCTCACCTACGACTTCGGCTTCTACGGAATCACCAACACCCGCACGCTCCGGCGGCTCTATGAGGAGGAGCATGGCGGCACGGCGGCCCACTTCGCTCCTCAGGTCGATCCGAACGTGTTCAACGGGCATCCGCTACGGCCCGCCGGCGGACCGCTGCGGCTGTTCTTCTACGGCCGGCCAGGGCATGCCCGAAACGGCTTCGAACTCGCGGCGGCGGCGCTCAAGGACCTCAAGTCGCGGGTGGGCGACCGCGTGCAGATCCTCTGCGCCGGGGCTCCGTGGAACACCCGCGACTATGGCCTCGACGGCGTGATCGAGAGCCTCGGGCTGCTTGACTACCGGGCCACGGGCGACCTCTACCGCTCATGCCACATGGGCTTCGTGATGATGATGACACGGCACCCCTCGTATTTACCGTTTGAGTTCATGGCCTGCGGCGGCCTGCTCGTCTCCAACGACAACCGGGCCAACCACTGGCTGCTCCGCAACGGTGAGAACTGCCTGCTCGCCCCGGCCAGCGGGCCGGCGATCGCCGACCGCCTGGCCTGGGCGATCGATCACTACGACGACTTGCTCCCGGTCCGCCGCAACGGCTGGGAAACGATTCGCCGCAACCACTCGAACTGGGACCACGCGTTCGCCGATGTCTGGGAGTTCATCGACGGCCTGTCGGTCCAGCCGCTGCGTCGCGCCGCCTGAAGGAGACCCGCACTATGATCGTGATGGCCGCCGAAGACTCGCTCGCGAATCCCGCCACGACGCCCGTCGATCCAACCGACATGCTCGCCTGGCTCGCGCGGGAGGGTGTGGTGCTGCAGTCACGGGGCAGCGGGTTCGGCGAGCAGGTCTATCTCTGCGCGCGAGGCCGACGGCATCCGATCGTGTCGGCTGCCCGGCTGGAGGAACTCGGCTTCCGCTGGCCGGCCGACGTGCAGCCCGTTCCCGAGAAACTGCTGGCGAGCTACGCCCCCGGCGGCGGCATACCCACGCCCTGGCGGGCCGCGATCGACATCGCGGCACTCGGCGACGCCATGGCGGTTCGCGAAGCCCTGGCCTGCAGCCTGTCGGGCTTCGGGCTGGAAATCGGGGCCGGGGCGAGCCCGTTTCCGCTGCCGCCGCGGTGCCGCGTGATCTACGGCGACCGGCTCACCTACGAGCAGTTGGTGGCCGAGCCCTATCCTGGCCAGCGGCTTTGCGACTTCGTGATCCCCGACGTGCTCACCGACTTCGACACGATCGAGAACGTCGCCGACGGCAGCCTCGATTTCCTGGTCGCCTGTCACGTGATCGAGCACACCCGCAATCCCATCGGCTCGATCGCCGCCGCCTGGCGGAAGCTCAAGCCTGGCGGCCGGCTCGTGCTCGTGGTGCCCGACAAGGAGCGGACGTTCGATCGTGATCGACCGACGACCACGCTCGAGCACCTCATCGAGGACCACCGCGCGCCCGACCGCGCGAACGACTACGCCCACTACGAGGAGTTTTACACGCTGGCCCAGCCGATCCGGGAGTTCGCCCGGGCAGCGAGGGTGGCCCGCCACTTTGCCGAAGGCTACGCGATCCACTACCACGCCTGGACCCACGACACGTTCGCCGCGATGCTCGAGTACGTCGACCGCGAGATCTGCGGCTGGTCCCACGTCTGGACGCACCCCGCGGTGGCCGACGAGTCGCGGTGCATCGAGTTCTACGCCGTGCTCGTGAAGTGAGCCGCCGGGTTCGAGCCGCGGTATCCTGAGGGCTGTCGTCGCCCGACGCGACGTCCGCAGGAGCCTCCATGAATCCCACGCTCGTTCGCGGCCTTCGCCTCCGCTGCCCCCGGTGCGGCGTGGGCCGCCTGTTCAGCGGCTTGTTTCGCATGAACGACGCCTGCGCGGCCTGCGGCGCGAGCTTCACGCGGGAGCAGGGTTTCTACCTGGGCTCGATCTACATCAACTACGCCGCCACCGTGATTCTCACTGGCGGCCTCTATGCCCTGCTGGTGCTGGCTCTCGGCTGGTCCCACGAGGCAACGCTCGCCGCCTGCCTCGCCGCGGCAGTCCTGTTTCCCGTCGCGTTCTTCCGCTGGGCCCGGAGCCTGCTGCTCGCCCTCGACGGCACCGTAAACCATCACCAGGCAGTGGACGGCGACCCCTCCGCCAGTGCGCAGGCCCTAGCCGGTGACGACGCCCGGGCGGGCTGCGCCATGGGCGTGGGGCTGGCGCTGATCCTGCTCTTCGGCCTGGGCATGGCGGTGGTGACGATCCTGTTTGCCGTCAACGCCGAGGCGGCGGAAACGATGCCCACGGTGGGCTCGATCGAACGGCTCGATCCACGATTTCTCGCCGCGGCTGCCCTCGCGCTCGGGGCTGTCCGCTCAGACGATCCCGCGGGATCCCAGCAGTGCGAGCACCGCGTCAACGCACTTCGCCACCGGCCACTCGTGCGTCGGTAGCACGAGATCGGGATTCGTCGGCTGCTCGTACTCCGCCGAGACTCCGGGAAAGTTGGCGATCGCCCCTGCATCGGCCTGGGCATAGTGACCGTCGGTGTCTCGCCCGCGGCAGACCTCGACCGGCGCCGAGAGGTGCACCACGAGAAATCGCTCCCGGCCGATCCGCTCGGCCGCCTTCCGCCGCACGTCTTCGTCGGGCGCCACGAAGGCCGCCAGGCAGATGATTCCAGCGCCGTTGAAGAGATGGGCCACCTCGACCGAGCGGCGGAGATTCTCGCTCCGCTCCCGGGCTGAGAAGCCGAGGTCCTTACTGATTCCCTGCCGCATCGCCGTGCCGTCGAGCACGACGACCGCCCTCCCCGAGTCGAACAGCCGCCGCTCGACCGCCCGGGCGATCGTCGTCTTGCCGGCTCCCGTCAGGCCCGTGAGCAGCACCGTGGCTGGCTGCTGGCCAAACCGTGCCTCCCGCTCGACCGAGGTCACGCCGCTCGCCTGATCGGCCGCGGTCTCGGCACCGCCCCACTCCACCTGTGACTCGTCGTCGGCCTCGCGGTCGAGGATCATCCCGGCCCCGACCGTGGCGTTGGTGACCCGGTCGATCATGATGAACCCGCCAGTCGCGCGGTTCTTGCGGTAGGCGTCGTAGGCGATGGGGCTCGTCAGCGTGATCCCGCAACGGCCGATCTCATTGAGGGCCAGCGTGGGGGCTGGCTGCCGGTGGAGCGTGTTGACGTCGACCCGGTAGCGGAGGCTCGTCACCGCTCCCGGCACCAGCTTGCTCGTCTGCTTGAAGAGATACTGCTTTCCGGGAACCAGGGCCTCCTCACTCATCCACACGATCGTGGCCTCGAACCTGTGATCGACCTTCGGCACGTTGCCGGGCCGCACGAGCATGTCACCACGACTGCAATCGATCTCGTCCTCGAGCGTGAGGGTGACCGACTGCGGCGCGAATGCCTCCTCCAGCTCACCGTCGAAGGTGACGATGCTCTTCACGCGGCTCTTCTTCCGCGACGGCAGCGAGAGAACCTCGTCTCCGGTGCGGATGATGCCGGAGGCGATCGTGCCGGCGAAGCCCCGGAAGTCGAGGTTCGGCCGAAGCACCAACTGCACCGGAAACCGGAAGTCCTCGAGGTTCCTGTCGGAACCGATGTAGACCGTTTCCAGCAGCGGCATCAGGGGCGAACCGGTGTACCACGGCATGGCGGGGCTGGGGGCCACGACGTTGTCTCCCTTGAGCGCGGAGATCGGCATGAAGTGGACGTCGGGCAGTTCGAGCCGGCTCGCGAAGTCGACATAGTCTCCCTTGATCCGCTCGAACACCGCCTGGTCATACCCCACGATGTCCATCTTGTTGATGGCGACCACGATATGCTTGATGCCGAGCAGCGACACGATGAAGGAGTGCCGCTTCGTCTGCGTGAGCACGCCGTGCCGGGCGTCGACGAGGATGATGGCGAGGTCGGCCGTCGAGGCTCCTGTGGCCATGTTCCGCGTGTACTGCTCATGGCCGGGGGTATCGGCGATGATGAACTTCCGCCGGTCGGTCGAGAAGTAGCGGTAGGCGACGTCGATCGTGATCCCCTGCTGCCGCTCGTCCTCGAGGCCATCGGTGAACAGCGCGAGATCGAACTCCTCGCCGGTCGTGCCGTAGCGGCCGGTGTCTTTCTTGATCGCGGCGAGCTGATCCTCGTAGATCATCTTCGACTCGTAGAACAGCCGACCGATGAGCGTGCTCTTCCCGTCGTCGACGCTCCCGCAGGTGATGAAGCGGAGCAGTTCCTTCCGCTCGTGCTGCGCAAGGTACTCATCGATGTTCGTGGCGATCAGTGCTGATTGGTGTGACATGCTTTTTTCAGGCCTCTTTCATGTGGGCTCGGGGCTGCCCGTGCCGTCTCGCTGGACGCTCGCTGCGGGCATCCTGCCCTCCGCTCGCTCGAAGGAAACCTCGCTTCGCCATCGTGGCTCCGCTCGGTTTCCTACGCCGCTCGATCGGCACGGGCAGCCCCTCGCGGCGTTCATGGTGGGCGGGGAGAATCATGTTGGTCTCGACCTTCACTTCAACGCCATCTGCACTTCCGCCGCAAGCAGCGTTCAGCGGCCGCGGGCTCGGCCGCGGTCCGCTGCAACGCGGGCTTGGCTCAGAAGTACCCCTCCTTCTTCTTCTTCTCCATGCTGCCCGCCTCGTCGGAATCGATCAGGCGGCCCTGCCGCTCGGAGAACGTAGTCAGCAGCATCTCCTGGATGATCTCGGGGAGGGTGGTGGCGTTGGAATTGACGGCCCCGGAGAGCGGGTAGCAGCCAAGCGTGCGAAACCGCACGCGGCGGAGTTCGGGGGTTTCGCCGGGCTTCAGCGGCAGCCGGTCGTCGTCGACCATGATCATCACGCCGTCCCGCCAGACGATCGGCCGCTCCTTCGCGAAGTAGAGCGGCACGATCGGGATGCTCTCCAGATGGATGTACTGCCAGACATCGAGTTCGGTCCAGTTGGAGAGCGGAAACACGCGGATGCTCTCTCCTTTCCTGACCTTCGTGTTGTAGAGGCTCCAGAGTTCCGGCCGCTGGTTCTTCGGATCCCAGCGATGAAACTCGTCGCGGAACGAAAACACCCGCTCCTTGGCCCTGGATTTCTCCTCGTCGCGACGGGCTCCGCCGAAGGCGGCATCGAACTTGTACTTGTCGAGCGCCTGCCGGAGGGCCTGCGTCTTCATCACGTCGGTGTGCACCTTGCTGCCGTGCGTGATCGGGTTGACTCCCTGGGCCCGGCCCTCCTCGTTGACGTGCACCAGCAGTCGGAAGCCGAGTTCCTTGGCGACGTACTCGTCGCGGAGCCGGTACATCTCCTGGAACTTCCAGGTCGTGTCGATGTGCATCAGCGGGAACGGGGGCTTCGCCGGAAAGAATGCCTTCTCGGCCAGGCGGACCATGACCGCCGAGTCCTTGCCAATCGAGTAGAGCATCACCGGATTCTCAAACTCGGCCGCCACCTCGCGGATGATGTGGATGCTTTCGGCTTCGAGCTGGCGGAGGTGGGTGAGGTTGTAGGAGGTCATTGACGTCCCGAACGGTTGCGGTTTGTCCCACACTTTAGGCACAATGCTCGCTCGGCGACAATGCGAGCCCCGACAGTCACTCCCGCCCTGCCATCCCTGCGAGGATCCCCACGATGAAGCTGGCTCTTCGGCCGGTTGTCTGGCTCGCCGTCGCGGTCAACCTGACGCTGTCCACAGAAATGATCTCGGCCCGCCCGCCGCGCTCCGAGCGACTCGCGGAGCGGATGGCCGAGCGGGCCTACGCTCGGCAGTCGATCGCCGAGGCCCGGGCCGCACGGGCCTCGGCCCGCGTGGCGGAGATCGCGCCGCTGGTGCCGGTGCCGCCGCCCCCGCGGCCGGCGACCGTGCGGCGGATGGCTCGCGCCGGTGTGCCGCTGACCGCCCCCGCCACGGGTTCACCGCTTGCGGGCCCTCCGCTGCCTCGTGCCTCGATGGCGGCGGCTGGGACGACTCGTGCCCCGGGGCCTTCCGCGGTGGTGGCTCCGCCCGCCACACCGCCGGCTGCCGCGGCGACCGCGGCACGGGCAGCGCGTGATGAATCACCCCTCATCGCCCCGTCAGCCGACGTCTCCCCGGACGGAACCCGCAGCGTGCTGGCTGCCGCCGAGGAACCGGCCGCGGCTGCCACCACCCGCAAACCCGCCGGCCCGCCCGTCACGCACCCACCGATCGAGTTGCTTCCCACGCCGCAGCCGCAGTGATCGCTGCCGGATCCTCGGCGTCGCGATCGGCAGGCCAGTGCTACGACACCTGCCCGCGGAACTCGTCGGCCTGACGGCGAATCGCCCGCAGGTCGGCGGCGGGCTTGCGGGAGACGTTCTTGAGCTGCATCGTCATCCGCTGATTGCGGGCCAGCAGTTTTTCATGCCGGGCGAGAAAATCCCAGTAGAGCGTGGTGAACGGGCAGGCCTCAGGGCCCGTGGCTTTCTTGGGATCGTAGCGGCAGCCCTTGCAGGCATTGCTCATCCGGTCGAGATAGGCACCCGTCGCGCAGTAGGGCTTGGATGCCATCACGCCGCCGTCGGCAAACTGGCTCATGCCGAGCGTGTTGGGCAGTTCCACCCACTCGACAGCGTCGACGTAGACAGCGAGGTACCACTCGTGAACCTGCCGGGGCTCCACGCCGAAGAGGAGCGCGAACAGGCCGGTCACCATCAGCCGCTGGATGTGATGGGCATAGCCATGCTTGAGCGTCTGGCCGACGGCGTCCCTGAGGCAGTTCATGTCGGTGTCGCCGGTCCAGTAGAGTCCGGGCAGGGGTCGGTCGGCCCCGAGGGCGTTTCGGTCGACATACTCCGGCATGAACTGCCAGTAGATGCCGCGGACGTACTCCCGCCAGCCGATCACCTGCCGGATAAAACCCTCCGTGGCCTCGAGCGGCGCCTTCCCTTTCCGCCAGGCCCGCTCGGCGCCGGCGACGACGTCATGGGGGTCGAGCAGCTTCATGTTGAGCGCCTGTGAGATCCGCGCGTGGTAGAGCCAGGGCTCACCGGTCCAGATTGCGTCCTGGTAGCGGCCAAACGAGGGGAGGCGGTGGGCGAGAAAGTCGTCCAGCGCCGAGCGGGCTTCGAGTGGCGTCACCGGCCAGTCGAACTCGGCAAGGCTGCCTGGATGGCCGGCGAACCGCGTGTTCACCAGGTCGATGACGCCGCGGGTGATCGCGTCGGGGGTGAAGCGAGCCGGCGCAGGCAGCACGCCCGGCCCCCCCTTTGGAAATGCGCCGCGGTTCTCGGCGTCGAAGTTCCACTGGCCCCCGGCGGGCTCGCCGTCGTCCATGAGCACGCCAAACTTCTCCCGCAGCGGCCGGTAGAAGTATTCGAGCCGCAGCTGCTTGCGGCCCTGGGCATGCTCGGCGAACTCCTCGCGGGTCGAGAAGAAGTGGCGATCGCTCCGGATGTCGAGCGGGATCCCCGCCGCCGTCGCCGCCCCACGCAGGGCCTCCTGCACCCGCCACTCCCCCGGCTCGACGACCACGAGCTGCTCCGGGCTCCAGCCAGCCTTCGCGAGCCGGCGGAGGCTGGCGGCGAGCGACGCGGCGAGTGTGGCCGGCTCGCGGGCCCGCGGGGCCGCGGCGAGTTCGGTGTAATCGATGCCAATCCCTTCAGCCACCAGCGCGTCGCGGAAATGCCGCATGCCCGAGAGAAAGACGGTGATCCGTGCCTTGTGCGTCCAGACGTGGGTGCTCTCCTCGGCCACTTCGGCCATCCAGACCCGGTCCCGAGAGCCGTCGAAGCCGTCGAAGGCGGCACTCCTGCGGTCGAGCTGGTCACCGAGCACGATCACGAGCGAGCGGGGCATGAGTGGCTTCCTGAACGAGCGGATTGATCAGTGACACACCACATCGCGAGCCGGCTCGCCCGTTGGCGGGTGCGCGACGGTTCCGACATCGCGGTCGTCACCCACCCGGTATGGTAGGAGCAGGAGTCTTTTCATGCAGTCCTGGAAATCCTCTGCCGAGTCGGCCGACGCCGTGGTGTCGCGAATCTCGAGCGGCATGAACGTGTTCATCCACGGAGCCGCGGCCACGCCCACGCCCTTGCTCGACGCCCTCGCCCGGCGAGCCGACCTCACGGGGGTGAAACTCTGGCACATCCACCTCGAGGGGCCGCTGGCCTTCACGGCCCCGGAGCATGCCGGCCGCTTCCGCTCGATCTCCCTGTTCACCGGCGCCGGCCTCCGCGAGCCGGTGGCCGAGGGCCGGGCCGACTTCGTGCCGATCTTCCTCTCCGACAACCCGCTGGTCGAGTTCCATCCCTGCGACCACACGAACGACACGAACCTGATCCGCAAGATCGACCAGGTGGTGGCGATCAACTCCGGACTCGAGATCGACCTCACGGGGCAGGTCTGTGCCGACTCGATCGGCCACCGGATCTATTCGGGCATCGGCGGCCAGATGGACTTCGTGCGGGGTGCCGCGATGAGCCGGGGAGGCAGGCCGATCATTGTCCTCCCCTCGACGGCCGCGGGGGGCGGCGTGTCGCGGATCACAGCCCAACTCAAGCCTGGCGCCGGCGTGGTGACGACGCGGGGCCACGTCCACTGGGTAGTGACCGAATACGGCGCCGTGGATCTCCACGGCCGCTCGCTCGCCGAGCGGGGAAAACTCCTCGCCTCGATCGCCCACCCCACTCACCGCGAGCTGCTGCTCGCCGCCCTTTGCGATCTCAAGCGGGGGTGAGACGGACCACGGCCCCCTGCCTCGCCCTCCTGCCTGGCGTTTCTAGAGCGCATTCGACTTACGTGTATCGCCGGCTCGGAGGCGGCAAAAGTCGCGTCGCCGGGCGAGGATACGCCCAAGGC
>Ga0164295_10002803_pt1 | contig 14208 bp, 10 predicted proteins | sample GEODES006metaG_FD_111798 | JGI IMG/M metagenome (GOLD analysis project Ga0164295, IMG submission 111798) | Oligotrophic lake water microbial communities from Sparkling Lake, Wisconsin, USA - GEODES006 metaG | ecosystem: Environmental > Aquatic > Freshwater > Lake | place: USA: Sparkling Lake...
ATGGAACCCGACTCGATGGAACTGACGCCACTGCCACAGCCTGAGCCGTCGGCCGGGCCATGGGTCGACCGCGTTGTGCGGAGCCCGGCCGTGCGATCGGGCTATCTGAGCCTGGCGGCGCATCTGCTTCTCTGCACGCTGATGGCGCTCTTTGCCCTGGAGACAAAACCGCAGCAGCAACTCCGCCCACTGGTCTTCTCGATCAGCCCGCAGAGGCAGGATGAAGCCGAGGGCGTTCCGCAGGCCGCCATGGAGATCGGCGCAGCGGACGAAGCGGGCGGCGGCGATGCGGCGGTGCCGCACGCTGAAGCACCACCAGCAGTCGACGATCCGATCGACGTGGCCATGACCGATCCTGTGCCTGCCCCCGACGACGAATTGGCCGCAGACGTGACCGCGACCGAGGCTGCCACCACCGGTCCTGCCCCTGCGTTTCCGACCGGCGACACCCCGATCGCCCAGTCGGTCTCTGCTCGCTTTGACGCGCAGCGGGCAGCCGGGACCCGAGGCCGCTCGGCTGCCCGTGCAGGCGGCGTCCGGGGTGGTCCGCCCGACGGCAAGCCATTCGCCGCCCGCACTGGAACCGCCCGCGGCGCGGCGGTCCGTGGCCGCGGTGGGAATGCCGCCAGCGAGGCGGCCGTCGAGCGGGGGCTGGAATGGCTGGCACTCCATCAGGCTGTCGACGGTTCCTGGCAGTTCGATCTCACCGGCTGCCGCTGCAACGGCGCCTGCCGCGATCCGGGCACCCTCACCAGTTCCACCGCCAGCACTGCGATCGCGCTTCTGCCCTTTCTTGGCGCCGGGCACACCCACGTCGACGGCCGGCACCAGGAGACGGTCTCCCGCGGCATCTACTATCTGCTCAGTCGGATGCAACGCACGCCCCGCGGCGGCGACTTCTGCGAGGGCACAATGTATGGGCACGGCGTGACAACGCTGGCCTTGGCCGAAGCGCTCGGCATGACGAAAGACGACCTGCTCGTGCAGCCTGTCCGCGACGCCGTGCGGTTCATCGAAACCGCGCAGGACATGCACAGCGGCGGCTGGCGGTATCTGCCCGGCCAGGCTGGCGACATCACCGTCACCGCCTGGCAGCTGGCCGCGCTCAAGAGCGCCCAACTGGCCGGCATCGAGGCCCCCTCACCGACGATCGACGGTGTCCGCCGGTTCCTCGACAGGGTGCAGGCCCTGAATGGCGCCGCCTATGGCTATCGCACTCCTTCCGCCAAGCCCTGCACCTCGGCGATCGGTCTGCTCTGCCGGATGTACACCGGCTGGGGTCCGGAGCAAGAGGCGTTGAATCGCGGCCTCACCACGCTTGCGAAGCCCGGCCCCTCGCCCACGGCCGTCTACCAGAACTTCTACCTGGCGCAGGCTCTGGTGCAGCTTGATCATCCGGTCTGGCCGCGGTGGAACCTCAAGAACCGCGACCAGGTCGTGGCCCAGCAGGCACGGCTCAACCACGAGTCGGGCAGCTGGTTCTTCGCCGACCGCGAAACCGCTCCGGGCGGCCGGCTCGCGCACACGGCGCTGGCGATCCTGACGCTCGAGGTCTACTACCGTCTGCTCCCGATCTACACGCAGGAGGCGGTCGACTCGGAGTTTTGAGGCCGCGCCGATCCGAGTGGCTACACTGCATCGTGCGGAGGGTAGCGCATGCGTCTAGTGACCTATTCTTGGATGGCGGTCGTACTGGCACTCGCCTGCGCGGCGATTGGCTGGCTGGGGCTTGCTGGGTGGATGGCTGCCGCTGTGCTCGTGGCCAGCGTGGCGATGCATGTGGCTGGCAACGCCATAGGCACGAGGCTCCGCGAGGCGACCGACCAGGATCTGTCGAGCCGGCGGAGGGCCGCCCGAGAGACCTCCACCGAATCCCTGCCAGTGGCAGCCCCCACGCCCCTCGAACGCCGTGCCAGCCTGGGACGGCTGGTGCCGGTGTCTGCCGGGATCGGCGCCGTCTGCGGCGGCACGGCGGGCACGCTCGCACTCTGGTGGCTCACCGCCAGTTCGCCGGCGGGGGCCCTGCTGGGCGGTGCATCATCGGCCGTCATGGGTGGCCTGTTCGGTTTCCTGGGGGCGAGTTTCGTGGAAATCGTTCGTACAAGCCTCCGGGAGTCGCTGGCCGCGGAACGTGCGTCGCTTCCACCCCCCGGAGCCACGCCCCCCTCGCCACGGCGGACCTGAGCCTGCCTCCCGGCCACGCGTCAGGCAGGATGGAACCGTATCCGAAGGCGTGGTACAACTCCGCGATCGCGTCGCGCATGTGACTGCGGTTCCCTTGCCCCGACTCTGGAGTTTTCTCGATGGCCAAGCCACATCGCACGCTCAAAAAAGCCAACCATGGCTCCCGGCCCGCCAACAGCAAGGCCCGGAAGGCCAAGCGCAAGCACATCCGCACCTAAGACCCCTCCTCACCGAGAACCGGGAAAGCGATCGCTGTGCCTCCGCGCGACTACATCATCCATCCGAGCGAGTACGATCTCGAACGTGTCATAGCTGACATCCACGAGATTCGCCGCTGGAACATGCAGCGTTTCGAGATGGAACAGTTGACGGCGATCGTTCATGAGGATCAGTCCCGCGGTCTGTGCGTGGGCTACAAGGACATCACCCGCGATGAGTTCTGGGTTCGTGGCCATTTCCCTGTGATGCCGCTCATGCCCGGCGTCATGATGTGCGAAGCTGCCGCCCAGCTCTCCAGCTATTACACGCATCGCTACAACCTGCTCGACGCCAAAGTGATCGGCTTCGGTGGTCTGGAGGAGGTTCGCTTCCGGGAGCCGGTCGTCCCCGGCGACCGTCTGGTGATCGCGGTGGAGCGGGTTCGGGTGCGTCCGCGGGCGATGATCGTCTGTCGCTTTCAGGGGCTCGTCCGCGATCGAATCGTTGTGGATGGCATGATCAAAGGAGTCCCCCTGCCGGTCGACGCACTTGCTGGCGCTGCGGGGAGCCCGGCTGAATGACCTCCGGCCATTGCACCCTCCCATGCCGCGTCGCCCTCCCCGAAAACCTGATCCGTCGCTCGATCTCTCCGCCCACCTGCTCGAACTGACAGCCCTGCCGGCCCCGCTCGATCCTCAGAGCCTGTTCCCAGGGCAGGCACCAGTGGAGATGGAAGTGGGCAGCGGCAAGGGGCTGTTTCTCGCGACGGCCTCGGCGGCACGGCCCGACCTGAATTTCCTGGGGGTCGAAATCAGCGGCGGCTATGCCCGTCTCTGTGGTGGAAAGATTGCCGCCCAGCGTGCCGCCAACGCCAGGATCATCCATGGCGATGCCACCTACCTCACCCGCAGCCTGCTCCCCGATGCGTGTCTGGCGGGCATTCATGTCTACTTTCCCGACCCCTGGTGGAAAGCCCGGCATCGGAAACGGCGGGTGCTTTCCGACCTCTTTCTGACCCACGCAGGCCGGGTGCTCATTCCCGGCGGCCACCTCCATGTCTGGACCGACGTGGAGGAGTATTTCCACGAGGCAATGGCCGCGGCGCGGGGCACGGGGCTTTTCTCCTCGGCCCGTGACGTGGAGGCCCGAACGGCGGAGCACGATCTCGACTACCAGACCCACTTCGAACGCCGCACACGACTGGCCGGCGAACCGGTCTGGCGGGCCCTGCTCGAACGCTCCGACGCCCCTCCGACATGCGTGCGGACAGACGTTGGCCCTACTTGATTGATGCCGCCTCGTACGTGCGGCCCGATCCACCGCGGCAGGCGTCTCCCAGGCCTGTCTGCGACAGGGCGATCTCATACAGCCGTTCACCGGCGGGCGTGGGGTAGTGGCCCGTCAGGCAGGCCTGACAGAGCTCCGAGGGGTCGAACCCGATCGATCGCGCCACCGACTCCAGGGGGAGATACCGGAGCGAGTCGGCCCCCAACCGGGCCGCCATCTCCGCCTGCGCCTCTTCGGTGAGCACGCCCCCGCGGAGGAACTGCGGGGCAAAGAGTTCGTCGATCGTCGACATGTCGATGCCATAAAAGCAGGGCGCCACGATCGGCGGACAGGCGATCCTGACATGGATCTCGCGGGCAAGCCCCAACGACCGCATCCGGCCCAGCAAGACTTTCATCGTCGTGCTCCGCACGATCGAGTCCTCGACCAGGATCACACGCTTGCCCTCCAGCACCTCGCGGAGCGGCGTGTACTTCGACTCGGCCTTCTGACGTCGGCTCGAGGCACCATCGATGAAGGTGCGGCCGGTGTAGCGATTGCGGATCAGCCCCTCCACCGACGGAATCGACAGCCGGTAAGCCATGGCGTCGGCGGCCGCCTTGCTCGTGTCGGGGACGGGCACGACGACGGTGTCGGCGTCGATCGAAATGGTCTCCAGTCGGGCCAATTCCTCGCCCAGTTGCTTCCGCGACAGATACACACTGCGTTCGTCCATCGTGCTGGCGACATTGGCGAAGTAGACCCATTCGAAGAAGCAATGGGCCTGCTTCGGACTTTCGGCAAACCGCTCAACCCGCACGCTCTCACCATCAACGATGAGCGCGGTCCCCGGCTTGAGCGACCGGATCGATTCGGTAGGGAAGCCGAGATTGAGCAGGGCGACGCTCTCGCTGGCGGCGGCGACGAGGGGGCCGAGCTGCGCGTATTCCATCGGCCGGATGCCGAGCGGATCCCGGGCCACGATCATCCGGCCACAGGCGTCAAGCATGGCGATGTTCCAGGCACCGTCGAACCTTTTGGAAATCGTCGCCAGCAGTTCGATGGGGTCAGGATCGGCGGCCCCCGACAACTCGTTGCCGATGGCGTGCATGATCACTTCGGTGTCGTTGTCGCGGGCGAGATGGTTCTCGTCGTTGGCGAGGATCTCCGCCCGCAGTTCCATGTAGTTGGCCAGTTGCCCATTGAACCCGAAGGAGAACCACTTCCGCTTCTGAATATGGGGCCGCTCCAGCGGCTGGGCATAGCCACGGTCCTCTGCGCCACAGGTGGCGTAGCGAACATGGCCGATGGCAGCCCGGCCGGTGTGCTGGGCCATCAGGGCCTCGTATTTGCCACGGTGGCTGAGGCGAAACACCTCGCTCACACTTCCCACGTCCTTGATCGTGGCGAGGAGTTGGCTGCGGTCGGGATTCCAGACGGTCATCCCGGCGGAGAGCTGGCCCCGGTTCTGGATGTCGAGCAGCATCCGTGGCACGAGCCGCGACACCTCCTCAGGCCCTTGGGCCGGGCAGAGGTGGCTGGATTCGGCCCCGTCGCGGCAGGGGAGATGGTAGATGGCTACCAGCCCGCACTCGTGATGTAGTTCACTCAAGCGCACGCCCCGGAAAGGTGCTCCGCAGTTGCCCCGCGGTGGGCTGGCCGTATTCCTTTACCGGCGCTCAAGCACTATACGCCCTCGGGACCTACCGCCTCAACCGTTGTCCCGCATGGGCCGAAATTTGCAGCGCGAGCTGATTTCGCAGGCGTCATGGCCACGGCGGCCGTCTCTGTGGCCTCTCCTCCCCCACGAACGGTAGGATGCGGTCTCGGGGAGTTATCCTTTGCGGCTCTGAACCGACGACTGCCCGAATCCTCTATCCCATTTTCTGAACGATTTTCCACCGTATCCAACCCCTGGCCAGCCTCGAATGGCCACCCAGATGTGCCCCATGACCGACCCGCTTCGCGTTGAAATCGCCGCTGCCGCGAGGCTGATCGTCGTCAAGGTCGGCACCCGCGTGCTCACCGGCCCCGATGGGCTTCTGGACACGGCCCGCATCGAGTCGCTCGGTCGCCAATTCGACGGAATCCTGGCCCAGGGGCGTCAGGTGGTGCTCGTCAGCTCGGGGGCCGTGGGGGCCGGCATGGGACGGATGGGGCTGACCAAGCGGCCCCAGGAACTGGCCCATCTGCAGGCCGTGGCGGCCATTGGGCAGAGCTGCCTGATTGAGGCCTACGAACGGGTGCTCCGCGCCCAAGGACGCCATGCCGCGCAGGTGCTCCTGGTAGCAGACGATCTCAAGGATCGGGCCCGCTACCTCAACATCCGCAACACGCTTCGCGCCTTGCTGGATTATGGCGCGATCCCGATCATCAACGAAAACGACACGGTAAGCGTCGAGGAACTGAAGACATCCTTTGGCGACAATGACCGACTGGCGGCGCTCGTGGCCACGCTGCTGGGGGCTCCGCTGCTCGTCCTCCTCTCCGACGTCGAGGGGCTCTTCGACCGCCATCCATCGGATCCTGCCGCCACCCGACTGGCCACCGTGACGCGAATCGACGCCGCCGTAACCGGTTTGGCCTGCGATCGGCTGGGCGGCCTGTCCAAGGGCGGGATGGCGAGCAAGATCGCGGCTGCAGAGATCGTCACGGAGGCAGGCGGCCACTGTGTGATCGCATCGGGACGAGACGACCAGATCCTCGACCGAATCTGCCGTGGCGAGTCGGCAGGCACGCTCTTTGTTGGCCGGGAGACAGCGATGCCAGCATGGAAACGGTGGCTGGGCTGGTCGGCCGACGCCCGCGGGCGGGTGATCGTCGATGCCGGCGCTCGGGAGGCGGTGGTGGGCCGGGGCCGCAGCCTTTTGGCGGCTGGTGTCACCGGGATCGAGGGCTCGTTCGCGACAGGCGACGTGGTCTCCCTGGCCACGGTCGACGGCCGGGTGTTCGCCCGCGGACTCGTCAATTATTCGCTCGACGAATTACGGCGGATCGCCGGGATGAAAACCGAGCAGATCGCCGCCGTGTTGGGCTACTGCCCCTATGAGGAAGTCGTGCACCGCGACAATCTCGCCGTCATCAGCCGGGGGGATGCCGCCCAGAACGGCGACAATCTCCCGGGTGAATCCGACGCCCCGACGACCTGAGCGAACCCACGCATGCTGCCGGAAATCCTCCTCGTGTTTGCCCTGATCCTCGCCAACGGGTTTTTTTCCGGGGCCGAGATGGCGATCGTTGCCAGCCGCCGCGGCCGACTGCGTCAACTGGCCGAGGCGGGCGACAAGGCGGCCGAGGCGGCGCTCGAACTGGCCTCGAGCCCCGACCAATTCCTGCCCACGGTCCAGATCGGAATCACGCTGGTCGGCACCCTCGCCGCGGCCTACGGCGGCGACAGTCTCGTGAGCGATCTCGCCAAGTGGGTCGCCACGCACGGGCCGCCCGCCGTGGCGGGAGCGGCACGACCGATCGCGCTGACGTCGTTCGTGGTGCTCTTGTCGTTCGTCACGCTCCTGTTCGGCGAATTGGTACCCAAGCGGCTGGCGCTTCGTCGGGCCGAGGACTTCGCTCGGCTGGCAGCACCGGCGATGAAGATCTTTGCCCGCCTCACCAGACCACTGGTCTGGCTGATGGGAGCCTCGACGTCCGCGGTTCTCGCCCTCCTCGGAGCCCACAAGCAGGATGGGCCGAGCGTGTCGGTGGACGACATCGAACACCTCCTGGAGACCGGCCGCGCGGAGGGCGTACTCGAAGCCGTGGAACAGGCGGTGGCCACCGAGGCCCTCCGCCTTGGAGAACGGACGGTGCGCGACATCATGCGGCCGCGTATCGATCTCGATGCGCTCGACATTGAAACACCCCCAGAGGAGGTGCTCGGGGCGATCGCCATGGCGGGCTATTCGCGACTGCCCGTCTACGAGGGATCACTCGATCACATCCTCGGCTACGTCTATCTGCGGGACGTTCTCCGGCACAACTGGATGGGCTGGCCCATCGAACTCCGTAAGATCATGCACCGCGCCCTGTTCGTGCCGGAGACGATGCCGCTCGATCGCCTGCTCGAACTGTTCCAGAAGGAAAAGAACCAACTCGCTGTCGTGCTTGACGAATACGGCGGCACGGAGGGCCTCGTGACGCTCGAGGACGTGCTGGAGGAACTGGTCGGCGAGATCCACGACGAGCATCGCCGGGAGACGTCGGACTTCGTGCAGCGGGAGGATGGCTCGTGGCTGGTCGACGGAGGCGCGGGCGTCGAGGACCTCGCCGATACGCTCGGCATCAAGCTCGACTCGGTGCCCCGCGACTACTCGACCGTCTCGGGGATCGTGCTGGCCGAGCTCGAACGGATTCCTGCCACGGGCGACACCGTGCAGTGGCGAGGCCTCGTGATCGAGGTCGTTGACATGGATGGCCGCCGCATCGACAAGCTGCTGATTCGTCAGGCGTAGCCACGCACTGTCCGCCTGCCGCATCAGGTCGACGACTCACTCGACCAGCTACGATCCCGTTCTCAAGACGCTTACTTGAGCATGTCCTGCAGCACAAACGGGGACGGGAACGGCTCGTCAAGTTGCTCCAGTACCTTGCGGTAGCGGCCGACGACCTCAGTGATATCTTGCTTCGTGATATCGTCCGCCTGCAGCACGGGAGAGGCATCGAACACTTCCCTCCAGGCCGCGAACGCTTCCTCGTACGCCAGTTTGGCGGGCTGGAGTTTCGCATTCTGGAAATCTTCCTCAGCCCTCCACGTGGCCTCTCTGGCCTTGAGTGCCGGCTCGGTGATCTCGGCTTCGCAGGTGGCCCGCCAGACGTCGAAATTCACGATCGAACGGTAACGATCGATGATTTCGGCGGTTTCCTGAGCCTCGTTCAACTGCCGCAGGATTTCTTTGGCGCGAACGCGAACATCGGCCGGCGCCTCCTTCACCACCATCGTCCAATCGACCCGCGAGGCCTGCATCGCCTTGAAGGCCTCTAAAAACTGGGGCTCGGTTCGCTCCATCGGAGGCACATCGAGGGCCGCCTTCTGTTCTGCCGTCAACTCGCTTTTCTTCAACTCCTCAAGTGCCTTGAACCGCCCGGGCAGGAGTTGTTCCAATTCACCCGCCAGCCGTTCGGCTCGGGCCATTTCTGCCTCACGCATCCCGAGCCGGATCGGCACGTCCCAGGTCGTCGGGATTTCCCGGACCGAAAAACGACGCATCTCGTCGCCAGCCAGTCTCCAGCCGTCGCGGGCGGTGATGCCAAAATTGCCATCCTCTTCCAACGCTTTGGCGTAGTTGATGGCCGACATCATCGGCTCGCTGTGGAAAATGAGTGCGGTGGTCTTGAGGGGTGCACCGGAATCAGCGATCTGCTGCCCCGCGACATACTTCTCACGGGCCACCAGGAAGTTGTCGCGTTCGGGAAGGGTGCGACCGGGCCGGTCGCGCTCGTGGAAGTCATCATCGGCCTTGAACAGGCGACGGTATTGCTTCTTTTCATCCGACCTGCCCACCTTCTGCCCGACAAACCAGCCCATGCGGCCGAGCAATCGCGGCTCCCGCAGGTTGTACGCGATTCCTTGCCTGAGAAACTCGATTCCTTTCATCACCCAGGCGTAGCGGTCGTGGTAGTCATCGAATTCGACCGAGATGTTGTAGGACAGGTTGTGGGCCTGGAAGTCCCAGACCGAATAGAAGTTGGGCTGGAGTTTGGTCATTTGCTCGAGCACCGCTGAGAGGTTCGTCCAGTCCTCCACCTTCTTGAAATGGTTGGCCCGATCCCAGAGGAGCGTCACGGCCACATTCTTGAGTCCAAGCGTCGCCAGTCGCATCGACTCGCTGGCAGGGTCCACCTCGCCCAGATTGGCCTGCGACAGTCCATACGCCTCGCGAAGTTTCGCGAGTTTCCCCCCCTTGCTCGCCGAGTCTGCGGGCTGGCTCAGGGCAGAGAGTGGCACCAGCAGCACGGCAATTCCCACCAGTGCCAGGAGCGTGCCCGGCCGCAACCCGAGCCACGACGCGGGCGGCTTGCGGCGGCCTTCGGCCTCCGAGCGCACGGCTGGGCCACGGGGGGATTCGGAAGACAACGACGTCGTGGTCATGATGCCACCTCGCGGGCCCTGAGACAGAACGCGCCGGCGATGAAGAATGCCAGCAGATATCCAAGTGTTTCCATGCCGTGTTCGGCCACCAGAGCGAGCGGGATGTCGAAGCCACCGGCGACGAAATCACTCGTCCCCAGCGAACTCAAAGACGGAAAGATCGCCGCCAGCAACCGCATTGGTGCTAGGAGGAACGTATCGAACGTCTTCATGAGTTGTACGGCCGGCGTGGCCGTGAGTTCGATCGTGATGCTGTCCTGAGTGAGGATCCGGTAGAACGACTCGAGTGGACCGCCTCCCGGGGCAATCGTGGCGTCCCCCGTCACCTGACTCTCGAAGAGCCGCTGGATGAACTCCCGGAACTGGCCGACCATCACCAGAGACAACGTGGCAAACAAAGCCAACGGCCCCCCCAGGAACGTGCTGAACATCACCCCCATCGCGGTCACCAGAAGCATCGAGAAGAGGATCCCCAGGCAACTCTTGGCGTAGTTGAGGGCAAACGAACCGTTACCAGCCCTCAGGTAAAAGTCAGACTGCGCTACACCGTAATACTGCGCCGGTTCCAGGCATTGCAGGATCACCTCCACCTGCCCGTCGGCGACGATGTCCTGGAACAGGTCGACCTGCCGGGTGCCGCCGTCTTTGGAGGTCGAGGCCAGCTTGCGAGGCAGCAGGAGCGAATCGATCGTGAATTCCCGGGCCGTGAAATAGATGGGGTCACTCTGCAGCCCGCTGACAGGATTCCGAACCCGCACACTCCCCTTGATCCCCTTGTCGATCACGCCCTTGTAGGTCCGGAACACGCGAACGATCATCTCGAGCGGCAGCCCGTCCGGATACTGTGTTTCGGACAGCCCATCAAACTTCCAGATGGCGGCCCCCAGGGTGCCACCCTCGATGAACTGCCGATAGGTCCACTCGGAGCCGACATTCACTCCCCTCAGACTGGGCCGGCCATCGCGATCGAGAAAGCGTAGCGTTCCTCGCTGGGGGCGGCGGGCCTCGAGCAGTCCCTCGGCCGCTCCGACTGTGTATCCGCCAGCAGCCGAACGCTGCACGGCATGCCGATGCCCCTGAACGGTGTCTGTCCAGCCGTTGCCGTTGGCATCGAGATCAAACCGGTGGCGATGCCCACGATCGAGGCTTGTGCGGCCCTCAAATCCCGTGACGGCACCCCCGACGTCTTTGATTTCAACCACATCCTCGACGGCCGCGGCATGGCCGTGGCTCACACTTCGCACGACGAACGCCCAGCCAATCAGCCCCATGATCGCCAGCAGCGTGGCACCAACGATCGAGAACCCGAGGATGCGGCCAAGCACGATTTCGCCCGTGCGTACGGGCTTGGTCGTGACGGTCTGAATCGCCTTGGCCTTGATGTCGGCAGGCAGACTGAACACGGCGAGCACGAGCGTCACCAGGCAGACCAGCAGATTCGTCGCCCCGAGAATGAACCCGAGATAGAGCTTGCCAGGGTTGACGCTTTTCGGATCGAGAAACCAGCCCGCAAACATGACGATCAATAGAAACAGGGCAAGCGCCACGAGGACATTGCGTCGCAGCGACTCCTGAATCGCCAGTCGGGCCAAGGCCCAGATCCGGCGGGGCGACATGGCGGCCAGATCACCCAACCCGGTCAGTACGCCGCGGTAGACACGATCGCCGGCCGCCAGCGGACCGTAGAGAACAGACTGTGCCAGCCACGCAGCGGCAGCAGCAAACACCGCCACCAGGCTGCCGGCGAAGAGGAACCAGAGCAGCGCGGGGCCGATCCAGACCGCGAACTTGGGGATTTCCTGTTCCAGTACCATGGCTAAGGCTTACCCCTTCTGTTGTTGAGCGGCATCGGCAGCAGTCTGCCGGGCACGGCGGCCGGGGCGGGCCTGCGAGTCGCGAACGACATCGAGGAACAGCTCCTCCAGCGTGGTCCGCGGATTGCCGATTTCAACGTCCGACCGGCCATGCTTCGCGAGCACCGCCCGAATCTCTTCCCGGGCCTCCTGAGACAGCCCCTCCGCACGGATCTGCGTGACGTCGGTGATACGCAACAGGTCTTCGACACGGCCGAGTTCCTTGAGTTCGCCCTGGTGCAGGACCGCGATCCGATCACAGACGTCTTCCACATCGGCGAGGAGATGGGAGCAGAGGATCACCGTCTTGCCTCGTTGCTTGAGGTCGATGATCAGGTCTTTCATCTCGCGAGTGCCGATCGGATCAAGGCCGCTGGTCGGTTCGTCGAGCATCACCAGTTCCGGATCGTTGATGAGCGCCTGCGCGACACCAATGCGACGGGTCATACCCTTGGAATACTCGCGGAGTTGCCGCTTCTTGTCTCGGCCCAGGCCGACCATCTCGATCAGCGCGTCAGCCCGCCTCTTTCGCTCCGCAGGCGGCATGTCGAAGAGCCGTCCGTAAAAGTCGAGCGTCTCTTCCGCATCCAGGAATTTGTAGAGATACGACTCCTCAGGGAGATAGCCGATCCGCTCGTTCTTGGAGACATCCGTGGCGTCGCGTCCGAACATGAGCGCCTCGCCCGAGGTCGGAAAGACGAGGCCGAGCAGGAGTTTCATGGTCGTGGTCTTGCCCGAGCCGTTGGGGCCGAGCAGACCGAAAATCTCGCCCCGTCGAATCTCGAGATCGAGCGGCTTGAGGGCCACCTTTTTGCTGCGGCCCCAGAAGTCGCGATAGGTCTTGGAGAGATTTCTCGCCTCGACAATGACGTCGCTCTCACCGCGATGGGCCGGTGCGCTGCCTGTTGGCGTGACTGCGTGCATGACTTGAAGTGGCTCCTTGCTGAAGCGCTCTAATGGTGCAAATGCCTACCCAAGGCCGTCCCAGTGGCCTAGAACCAAGTTGTAACGACTCCTAAAAAACAGTGTAGGGGGAGGCAAAAACTTCGCGGCGTCACGGGGTTCCTGTGCGAAGCAGGTGCGGGTATCCAAAAAAACGGCGGGACCAATCACCCCCCGTGCCTCACACCCAAGCCTTGCCCAACGCCACACCCAACTGTTGACGAAACGCTGCCTCCCTCTACAATCGGAGGAACACTATTGAGAATGAGTCTCATTGTCGTCTTCTTCAATCGCACGCCATGCTTCTCGGCTACCATTGACGCTTTTCACCATGAAAAAAAGCCCCGTGAAAACAGCTCGTTCTTGCGACGCTCGCAAAAACCACCCTCCCTTGAGCGTCTCGCCTCGATCTGCGTTTACCCTCGTCGAACTCCTGGTTGTGATCGCGATTATTGGCTCGCTCGTCAGTCTGCTCCTCCCTGCTGTACAAGCGGCTCGTGAGGCTGCCCGGCGGCTCTCCTGCCAGAACAATCTGCGGCAACTTGGCATCGCGATTCACAACCACGAGAACGCCAAAAACTATTTTCCGCCCTCCGGGCAGGCGGTTGCCACGCCTGGAAACGCCCCTTGGTCTGGACAGGCGCTGGTCCTTCCCTACGTCGAAGGCGATACCTTGTTCAAAAAGATCGACTTCACGAAGCCATACGGCGATCCCGCCAACACCAGCATTCCTGGACTAGCACAGTATGGGGCGGCGCCCTTGCGAATTGATCTGCTTGTTTGCGCGAGCGATCCTAATATCAGGCCACGTCTGGACGGCAGCGGGGTGGCCCAACACTATCCGCTTTCTTACGGACTATGTACGGGCGTCTACAAGGTGTGGGACCCCGCAACAAACACTGACGGCGGATCCGCCTTCGCACCGTTCATCAAGCTGCGACCGAATGCTTTTTCCGACGGCCTAAGCAAGACGCTGGCGATGTCGGAAGTGAAGGCGTCTACCCCCAGATCCCAAGATATTTCCGGCCTGACGGCGACGCCGCCCGTCTCTACCGCCGATGCCGCGGCTCTCGTGACGTCGGGCAGTTTTTCGATCGACGGCGGCCATACGGAATGGGTCTGTGGCCGTACGCTGCACGGCGGTTTCACGACCACGTTCCCGCCCAACACGGTTGTGCCCTATATGCACTCGGACGGCCGCCAATATGACGTCGATATCTGCAGCAGCAGAGAAGGTCGAACGCCAGCCAGCACCACCTACGCCGCCGTCACGTCCCGCAGCTATCACGCCGGCATCGTGTCCTCGGCCTTCATGGACGGCAGCGTCCGCTCCATATCGAATGGCATCGATGGCGGACTCTGGAGAGCACTCTCGACGCGGGCCGGAAGCGAAAACCTGTCGGGCGACTACTGAGCGGAATACTCGCCCGGTGACACGGCGTCGCTCGACGCCGAAGACTCCGGATGGCGACGGCGGGCCTCTTCCGTGGCCAAACCCACCACGCGGTGGGCTGCGATCAGTTCAGCCTGCGAGAAATAGGGCTCGTCCGGAATACCACCGGCATGGTCGATTTTCTCGGCTGCCAGCTTTTCCCAGCTGAGCCCGTTGGCCATGTGCCAGACCGCGGCCTGAGCCACCTTCTGGGAGAGTTCTCCGCGGCCTAGGATCTCGAGCACGAC
>Ga0164295_10002805_pt1 | contig 14206 bp, 12 predicted proteins | sample GEODES006metaG_FD_111798 | JGI IMG/M metagenome (GOLD analysis project Ga0164295, IMG submission 111798) | Oligotrophic lake water microbial communities from Sparkling Lake, Wisconsin, USA - GEODES006 metaG | ecosystem: Environmental > Aquatic > Freshwater > Lake | place: USA: Sparkling Lake...
CTGCAAACCCGCGAGCAACACATTCGACGGGATAAAGCGACTTCAAATATTTGCACCGCACAAGTTTTGCTTGCCAATATGAGTGCGTTCTATGCAATGTGGCATGGACCAGATGGCTTGCGCAGTATCGCACGGAGAGTGAATAACTTTGCGGCTCGCTTGCATGCCGCAAATGGAAATCGTGAGGATGTTGTTTTCGATACTGTTCATCTCGTCGTTTCTGATGCAGATGCAATCCACAAGAAAGCGATTGCCAATGGTATAAACTTTGCAAAGGTGAGCAAGACCGAAATCCGCGTGGCTTTTGATGAAGAGACTACGGAAGAGTTATTCGCAGATGTGCTTGAGATATTCGGGTTGGCCGATCCACATCCTGAAGCCATTCCTGAAAAATTTAAGAGAACGAGTGACTTCCTAACCCATCCGGTATTTAACTCCAATCACAGTGAGACTGGAATGATGCGTTATCTGCGGAATTTGGCAGATAAAGATCTAGCCTTGGATCGCACAATGATTCCTCTAGGTTCTTGCACGATGAAATTGAATTCAGTTACGGAGATGGAAGCGGTTACTTGGCCAGAATTCTCAACTCTTCATCCTTTTGCTCCTGCTGATCAAACCCGCGGTTCGCGTAAATTAATTGAGCAGCTATCAGAATGGCTAGTGACAATTACAGGCTACGACGCGGTCTCTTTGCAGCCTAATGCTGGCAGTCAAGGTGAATTCGCTGGACTACTAGCAATTCGCAATTATCACGATTCTCGTGGGGATCAGGGTCGCAAGATATGTTTAATTCCATCAAGTGCGCACGGCACAAATGCTGCCTCTGCTGTTATGGCCGGCATGCAAGTAGTCGTCATCGAATGTGATGAAGATGGAAATGTTTCGATTGAAGATATTAAATCGAAGATTTCTGAACACGGAAAAGCGCTAGCTACACTGATGATCACCTATCCATCAACTCACGGCGTTTTTGAAGCAGCAGTATCCGAAATTTGCGCACTTATTCACGATGCAGGCGGGCAAGTTTATGTTGATGGCGCAAATCTAAATGCGCTAGTCGGCGTAGCCCAACCTGGAAAATTCGGCGCAGATGTTTCGCATTTAAATCTTCATAAAACATTTGCGATCCCTCATGGAGGGGGAGGACCTGGAGTTGGTCCGGTAATTGCACGTGCACACCTTGCGCCATTTCTTCCCAATCACCCAATGGATGCATCTGCTGGACCTGAAACGGGTCCTGGACCAATATCTGGAGCACCTTTTGGATCAGCAAGTATTCTGCCGATTTCTTGGGCTTATATTCGCTTGCTGGGGGGAGAAGGGTTAACTCACGCCACTCAAGTTGGGATTCTTTCAGCTAATTACATTGCAGCTCGGCTAAAGGATGCCTACCCGATTCTTTACACTGGAAATAATGATCGAGTCGCGCACGAATGCATCCTAGATATTCGCGGATTAACTAAAGATTCAGGCGTTAGCGTTGATGACATTGCAAAGCGATTGATGGATTACGGATTCCACGCACCGACAATGTCATTTCCTGTAGCAGGTACGCTGATGATTGAACCAACCGAATCAGAAAGCATCTCCGAGATTCACCGTTTTATAGACGCGATGATTTCAATTCGTGCTGAAATTCAAGAAGTTATAGATGGCAAGATAACTATTGAAGACTCTGCACTAAGGCACGCACCTCACACCGCATTGACCGTTGTGACCAGCAATTGGGACCGTAAATACAGTCGCGAGACTGGTGGATATCCGGTTGCCCTAGATGGCCTTGTGTCAGGTGAATCGATCGGCTCTCGAATGAAGTATTGGCCACCTGTTTCACGCATTGACGGTGCCCACGGAGACCGTAATTTGGTCTGTTCCTGCCTCCCTATAGAGGCTTACAGCTCCTAATACAGGCTCAGTTTGCGCGGGGATGGGTTAATTTAAGGTTACTTAACATAATGTAACTTATCGGCGTTAGGTCTAAGCCTACGAACTACGCCCCAACGGGTTATCTGAATAAGCGCTTCAATAACAATTGCCTTCGTCATCTTAGAGACGCCATTTATGCGTTCTACAAAGGTGATTGGAACTTCTGTTGCGACTGCGCGAGCTAAGTTAGCGGCCATAGCCATTTCAATTTGAAAACAATAACCAGTTGCTTGCATATCTTTAAGGTTTAAGGCGTTTAGTAAATCGACGCTATAGATTCGATATCCACCAGTTAAATCGTTTAAATCCATTTTCAAGGCAAATTTTGCGTACTTGGTACCGGTCTTTGAGAGCCATTGACGACCCTTTGGCCAATTTATAACGCTGCCACCTGGCATCCAACGCGTACCTAAGGTGATTGATCTTCCTGGCTTTATTGCCGCAATTAGCGAAGGTAAATCCTCAACGCGATGTGAACCATCGGCATCCATAGTAATCACGTGTGAAAATGAATCATTCGCCAAAACTTTAGAAAAACCAGCGCGATAGGCAGCGCCAAGGCCAGCCTTAAATGGCCGACGCAGAACTTGTACCCAAGGTAACTGCAAATTGTCGACTAAGTCGGCGGTTCCATCCGGCGAATTATCATCAATAACTAGAACTCTGATCTCATCTTTACTGACACTTCTGAAGTTTTCTAACTTCTTAAGTTGTTCAACGATTGTGAAAGATTCGTTAAAGGTTGGTATTAGTACAACCATATTTTTCATTCTGATAGCCGCTTTCGGCCCAGAAGTAGGAAGAAAATTAAGATCGCGATTTTCAGCGTTCCTCCCCATTTATTGGCGAAAGTAAGATGATCGTTGAGAATCAAATCACCAGTTAATGCTGTTTGAATATTCTCTGATGTCGCCTGAGTGACGCGGCCATTACTGTCAATAAATGCCGTTATCCCAATTGTTGAAACGCTTAAAATACTTCTTGAAGTTTCCAAGGCGCGAATACGAGTAATTGCTAGTTGTTGTCGACTTTCGGCAGTGCCGGCGAAGGTCGCGCTATTGGTCTGCACAATTAGAGCATCAGAACTCAAACTCATCTGCCCAACAAGTTGATCATTGATAATCTCATAACAAATAATTGGACCAAGTGCAGAGCCCGCAATTTGATGAGTTACCAGTTCTTTACCAGGTTTAAAGTCCACAACAGATGCGGCAAATGGCGAGATAAATTCCGCTAATCCCCGCAGCGGCATGTACTCACCAAATGGCGTCAAGCCGCGCTTTATATAGGTGCTGACAGCTCCTGAATCGGAGTTATATAAAACCGAGGCATTAATTGGTGATCCATCACGCCTAAGAACAACTCCAGCGATAAGCGGTGCCTTCTTATCACGTGTCAGTTTCTCGATATCCGCCGCAACGTTTGGGTGTAAATCGGGATCGATATCTATTGCGTTCTCAGGCCAAATGATCGCGTCGTAACTTCCTGTTGCGTATTTGTAGGTTGCATCACGATGTAAGTTGAAGACCGCCTGTGCCCGAGAATTAAAATCTAAACCGATGCTTGGTGTATTGCCCTGAATCGCCAGCAACTTAACCGAGCCACTCCCCTGCGGATTTGCTGGGATAAGTGCGAGTCCGATGATTATCAAAAGCAATTTAATAAGGCTGCCTAATCTAAATCTGGAGATGAGGGCAGCGAAAACAAGCGTTAGCGCAGAAAGTGCGAGCACTCCCCCATACGGCAAGACAGCAGACGCTGGTGATTCAATTTGGCTAAATGCGATCCGAGTCCATCCAAAGCCACCAAATGGAAATACTGAACGGATCTCTTCCATAAGGAGTAACGCGGCGATCGTTAACCTAATGGATCCCCACCGCTTAGCCGCGGCTCCCACTGGAATATAAAAAAGTGCTTGCAGTAATGAGAGCAGGAGCCAAGGCACTGCTCCGACGAATTTTCCAGACCAGTGCAAAACAATTGCGTTGTAAATAAAGCCAAATGCAAAAGCGTGCAATAACTGGCGATGCGATTTTGATATCTTTCGTAGAAAAAGCGAATATCCAATAACTACAAGGTACCAAACTCCAATTGGAGCAAAAGCTGCGCTAGCAAGAAATGCCGAGAGTGCGATTATCACCATTTCAACGCCGCTATCAATCGATCTACGCTAGCCCCCAGACCATAACGTTCTTTGATCTCATAAATTTTTGACAGATCAGCTGGAGCTTTTGGCATTGCGATATCAAGTGATGGAAGAGCAACATCTGTAGCGCAGTGAACCAAGGTAGGGGCAATCTTTAAATAATCTGCGCCAGCAATAATTTTCTTAGCCAGCGCTGGCGATAACGCTTCATGCGCCGCGTGAGCTCCCTGTAACGCTTGGTCAACATCTGCGAAGTGATTTGCAATGAGTGCCGCGCCTTTTTCGCCTATTCCTCGAACTCCCGGAAGACCATCTGATGGATCACCGCGAAACATTGCAAATAGTGCGTAACGATCTCCCGGAATCGCGTACTTACGCGCTACCCAGGCAGTGTCAACCAAATCGTGTTGGGATAAACCCTTTGCCAAGTAGACAACCTTTACATCGCGATTATCGTCAACTAACTGAAAGAGATCACGATCCCCCGTAACGATGCGGATTGGTCCCTTTTCCCTTACGGCGAATGTAGCCATTACATCATCGGCTTCGTAATCATCTACACCGACCATAGGAATTCCAAACTCATCAAGTAAATCTAAGAGAATTGGGATCTGCGGGGTTAATAGGTCGGGCTCTTCTTCGCCTTCACCATCTTCTTCCAAACGATTGGCTTTGTAATCTGGAAAAAGTTCTACCCGCCAAGAAGGACGCCAATCACCTTCAATGCAGGCAACGATCCGTTTGGGTGAGTACATAGTTATTAAACGCGCAGTCATATCTAAATATCCACGGATAGCGTTTACCGGTGTTCCATCTGGTGCCAACATTGTGTCGGGCATTCCGTAATAAGCGCGATACCAAAGCGAAGCGCTATCTAGGAGCATCAGAGTCATAAGTCATCAACCATATATGAAACTACCCCGCGATCTAAGCGCTTGATCGCCTCTCTACAAACTGGACGAAGCGTCTCACTTGCACCGGCTATCTGCATTAGCAAGTCCATCAGTTGCTTAGTGGAGCGCACAAAATCACCGACTGACATATCGCTACCCTTTAAAACGTTGGTAAGTGAATTACCTTGTGCCCATCTGTAGGAGATATAGGCGAAACCAAAATCAGGTTCCTTCTGGGTCTTCACATCAAATTCGTTCTCAATTGCTTCAAGTTTGGCCCAGAGTCTGGTGATTTCGGCAAGTGCGTTAGCCACGTTTTGGTGTGGCATCTTGGGAGCGTAATCTTCGCGGGATCTGGATTGAAATATCATCGATGATGCAACTGCGAGAAGTTCCGGCGCTGAGAGGTCATCTAGAATTCCGGCGCGAATCGTTTCAGTTAACAGTAGATCCGACTCTGCATAAATTTTCGCAAGTATCTGGCCTTGGGCAAGTGGCTTCTCGCCTTCGATGTAACCCAAATGTGTCAAAACATCACAGATGCGATCGAAAGTTCTTGCAATCACATTTGTTCTATTCTCGACCCGGGCGCGCAGTCCGTCTGATTCTCGTGCTAGGCGTTCTGCTCTCTCGGCAAATCGTGCATGAGTCTCGCGATCATTACACGGGTGGCAAGCGTGATTACGCGCGCTTCGACGCAGATTATCAATCTCACCTTCCATATGGGCCCGCTGGCGATTGTCGAAAGTCTTGCGACCATCTCGCTTTGAGAGCAACTTCTCTAACTCCTTAATTTCAGAACGCAGGAGCGCATAACTTTCAAAATCACCCAAGTGACATTTGGCGCTTTCGATTAATTCATCTCGAGCTAACTCATTCTTCCTTATCTGTCTGACCAAACTAACTACAGCGCGATCAGCTTGGAATTGTGCGAACGATGATTCCAAGCTACCGTGCGCGCGTTCTCGTCCAAAACGTGCTATCAAATTAATTGCCATGTTGTAAGTTGGCGTAAATGAAGAACGCAGTGGATAAGTACGCGTTGATGCCAAGCCTGCTGCGGTAGCCGAATCAACAGTAGGTGACCATTGCACAACTGCATTTCCTTCAATATCGATACCGCGTCGACCAGCTCTGCCAGTTAACTGCGTATACTCCCCCGGAGTGATCGGAACATGCGCTTCGCCATTCCACTTGGTCAATTTTTCTAAGACCACGGTTCGCGCCGGCATATTTATACCGAGAGCCAAAGTCTCCGTTGCAAAAACAGCTTTGACTAATCCCCTTTGAAAAAGATCTTCAATCGCATTCTTAAAACTCGGCAGTAATCCAGCGTGATGCGCGGCTATCCCTCGCTCTAGCGCGGTAATCCATTCGCGATACCCAAGAACTTCAAGATCTTCTTCAGGCAGGTTCGCGGTGAATCTCTCTGCCGTTGCCAGAATCTCGGCACGCTCTTGGGTGTTAGTTAACTTTAAACCGGCGGATAGACATTGCTTTACTGCAGCATCACAACCCATTCGAGAAAAGATGAATGTGATCGCCGGAAGTAGATTCTCACGTTGCAACTTCTCAATGATTTCGGCCCGCGATAACCGCGACTCTTGGGCACCCCATTGTTCTCGTCGGTTCCTCGGTATACGAACCTTGCGCAAAGCTTCGCGTTCTAGCGCCAATATCTCCGGATTAATCTTCCCAGGCTGACTAAAGAGATCCACCAGAGAGGAGTTGATAAGAACATGTTGATAGAGCGGGATGGGTCGATGCTCGCTGAGGATTACCTCGGTTTCTCCCCGTACTTCGCCTAGCCATTCTCCAAACTCTTCAGCGTTGGATACCGTGGCCGAAAGAGAAATAACCTGAACAGATTCCATTAAGTGGATCAGCACTTCCTCCCAAACCGCTCCGCGAAATTTATCTGCAAGGTAATGAACTTCATCCATAACTACCGATCCCAAATTAACCAGAGTGGTTGAGTTGGCATAAAGCATGTTTCGCAGAACTTCCGTTGTCATAACCAAGATATCGGCATCTGAATTGATATTGGTATCCCCTGTCAAAAGCCCAACTTTTTCTTCGCCAAAGCGAGCAACAAACTCTTGGAATTTTTGATTTGATAAAGCTTTTATCGGTGTTGTGTAGAAACATTTCTTTCCATTGCGAAGTGCTAGAAAAGCAGCGAACTCTCCAACCACAGTTTTCCCCGCTCCGGTCGGTGCGGCAACTAGAACCCCGTGGCCACTCTCAACTGCGTGGCAAGCCTCGATTTGGAACTGATCAAAGGCGAAATCAAATTGGGCAATGAAATCAGAGGTGACTTGATGCTTACTGCGAGACTTTGCCGCGGCGTATTTGGCGGCGGGTGTAGTCATGGGGTCCACGATAGTCCAGCGTCCGCAATACATTCAGCGCGAACTGGAAGTCCACCGATTCTTTCTCCATCAGCATAGGCAATTGCAGGGGCATGCAGCGATACCCGCTTGGTTCGATAGATATCAACTTGCTTATGATCAACGTGCCTTCCACTGAAAACCGTTGGGAAAACCCTAACAAATTCAACTTTGCTTACCGGACGAAGCACCATCACATCGAAGAGTCCATCATTCATAACTGCATCTGGACAAACTTTCATTCCACCACCGTAGCTGCGGCCATTACCAACGGCGATCAGCATTGCTTCAGTTTCAATAACCCGGCTATCTAGCTCGATCGTATAATTCAACGGTTTAAACTTAGGCAACTCCATTGCAATAGCAACATTGTACTTACTCGGTCCCTTAGGCCATTTCAAAGTATTTGCCTTTTCATTTACCACCGAATCAAAACCAGTTGATAACACCGCTCCAAACCACTCGGAGTCCACGAGCCCAAGATCGATTGCTGTCGGTGGTTCGGAGACAACCGCGTTTAATTGCGTTCTAATCTCATCCAAGTTCCATCCGAGCGCACGTACGAAATCATTTCCAGTCCCTGCTGGTATTGCAGAGAACGGAATATTGCGCGGCACTACGATTTGCAAAACCAAGTGGACTAACCCATCACCTCCAACTGCGATAACGCCTTCAATTGAACCGACGTTGTTATCCAAGAATTCAGCAAGATTTATCCGCAACTTATCTGCTGATGTTGCTGTAATGATTTGATATGGCAATCTCTTTTCGGAGAAGAAACCGGCTGTCTCAGTTCCTAAGATTGCACCTTTACCGGATCCCGAGACAGGATTTATTACAACCCCCCACATAAATCTATAGCTCCTCGGAGAGCGTGCGTTTCTTTGCTCGACGGCGATCATTTAGTAAGGCGATGCATCCAGCGATCAGATAGAAACCAATTAATGGCAACGCAAGCGCTGCCATCGAAAGTGGATCAGCGCTCGGGGTAAAGCCGGCAACAAAGAGGGTGATAGCAAATACCCAAATACGCCACGGTTTGAGAATCGCCATCCCACTCAGAAAACCGATTAGATTGAAAGTAACCAAGAAGACTGGGAGTTCGAATGCGATACCGAAGAGAAGAATGGCGCGTAATACAAAATCTAAATAATCATCAAATCTAACCAAGTTCTCTAACGCTTCTGGGGTAAATCCAAAAAGTACACGGACTGCAACTGGAAGAATCGAGTAGCCGAGATAGGTTCCCGCTGCAAAAAACGGAGTTGCTACGAAAAGAAAGAGAAAAGAGTACTTCTTCTCTCTGCGATGGAGAGCAGGAGCGATAAAAGCCCAAAGTTGGTAGAGCCAGATTGGTGCGGTCATAATTACCCCAGCCAAGATGGAGACTTTAATTTGTAGGTTGAGTGGACCCAAGACCCCGCTGATGTAGAGCGCTCCGCAATTCTCTGCCCCGCTGGCTTGAGCAGCTGCAAGATCACAAACCGGTTCAGCTAATTTTGTGATTATTTCGTTGTAAAAAAACCACCCGATGACAGATCCAAGAGATATGGCTATTGCAGAGCGAACAACTCGTTTACGAAATTCGCGCAGATGTTCTATAAGCGGCATACGACCGCCGACGGAGGTCGTCATAGCCGTTAACGAGCGGCAGAGCCGTCAGTATCGTCCTTATTCTCATTCTTCTCATCATTCTTCATATCTTTCATCTCGCTTTTAAAGATACGAAGAGAGCGACCCAAAGATCGCGCTGAATCCGGGAGTCGCTTAGCACCGAAGAGAACGATGACGACGATTAGAAGTAAGAGAATGTGACTCGGTTCGCGTAGAAAAGGCATGGCTAAAAGGTAGCGCATAGGCCCGCCTTAGCGCAGCACTGCTAGTTAGGAAAAGCCCAATTTTCATACAATTCCAAAGTTTGCTGGCATTTCTCAGCAATCAGCGATCTCGCCGAGACGGGCAGCTGTACCTCAACCGATGCCAGGGTGCTCACAGCATTGCGTAGCAACCAGTCTTGGCTGAAGGAGTTCACCGTCACTTGCTCCCCCGCAGAAGATTCCCGCGGTTTATAGCTGGATCTAAATCTCTCTGAGGATGTTCGGAAGCGAGATTTGATAAGCAACTGCCATTGATAATCTGCAAGATCACTTGGTTCGGGGATGCTCACCGAAGATCCTGCTAATTCAACAGATTCCATATTATCTAATCTAAAAGTTCGGAAACCTTCTGCGCTCCGGCAGTAGGCGTTTAAAACTTCGAATCCAAGATCTAAAGAAAGTTCAAGCGGTGTGATCACGCGCTCTGTAACAGTGTCGCGAATTGTTGAATGGTACTTAACTGTTAGATCCATTCTGCTAGCGATTGCCTGAACAATTATCGCGCGATGAACCGAGTCCACTATTGGAGAGGCGGTCGCAACATTTCCTACAATCTCTTTAATTCTCTTCGTTAAGCCAGAGATAGCAGCCTGTAAATCCTCGCGCTTTGGATCGAGTGAACTGCGAAGAATGTCTAAACCAAGGAGAATTATTACCAACTCCTGCTTGGTAAGAAGTCGAACTCTCTGCAGAACCTCTGCATTTCGGATACTCACATACCCCGATTCAAACTCAAGATCTATGAGTTCCAAAGGGGTATAGCCAGGAAGGCCGCACATCCATAAGGTATTTAGATCGCTCAACAATTCACTCTCTGAGAGGTTGAACTCTTCCGCTAATTGACTAAGTGCGATCCCTTGATGCGTTGAAATGAAAGGTACTAAGTCAAGCAGTCGCGCCGCTTTCTCAACCGGCGTGGATTGTGTTTTAGCCATAAGTCGCAACCCCCGCTCGTAATTGACTGAGAATTTCTACTCGTAGATCTGCCGGCTCTGAAACTAAAACATCGTTGCCATACCAGAGAATCTCTTCGATAAATCGTTCACGATCCCGAAACTCAATCCTGAATTCTTGCCAACCAACGGGTGCAGTCGTCGTAACGATTTGTTCGCCGCGACTACGTAGATTTAATCCACGACCATCTCTTAGGAAAATTACTGCGCTTGAAATTCCAGATGAGTTTGCAAAAGCGCTATTTACGTCGAGATCAGCGGGGATCTCAAAGGCACCAGACTTTCCTTGCAACTTCAATTCACCCGAAACCCGATCTAAGCGGAAGAGTCGATTGGCTTTGCGATCCAGATCATTTCCAAATATGTACCAATGACCGTAACGAGATGTAACCGCAAATGGCTCTAGCACGCGACTTTGGGGCTGCAATTCTTCATTGAGATACGAAAAGGAAAGCACCGTCTTTGAGGTTATTGCTGAAATTGCGAACGCTAAATTAGCATCCTGGTTAACAATTGCCGGGGCAAGATCTAGAAGCAACTCTGTATCGCTTTCAATCCCGATTGCGTGGAGTTTATTCAGGGCGCTCAAAGCAGATTGACCCATTGAAGCTCCGCGCCACGCTTCTGCCGCAAGCGAGAGCAAGGTTATCTCTTGGGCATTTACTTCTCCTAATTGAAATTGATAATTCTCAGGCTTGATTCGATAACCAGATTCATCTTCAAATAGCGGATCAAATGTTCCTACCTCAATCTCAATTCCGAGATTACGGAGATCGTCTTTATCGCGTTCAAACATTCGCTCTTTGCTGTCTTCGCTTCCTTCATAACCATCGACAGTTCGGAATATCTCAGACTTGGTGATGTAACGCTTTGTAGCAAGTAAGGCTATGGTCAGATTTACCAGGCGCTCAGTCTTCCGCGACACCGTATGCACCTTTCGCAGGTCTCCTGCGGCGCGCTAGAACTTCAACACCAGGTGCCATTCGTCTTGCAAAGATTAGAAAACCCGTGTGACCGATCATTCGTTGCTGCGGTCTAACTGCTAAACCTTCATGATGCCAACCGCGCACCATACTTTCAAAACTTTCTGGTTCGGTGAAGTGACCATCGTTCTTCAACGCCTCGGCCGTTGCAGATAACTGTGTTGTGGTTGCGACATAGGCCATAAAAACACCGCCCGGACGAAGTACTTTCGCTGAAAATTCGACACATTCCCAAGGTGCCAACATATCTAATATCACACGATCAAAATCCTCGCTGAACTCTTTCTCTTGTACAGAGCCAATATCCAAAGACCAGTTGGCGGGCGCTCCCCCAAAGTAATTTTCAATATTTGATTTTGCGTTTTCGGCAAACTCTTCACGTCGTTCTACGGAGTGAACATGACCGTTGGCACCTACTGCGCGAAGCAGTGAGAGAGTTAACGCACCACTCCCAACTCCAGCTTCCAAAACTCGCGCACCGGGGTAAATATCTGCGAAACCAACAATCATCGCTGAATCTTTTGGATAAACAATCGTCGCACCACGCGGCATAGAAAGGACGTAATCAGTCAATAGCGGAATAAAGGCGGTGAACTTTAGCCCTGCGCTGGTGCTGACAACTGAGCCTTCAGGTAAGCCGATTAAATCATCGTGAACGAGCCAGCCTTTGTGAGTGTGCCACTCTTTTCCGGGCGTGATGGTGATGCTATAAATTTTTCCTTTTTGATCGGTTAACTGCACACGATCACCAGCCACGAAGAACCCACGATTGCGCAGATCAGCGCTACTGGCTTTACCTTTTGGCTCTTTTGGCACAGGAGCATCCTAAGCGTTAACCGAGTAAAGGCTGTATCTTCCTTCCTTATGGACCAGTTGCGCCTTTCCCCCAGCCGCATCAACGACTTTAATAACTGCCCGCAACTCTATAAATATCGAACCATCGATTTACTTCCCGAACCGCCAAGCATCGACGCCGAACGCGGGACGCTAATTCACACCATTCTGGAAGATCTCTTTGAATTACCCGCAGCCGATCGTGATCTTGCACGCGCAACCGAACTACTGCCCAGCCGCTGGCAAGCACAGATCGAAGAAAAACCTGCAATCGCTGAATTAGTTTTAGATCAGGCAGCGTGGTTCAAGCGGGCCGAAGAATTATTGGGCAATTACTTCACCCTAGAAGCTCCAACTACCTTTGAACCGACTTATCGCGAGCTGCATCTGGAGATGGATCTCTCAGAGAAACTTTATCTCCACGGTTACGTCGATCGACTAGATGTTGCACCGACCGGTGAAGTAAGAATCGTGGATTACAAAACCGGAAAATCGCCCAAGCCAGGTTGGGAAGAGAAGGCGCTCTTTCAATTACGCGTTTATGCACTGCTCTATTGGAAGAACCACGGAGTAATTCCTAAATTACTGCAGTTGATCTATCTCGGCGACACCCGACTAGTCAAAAGTTCTCCAACGGAAGCAGATTTAGTTAAAACCGAAAGAGTTCTCTTTGATATCGCTGAAGATATCCTTCGCGCAATCGAACGTAACGAATTTCGGCCGCGACCAACCCGCTTATGCGATTGGTGTTTCTTTAAGACTATTTGCCCAGCTCACGTTGGTTGATCTCAAACCAATTCGCTACAGCGGCATCCGTAACATCTTCAAAACTTTTAACAACTTTCAACCTTGATTCTTCCAAAACTTCCACAAAATGGGGAATTCCAACAACAAATGCGCCACTCGCTCTCGCCGCAGTAAGCCCAGTTGGAGAATCTTCGAATATTAAGCATTGCTTGATATCTACATCTAGCAACTTGGCGGCATGAAGATAAGGATCTGGAAAGGGTTTGGTCCGCTCGATATCTCCTGCTGCAACTGAGTAATCAAAATACTTTTCAGTCATTCCAGCCAAGACAGCATCGACGATCAAGCGTGGGCTGGCTGACACCAAGGCTTGCCGGACTCCTGCGCTACTTAACTCTCGTGAAAATTCCAGTGCCCCAGGCATTAAAGAAACCTTGCCCGACATCCGCTTCTGCATTTCGGCAATAATTAGATCGCCCAATTGCTCGGGAGTCTTAGCCCCGTTTAGACATAGCGACATATATTCGGTAACCCGTTGCAGTGGGCCACCTAAACATTTCAATTGATCCGCTACAGTCCAATCATATCCATGGGATCGCATCATCTCTAATTCGGCAGCGTGCCAGTCAGGTTCAGAATTAATGAATAGCCCATCCATGTCAAAGAGAACAGCCTGAAACATGGCCAAACCTTTCGAAGTACTAGAAGGGTTAATTAGCGTTAAAGTATTTTGCTTCAGGGTGATGCACAATGATTGCAGAGGTACTTTGTTCTGGGTGCAACTGAAATTCCTCTGACAGTTCCACGCCGATACGACCAGGTTCAAGTAATTCACATAGCTGGATTTGATCTTCAAGATTAGGACAGGCTGGGTAACCAAATGAGTAACGAGAACCGCGATATCCCTGATCTAGAACGCCTTGCAAATCTTCCGCATCGTCTCCGCGAACTTTAAACTCTTCTCGAACTCGCGCGTGCCAATGCTCTGCAAGGGCTTCGGTTAACTGAACAGATAAACCATGAAGTTCTAAATATTCGCGGTAATTATTTGCCGCAAAGAGTTCTGCCGCGGCCCTACTGATTTCAGATCCCATAGTTACAACATGGAAAGCAACCACATCGGTCTTACCGGACTCTTTGCTGGCGAAGAAATCACTGAGGCAGAGGCGACGGTCACGAGATTGACGAGGGAATGAGAATCTAGTTCGTTCTTGCCCCTTCTTCTCCCCCTCGTGATGCAAGATAACTAAATCATTACCTTCGCTGTAACAAGGAAAATAACCATAAACAACGGCGGCGTTTAACCAACCTTTTGATTGGACTTGGTTTAGCAGTGCGCGCAGACGTGGTCGTCCTTCACTTTCTGCCATTGCATCGAATTCACCGCGCGCGCCTTTAAGTCCCCATTGACCAACAAATAGGGCTCTCTCATCGAGCATGCCTACGTAGTCAGC